>JRYG01003838.1_pt1 | contig 22087 bp, 18 predicted proteins | sample 235341 | NCBI WGS metagenome assembly JRYG01 (sample SAMN03074218, study PRJNA261478) | activated sludge metagenome | biome: Wastewater Treatment Plant; feature: Wastewater; material: Activated sludge; isolation source: activated biomass of a wastewater treatment plant treating hydrocarbon... ... | reverse complement strand
CCAATTGCTTATTCCCCGTGTCGATGCTGCATATACGGTAGGAGAGGGCCTGGCCCGATTGCTTTCCGAACGCTACGGCATACCGTTTGCCGTGGTGCGCAATGTTCCAGAGAGGGGGAGAGGGGGCGAGGGGGAGAGGGAGAGTCGCATCATCCTTTACCAGGGGGCTTTGAACGAGGGTCGGGGGTTGGAGCAGGCAATCGAGGCCATGCAACAGCTGCCCGATGTACAATTGTGGTTGGCAGGAGAGGGCGACCTCAGCGAATCGCTGCGCGGGCTGAGTCGCCGGTTGGGACTTGATGAGCAGGTCCGGTTTTTGGGATATATAAGACCCGGCGATTTGAAAAAGCTCACTTCCCAGGCTGCCATAGGCCTCAATTTACTGGAACAAAGGCTTGAGCTATTATTACTCCCTGGCCAACAAGGCTTTTGACTATATACAGGCAGGGATTCCTTCTATCCATATGAACTTTCCGGAATACCGCGCACTCAACGATCAATTCGACGTTTTTCTGCTTCTGGATACACTGACTCCTGAAGCAATAGCCATTGCCATACAACGTTTACTAGACGATTCTGCCGTCTACCAACAGCTACACCATCACTGCCTGATAGCCCGGGAGGTGTTGAACTGGGAAATAGAAGAAACCAGGCTGATCGAACTCTATCAGGACGTTTTGTCGATTGATGGCTGATAATGAATAGTTTAATATAGTCAATTAGATTTTTTTCATATCAGCCTATATGCTCCAGCCATCAGCAAAATTGACAAAAATCATTATTCATATTCCTATTATTCTTTTTAACTTTGCGTCGAGCTTTTTCTGCATACATAAACGCCTTAGGGGTACATGGCATTCCTGAAAAAAATGCGCCATTTCGTGTAACTATTTCCCCCGCTTTCCGATACAATACAAAGACTAGTTTTGAGAGGCTATACCAATGTGGCATCTTTTTGCATGTGATATATTTTCCAATTTCAACTAACTTGTTAGTCTTATGAACGTACAATTACTTAAAACAGGAAAGTTACTGCTGGTTGCTGCGCTCGTCATTGGGCTGGCGGCTTGTCAGAACGACACAGAAGACATTACAGAAGTAAAAAGCGCGGCTGATTACGATGCGGAAGTCGCCTATCGCTGGAACGAACTCATGTTGGAAATCGACCGTTACGCCCCGGGCTACCGACCGCCGGCTGCTGCGCGTATGTTGGCTTACACTGGTCTCGCCGCCTATGAGTCAATTGTTTCAGCTATTCCGGATCACAAATCAGTTGCCCGCAATTTCCCGGGCATACAGGTTCCTCAGGTTGAACCGGGCCTGGAGTATCACTGGCCTACTGTAGTTAATGCCGTGTACGGTTACATGCTGGAAAACTACTACCCTCATGTTACGGAATACTACAAATCGCGTATCGCCACCCTCGAAGAGGCATACGAAGACGAGTTTTCCGCTGAAGTTAGCCAGGCTGTATTCGAGCGCTCTCGCGATCATGGTCGCAATGTAGCTGCTATTTTCTTTGCCTGGTCTTCAACCGACGCTATCGGCCATAACGGCTATCAGAACCCGCACCCTGCTGATTATGTACCGCCATCCGGCCCCGGTAAATGGCAGCCCACTTTGCCCGATTTTACGCGTGGTTTGTTCCCTTATTGGGGACAGGTTCGCCCATTTGCCGTTACGCCCAGCGACATGATCGCCAAGGCGCCGCTGCCTTACAGCGAGTCTACAACATCGCCTTTCTACGGCCAGGCGCTTGAGGTATATACACTGACGCAACCACAAGATCCGGAACGCCAATGGATTGGAGAATTCTGGAGCGACGATATTTTTGAACTTACCTTCGAACCCGCAGCGCGTTGGGTTGCCGTGCTCAATCAAGTGATTGATCAAGAGGATGCCGACCTGGCGAAAGCAGTTTACGCTTATGCAAAAATTGGTATGGCATTGTGCGACACGGGTATCATCGTTTGGAATTCTAAATACCACTACAGCGTTGAGCGCCCGGTTAGCTATATCAACAGAATTATGGATCCAAACTGGAAAACGACGCTCGATAACCCGGTAAACGGTATGGTTGGCGTAACGCCGCCGTTCCCCGCTTATCCGTCGGGTCACTCCGGTTTCGGCGCTGCTGCTGCCGGCATCCTCTCAGATGTGTTTGACCATGATTACGCCATGACCGACCGCTGCCACGAATACCGCGTAGAATTCAACGGCACGCCGCGTTCGTTCAATAATTTTGACGAGATGGCTTACGAAAATGCCATTTCCCGCGTATATCTCGGCGTTCACTTCCGCATGGACTGCGATGAGGGCCTTCGCATGGGCTACCTTGCCGCCCGCCGCGTGAACGACCTGGAATGGACGGAATAAACTGCCCGAACAGGTAGCTGTTCTCCTCGCGCCACTCCGGAATTGACTCTCCGGGGTGGCGCGTTTGTTTTGGTGTGGAAAAAAATGAAATTGCTTTGTTCAATAGTAATTTCAACAGGTTTAAATTTTATGTTATTGATAATCAGAATATTTCATCTAAATTTTACATTAATAGCTTTGGAGTAATCGCTGCGGCATTGTATTTTTAGGCTTTTAGCGGTCGTTATAGCGAAAAACATACCCTCCATGTCGCATCATGAGATACACCTTTACAATGCCTACTCGGGGATGAACCCGCGGGAGCGAAACGAACTGGTCAAGTTTTTGGTCAAACACTCGCCATTAGACAATCGACAGTATATCGGCGGAGCCATTGATTATGCGCTGAAGGTTAAGCCTTCGTTTGGCGGATTTATTGTTACCGCTCAAGACGGCGATAGCCTGGTCGCCGCCGTGGTGGCCAATAAAACTGGTCTGGAAGGCTATGGGCCGGCTTATGTGCTGGCGTATGCGGCATTTCACCCGGAGGTTGCCAATTGCGACATGTTGGTGCAACAAGTTTTCAGGAAGGTTAGCGCCTGCGCCGACGGCGATATTTCTATGCGCCTCGCTCCGCGATCGCCCGCACTCAAATTATTCAAAAAAATAGGATTCAAATCGGAATACGTCGAATTGCGCCTTCACAAAGCGGCGCCGGCAGTTGCTTCAGAAATTCAAGCTACTAAATAAAGGCATGACGCCCGAAATCATTGCCCATTTATCGAAAGACAGCCGGCTGAAACCCTTGGCAAACAGTATCCAGTTAGAACCCGTGCCCGGGGGCGAGGTGTACGAGCGTTTACTCAGAGCTATTTTATACCAACAGCTGTCGGGCAAGTCTGCCGACGCTATTCACCGGCGATTTATCGCACTGTTTCCCGACGGTTCTCCTCAACCCGGGCAATTGCTGGCCTTAGACGACGCAGCCTTGCGCGCATGCGGCTTGTCGCGCCAAAAATTAACCTACATGCGCAATGTAGCCGAGTTTTTTCTTCAGGAAGGCAAGGTTGGCTTCGATTGGTCGGCGTGGCCCGATGAAGAGATCATTTCCTACCTCACTCAAATCAAAGGCGTTGGGCGCTGGACGGTAGAGATAATTCTCATGTTTACCCTCCATCGCCCCGATGTAATGCCCCTTGACGATTTCGGTATTCAACAGGCTATGCAACGGCTATACGATTTTACTGCCACAGGAAAGGCCCTCAAGCAAAAAATGGAGGCCATCAGCGAACCCTGGCGACCCTGGCGCACCTATGCCTGCTGGTATTTGTGGCGCTGGAAGGATGCGTTGTAGGTTGTGGGTTGTTAAAGTCTCACCTTCAGTCCGGTTACGATAGACATCGTATGCATTCGGTCATGATACGGCCCAAGGCCGTTGCCGAAGTACAGTATCGAATGTTGGTAGGTAGGTTGGGCGAAAATACTCCAGCGCGTTGACATATAGCGTTCGATGCCGGCGCCGCCGTTTACGCTGAAATAGCTGTTTTGCATAAAACTGCCGCCTTCCAGCCAGCCATTTGCGAGGTTTTTCTCCTCCAGGCCGGTATTTCGGGCCGGGTCGCTGTCGAGCGGAGCGGGCGCCTGAAGTAATTGCGCGTTGGGGCGGAAATTGACGTAATAATTAGCCTGGGTGACCACATGCCATGAAGCGCCGGCGAAGGCATAGAGCCGCCATTTATCGCGAACGAAATAATTATAGCGGAAATGCAGGGGCACATTCACCGTATTGAGTTCAAACTGCTCGAGGCTGGCGCCGAAAAAACCGCTTTTTACGCTACCCTCAACATATAAAATCTGCAAAGGAGTATAGCGCTTGGCCGCGTATATTAGCCCGGTTTCCACTTCCCAGCGATGGGTTTCAAAGCCCAGCGTGATACCGCCGCCATACCCCAGCGCATAGCGGTCGAAGCCTACGTTTTCGGCTTGGGGTGAAACGGTAACAGGCGGCGTAATGATGCGATTAACGTCGGAGGAGCCCAGCATGCCTACCCGCACAAACCGCTTTTTGACCAGCGGTTGAGGCTTGGGCAAGTCCTCAGGGTGGATTTCGGGATAATTCAACCTGTTGATACCGCCGGCGCCAATAGCGGCTATGGGTTCGGCAGGAACAAAGTCGTAGGCATTGATGGGCATCGGCTTGTACATCTCTACCCTGAGTGGGGGCGACGGAGTTTGGGAGGCCGGCACTACGGGGGCCGAAAGGGGCAATGCATGGACTTGGTCGGCTTTTACCGCCGTATAGTCATTTATAAAAGGCGTATCTGATGATGCTGATAGTTGCTGATCGGCAACATATTCCGGTTGCTCCCCCTGAGCCAGGCTGTTATTTTGACCGGCAGCGGTTGACCGGCTGTCATTGGCTTCGGTCAATGCGGGAGTAAGCATATTGCCAGTAGGAGCGTTTGTAGATGTTTGCGGCTGTAGCTGCGCCTGCGCCTGTTCGAGCGGCGCCTCAAACGGGGCATCGCCGGGCAAAGTCATGGGCGCCTGCCCCAGGAACAGCAACAACAGGCAGGCAACGGCCACCTCGATGGTTTTGGCACGCTGCACAAAACGAATAATGCGCTCCTGCCTGTCGAGTTGCGCTACCAGCTTAAGCCAGGAAGCGCGCTGATACGGCGGATATACGCGTTGCAGCTTTTCAGCTACCAGGCTATCGAATTGCTCGTCGGTAGCCGCAGGCTGTCCTGCAGTTTCAATGCGATCCAGTTTGTGCTGGAGCTCCTGCCATGATGCAGGGTCGTACGCCGGCTGCATCCCTTCCAATTTATTACGAATAAGATCGTCAAATTCGCTATTCTTCTTCCTCATGTTCGTATCCGTAAAGTCTCGATGTGAGAATGGCTTTTAATTTAATACGCGCTTTCACCAGGTTTGATCGGGAGGTACTCTCGGAAATGTCCAGCATATCTGCAATTTCGCGATGGGAGTACCCCTCAATGATGTAGAGGTTAAAAACCGCCCGGTAGGCGGGTGAAAGCAATTGGATGGCATCGAGTATTTCCTGTTCGCTGCACTGGCTGATGGCGTCGGCTTCGCCAACGCTGAGGTCATAAGCCTGGTCGAGATCTTCCGTTCTGCGTCTGATGCTGCGCCGGTAGTAGTCGATGGCTGTATTGACCATGATTCGGCGTATCCAGGCAGACAATGAAGTTCCGGGTTCGTATTTTGCGATATGTTTGAAGACTTTGATAAAGCCTTCGTGCAAAATATCGAGCGCATCGTCCTGATTATTGGCATACCGCAGACAAACACCCATCATGCTGCTGTAGTATTCTTCATACAACAGTTGCTGTGCCCATCTGTCCTGCGCTATGCAGGCCTGAATGAGGTCCCTCTCGTTGCCGCGCAGTTGAATCGCGATATCCATCAGGCGTACTTTCGTCAAAAATAGCGCTTACCGCCCAATTTTCTATCAATGCCGTTAAAATTATTGCAATTACAGCATAGGATTACAACGATTTACTTTGTCCATTCGCTGTTTGAGCGCTGAAAAACCAGGTAAATTATCGGCCCATTTCACCCATTTCAACACCTTCGGGGTATGCTATCGGGATATTGTTGTCGTGCAGGGTGCGTTTGATCAGCCGGTGGGCGTTGAAAAAAACGTCCCAGTAGTCTTCGGTTTTGGCGTGAGGCCGGAGCGTAAGGCTTAAGAAATGGGTGTCAAATTTTTCAATACCTACAAAAGGTGCGGGATGATCGAGTACTTTGGGCGTCTGGCGTAGCGCGTCGAGTAATAGCGATTCAACATGCGGATAGTCTACGTTGTATGGAATATTGATTTTTATGTCGAGGCGCAGGTATTTTCTGGTAGACAGATTGGTTACCACGCCGTTGGCCGCCGTAGTATTGGGGATGATAATGGTGCGGTTGTCAAGCGTGGTTATCACGGTATTAAAGATTTGGATTTCTTCAACATAACCGGTATTACCTTGCACGTCAATCAGATCGCCTACTTTATAGGGCCGAAAAACGAGAATAATGATGCCGGCGGCAAAGTTGCCCAGGCTACCCTGCAAGGCGATGCCCACCGCAAAACCGGCGGCAGCCAGTACTGCCACAAATGAGGTGGTCTCTATGCCTACAATACCCGCAACGCTGAAAAAAAGCAGGATTTTGAGGGAGATATTGACGATGGTACTGAAAAAAGGCCTGATATCCGGGTTGACCTGATGCCGCTCGAGCGTTGAGGCTACCCATCCGCTAAGCTTTTTGATGATGCGCAATCCTACCCACAATACAACTACCGCCAGTGCAAGTTTGGGCAGGTATTCCAGGGTCATGGTGCTGATTTTTTCCCAGTAAAAGCTCAGTTGTGCTTCCATTGTTTGATGTTAAAAAGTATGATTGATGTGAAAAAATTAAGCGCTGGTAGCAGTCTGTTGATATCAAAAGCCGGACAAAAATACGCCAAAACGGTGTTTTGGTCGCCGGAATTCAGCCGATGAACAATTTTTTTTGCTTGGCAGTATACTAGCCTTAATTTTATAGTCTAATACCTGTAAACCATGTTGGACAAAGATCACTTCCTGCTCAAATACCCGCGTCAGTTGATCGCCACGATGCGTACCTATCCGGAGGCTTATCGGTTTATGTTGAAAAATAAATTGTGGGTAGGCATTGATCAATACGGATGGGTGTCCAAGTTATTGGTGTTTATAGCAATTGTGCTGGGTTTGCAGATGTATTCCAAAATTTTTTCGTGGATTGGCAAACTCAAAGGCGAACTTGCTGCAGGTTCGGTTGCACAGATGGGTACCGCCCTGGGCGAAGTGGCAGGCGAAGCTTTCAACTTGCTTCAGTCAAATAGCATCAAGTATATTGTATTGATTTTGCTGGAAGTGGTGGTCTTCCACTTTTCACGCCGCACTATCGAGGTGCTTACAGGCGAAAGCCGCCCGGCAGCACTGCAGGATTTTATTAATGCGCAGATTCGCATGATAAAGGTCAGCGCTATCTCATTGGTGTCAGAAACCGTTTTTATAGCAGTGGTCGGTATTTATTTCGATATTTTTTCAAAAGCTTCGTATTTCGAGCCCGTACTGGTTTTTTGTATTCACTGCTATTACATGGGGTTTGCCGTACTCGACAATTACCACGAACAATATAAATTGACGATAAAGGAAAGTGTTAAGTATACTACCAGCTATATAGGTGTCGCACTCGGACTAGGCGTAGTGCTTAAGTTACTTATGTATATCCCGCTGTTCGGCACCCTGGCAGCCCCGCTTTTTACCGCCGTTACTGCCGTTTTGGTGATGCACCGCATTTCCGACCTCCACCTGCTTGGGAAAAAACTGGCGCTGAAGTTGGAGGAAACGGTTTGAGGTTGTGGGTTGTGGGTTTGTCTGTTTATAGGTTTATAAGTTTATAGGTTTATAAGTTTATGAATAAACCCATAAACCCATAAACGAACTAATAACCAACAACCGAAAAAACCAGGCTGCCATGCCACTATCAGACATTGTATTATACGCATCGATAGCCACCGGGTTAACCTACCTGATGGCTATTGGTTTTATAATAGCGCGATGGAATGACCTGCCGGAATGGCGGCTCGCTGAAGGCTTCGAACCTGCTGTGTTCATTTCCGTCATTGTGCCGGCGCGCAACGAAGCAGCCAACATTGCATTATGCCTGCAATCGCTGCTATCGCAACATTATCCTTCTCACCTCTACGAAATAATAGTAGTAGACGACCATTCGGAAGACAACACGACAGAACTGGCCGGGGCTTTCCATGACAAGCGTATTCGGGTAGTAACTTCGCCGGGCGCGCAAAAAAAACAGGCCATTGCCTACGGCGTATCGCTGGCGCGCGGTAAGCTTATCGCCTGCACCGACGCCGACTGCCAGGCGCCTCCGCAGTGGTTGCGGCTGATTGCGGCAGTTTATGAAGCGAGACAGCCGGCTTTTATAGCGGCGCCAGTGGCTTTTAGCCATGAAAACAACATATTGGGTTACTTCCAATCGCTCGACTACCTGGGTATGATGTTGCTTACCGGGGCCGGCATTCACGACGGCAGGTTGCTGCTGGCCAACGGCGCCAACCTGGCTTATCCCAAAGCGGTATTTCAAGCGGTAGGCGGATTTACAGGCATTGACCATGTTTCTTCCGGCGACGATATGTTTTTATTACAAAAAATTGCAAGCAGGTACCCCGGACAATTATTTTTTATTAAAAACCGCGACGCCCTGGTAACTACCCAACCACAGGCGTCGCTCAACGACCTGTGGAGGCAGCGCCTGCGCTGGGCCTCCAAATCGTCGGCATTCAGCGGGGGGATCATGCCGGCTTATCTCGCCGTGGTTTTTTTTACCTGCTGGGGCATCCTGCTGGGGCCGGTATTGACGCCTTTGCTGGGCGCAACGCCGGCATTTGCGGCGTTGTTCCTGCTCCTCTGCAAATTGACAGCCGATTATGCGCTATTGCGCGAAGCCTGCCGTTTTTTCAGGCGCCCTCATCTACTGCGCTATTTCCTTCCCGCTCAATTGATCCACATCGCTTATATCGCCCTGATTGGTCCGGCGGGATTTTTTGTGAAAAAATATTACTGGAAAGGCCGGACGGTAAATTGACCCCGACCTGCCAGGCTGTCTTGCTCGCCTGTACAAACAAGTCATATTGTCAGTTTAGTTTCCCAAATTATGCACTGGCACGGGAATTGCGCTTTTTTATAAGCTTTGATAACTAAAAAAGACTTATGAACCTCAACAATTTCACCCTGAAAGCCCAGGAGGCCGTGCAACGCGCCCAGCAGATCGCATTGGAGCGCGAGCACCAGTCAATAGAACCCGGGCACCTGCTCAAAGGTATCCTGGAGGTCGATGAAAACGTGGCGCCCTTTGTATTCAAAAAGGTAGGGGCCAATCACCAGACCGTCAAGCAGGCTACTGAAAGCATCGTACTATCGTATCCGCGCGTCAGCGGGGGCAGCGGCGGCCAATACCTGGCCCGTACTACCAACGAAATATTGCAGCGCGCAAATACTTATCTCAAAGAATTCGGCGACGAATACGTGAGCCTCGAACACCTGCTGCTGGCTTTGCTTGCCGTAAAAGACAGCGTATCGCAGATGCTCAAAGATGCCGGCCTCAATGAGAACAACCTTAAAGCGGCTATCAAAGAGTTGCGCAAAGGCGGTCGTGTAACCAGCCACAGCGCCGAACAGACCTACAACGCGCTCAACAAATACGCCGTCAACCTCAACGAACGGGCCCGCAACGGAAAACTCGACCCCGTGATCGGCCGCGAAGAGGAAATCCGCCGCGTATTACACATCCTGGCGCGCCGCACCAAAAATAACCCGGTGCTCATCGGCGAACCGGGCGTGGGCAAAACAGCTATCGTTGAAGGCCTCGCCCACCGCATCGTCAACGGCGACGTGCCCGAGGATTTGCTGGATAAAGACATCTACGCCCTCGATATGGGCGCGCTGATCGCAGGCGCCAAATACCAGGGCGAATTCGAGGAGCGCCTCAAAGCCGTTGTCAATGAAGTAGTGAGCGCCGGCGGCAATATTTTCCTTTTTATTGATGAAATCCATACGCTGGTGGGCGCCGGCAAAACCCAGGGCGCCATGGACGCCGCCAATATCCTCAAGCCGGCTCTGGCCCGCGGAGAATTGCGCGCAATAGGCGCTACAACCCTCAACGAATACCAGAAATATTTTGAAAGCGACAAAGCGCTCGAACGCCGCTTTCAAGTGGTAATGGTTGACGAACCCGGCGAGGAAGACGCTATTTCTATCTTGCGCGGACTCAAAGAGCGCTACGAAACGCACCACAAAATCAATATCCGCGACGAAGCCATCGTGGCCGCCGTGCAATTGTCTACGAGGTATATCAACGACCGCTTCCTGCCCGACAAGGCCATCGACCTCATTGACGAAGCCGCCGCCCGCCTGCGCCTCGAGATGAACTCCATGCCTGAGGAACTTGACGAAGTGGAACGCAAAATCCGCCAACTCGAGATCGAACGCGAGGCCATGAAACGCGAAAACGATACCCAGAAGATCAACAAGATCAACGAAGACCTGGCCAACCTCGAAGACCGCCGCAACGCCCTGCGCGCCCAATGGGAAACCGAACGCGAACTGGTGCTGGGACTGCAAAAATCCAAAGAGGAAATCGAGCAACTCCGCCAGGACGCCAACCGCGCCGAACGAGAGGGCAACTTTAGCCTGGTAGCCGAAATTCGCTACGGACGCGTTCCCGAAGTGCAAAAGCGACTGGAAGATTATACGGCTAAAATTCAAGATATGCAGGGCCGCAGCAAATTGCTGGTCAAGGAAGAAGTAGACGCAGAAGATATCGCTGAAATTGTGAGCAAGTGGACCGGCATCCCTGTGACCCGTATGTTGCAAAGCGAACGCGAAAAACTGCTGCACCTCGAAGAAGAACTGCACAAACGCGTAGTAGGCCAGGAAGAAGCCGTTGAGGCCGTAGCCGACGCTATCCGCCGCAGCCGCACCGGCTTGTCCAACGAACGCCGCCCCATCGGTTCATTCCTGTTCCTGGGTACTACCGGCGTGGGCAAGACAGAGCTTGCCAAGGCGTTGGCCGAGTTCCTATTCAACGACGAAAACCTGATGACCCGCATCGATATGAGCGAATACCAGGAACGCCACACCGTATCAAGACTGGTCGGCGCCCCTCCGGGGTATGTGGGTTACGACGAAGGCGGGCAACTCACCGAAGCCGTACGCCGCAAACCGTATTCGGTAGTTCTGCTCGATGAAATTGAAAAAGCGCATCCCGATGTGTGGAATATACTGCTGCAAGTACTCGAAGACGGCCGCCTGACCGACAACAAAGGGCGCGTGGCCAATTTCAAGAATACGATCATCATCATGACCTCGAATATCGGCTCCGATATCATTCGCGAGAATTTCGAGAAAATGAAAGAGGAAGACAAAGACGAAGTCATTGAAAAGACAAAAAACCTGGTGTTTGAAATTCTGAAGCAAAGCGTGCGCCCCGAATTCCTCAACCGGATTGACGAGGTGATCATGTTCCGTCCGCTTTCCAAGGCCGATATCAGGGGCATCGTCGAGCTGCAACTCAACGACCTGCGCAATATGTTGACCAGGCAAAATATCAAACTGACGATTACGCCGCAGGCCATGGATTGGCTGGCTGAGGAAGGCTATCACCCCGAGTTCGGCGCCCGTCCGCTCAAGCGCGTCATTCAGAAAAGAGTGCTGAACCAGCTTTCCAAACAAATGCTGCTGGGCGAGATTGTGCCCGATAGCCGTATCGTCCTCGATGTGTTTGACGATGTAGTGGTATTCCGGCAGCCTGTGAAAGCGGAGGTCTAACCCGCAGCTATAGTACCGCTACTTAATCGCAACAGGTTTTGTACATGGAGGGTTACGCCCTTAAATTGTACAAAACCTATTGTTTTTTTATAGCACTGTGATTTTTATCACGTTTTACCGCTGTGGGGGGCCATAATTTTGCAGGCAAATAGGCGAATAACGATGTCTTTAAAAAATTACATTCCTGCATTGGAATGGCTTCCCAACTATAACAAAGCCTGGTTACAGGGCGATCTATCGGCAGGTCTCACCGTAGGCGTCATGCTGATTCCTCAGGGTATGGCTTACGCAATGTTGGCCGGTTTGCCGCCGATACACGGGCTCTATGCCGCGACGGTTCCTCTCATCCTGTATGCGCTGCTGGGCACCTCCCGGCAGTTGGCGGTGGGGCCCGTGGCTATGGTCTCTCTCCTCACGGCCTCGGGAATAGGCGCTTTACAGCCTGCGGGGCCCGAAGGTTATCTTTTGTACGCGGTAACCCTGGCTTTTCTGGTAGGCATTCTTCAGTTCAGCATGGGTTTATTCCGGCTGGGCTTTTTGGTCAACTTTCTATCACATCCGGTGATCAGCGGTTTTACCTCGGCGGCAGCTATCATTATCGGACTAAGCCAGCTCAAGCACCTCCTGGGCATCAAGCTGCCCAATAGCGAACACGCCCACGAAATCATCATAGCCGCTGCGCAGCATATTGGAGAAACGCATGGGCTGACCCTGGGCATTGGTCTTGTCAGCATCGTCATTATTAAATATGCCAAACTCATTCACAAGGCATTACCAGGAGCTTTGGTTGCGGTAGTAGCGGGTATTTTGGCCGTATGGGCCGGCGGATTGGCCGACATAGGGGTAAAAATAGTGGGCAAAGTACCGGAGGGCTTACCAGGGTTTTCACTGCCCGCTTTTGATATGGGTACCTGGCAGGTATTGATCCCCACGGCGCTCACCATTTCTCTGGTAGGATTCATGGAAAGTTTTGCGGTAGCAAAAGCCATTCAAGCCAAACACAAAAACTACGAAGTCAATTCCAATAAAGAACTCGTTGGGTTGGGCGTCGCCAATATCGGCGCCGCTTTATTCCAGGGCTACCCGGTTACCGGCGGCTTTTCGCGCACGGCGGTCAACGACCAGGCCGGCGCAAAAACGGGTATGGCCTCGTTGATCAGCGCTGCTTTGATTGTATTAACGCTGCTTTTTTTAACGCCGCTGTTTTACAATCTGCCCAATGCCGTATTGGCAGCCGTAATCCTGGTGGCCGTGGCCGGCTTGATCGACTACAAGGAGGCTGTCAAGTTGTGGCGCAACGACCGCTCCGACTTCTGGATGCTGCTGGCTACATTTGTCATTACCCTGACCCTCGGTATCGAAACCGGCATCGGCGCGGGCGTCGTCTTATCGCTGTCGATGGTGATTTACCGCTCTACCCGCCCCCACGTGGCTGTATTGGGCAGGGTGCCCGAGTCTAATTTTTATCGCAATATCGAAAGGTTTAAAAACCTGGAGCAACGCCCCGATATTCTGGTTGTGCGTTTCGACGGCCCGCTGTATTTTGCCAATCTGAATTATTTTAAAGATAAAATGGACGAGCTGTGCGCTACCAAAGGCGATAAATTGCGACTTGTCGTACTTAACGCCGATAGTATTAGCCATATGGATAGCAGCGCCGTGCACATACTTGATGAATGGGTAAAGGAAACTCGTAAAAGGGGCATTGAAGTCAGCTTTACCAGTGTTATCGGCCCCGTGCGCGACGCCATGAGCCGCTGGGGATTGGTGGAGGTAATCGGCGAAGACCACTTTTTTATGAGCAACCAGCAGGCTGTTGATGCTTTTACTAAAAAACAGGAGGCTAATCACTTCCAGGAGTATATTCTGCAGGCGAATTGATTATTGCTTCGCGGCCAAACACATTTAACATGACACGACTCATTCCATTCCTTTCAATCGTTCTCCTGCTAGCCGGGGGGTGTGTGCAGCAGCCGGCTGCGCTTACTGATGCTGAAAAACAGCAATACGTTGAAAAAGGCAAGGGATTGGCGCAGGCCTCCTTTGCAGCGCTGAGCGGTCGTCTTGCCGAAGCCATTGAACAGGGCGGCGTTCCTTATGCGGCGCCGTTTTGCAGCGTAACGGCCCTGCCGCTGCTCGACAGCCTGAGCAAAGCCAATAACGCCGTCATTCGTCGTACTAGCCTCAAAGTGCGCAATTCGGCCAACCAGCCGGCGCCCTGGGAAAAAGAAATATTGCTACAGTACGAAGCCCAGTCGCAAAAGGGAGAAGCCCTGAAGCCGGTCGTAAAAGCCATCAACCTCAACGAAGTAGCCTTTGCCGCCCCCATTTCGGTGCTGCCGCTGTGTGTAAAATGCCACGGCAAGGTGGGAGAAACAATGGATGCCGCCGATTATGAGGCTATCAAAAAAACGTATCCCGCCGATCAGGCATTCGGCTACGCAGAAGGCGACCTGAGGGGTATGTGGAGTATTGTGTTTAAACGGGAGTAAGGGGGAGGGAGAGAGGGAGAGATTTGTTATATTTGTAGTAAAATGATTTGACCATGAGAGTATTATCACTTTTTGCATTTCTTATGTTGGCAGGTTTGTGGGGCTGTCAGGCTCAAAATCACGCTGCTGATAGTTACCAGGATATCGACGTGGAGGCATTTGCGAAAAAAATGCAGGAAAAGGACGTCGTGCTGCTTGATGTTCGCACGCCGGAAGAGATTGCCCAGGGCAAAATAGCAGGCGCCGCCGAGCTGGATTTCCGCAGCCCCGATTTTGCCGCACAGGTTGATAAACTGGATAAAAACAAAACTTACCTGATTTATTGCCGCAGCGGCAATCGCAGCGGACAGGCCTGCAAGATGATGGCCGATAAAGGTTTTACCAGCCTGTATAATCTGGCCGGCGGTATTTTGGCCTGGAAGGAGGCGGGGTATTGACGGAAATGATGTGCTGATGCGAACGAAGTGAGTCCCGTACCGACTGAAAGGAGGTCGGGATGCAAACACAACCTGCAACCTGCAACAACATCAAAAATCAGACTCCACCTTCATATCATAATCCCACTTGTCAAAATAGAGGTTGCCGCCGCGCCATTCAACCTCGCCGCGTTGAAAATCGACGGTTTCGCTTCGAGGGTAAACCTTTGCGGGAAAGAGCGGTCCGGAGAAATCGTCATTGACAATAAAATGCCAGGCGTCTGCGCCGCCGAACAGGAAATAATCGGAGGCAGAGTTGCCGGTTTGCTGCCGGTTGAGATCGGGGTCGACGGGGATCCATCCGAGGCCCTCGAAGTAAACCTCTGCCCAATCGTGCAGATTGAGGTTGCCGGGGTACAACATCCAGCCGCTCTGCCATTTGGCGGGAATGCCGTTGTAGCGGCACAAGGCGATGAACAACAGGGCCTTGATGCCGCAGTCGCCGCGGCCGTTTTGAATGCAATAAGCCGGGATATTGGGGATGGTGGAGTATTCCAGCGCGCTGGTCCAGGGAATGTTTGCGCCGATCCAGTCGAAGATGAGTTTTGCTTTGCGCAAAGGGGCTGTTTCGGCGCCGACGATACGGGCTGAGAGTCGCTTTAGTTCCGGGGTAAATAATATATGGCTTTCGCGCTCGGCTGTAAAATAGCGGTACAATGCCGAAGCGGTGTCATAGGGTAGTATGCTGCCGGTTAGCAGGTCGTGCCATTCGTCGTAGGCGGTGTATTCAACTTCGTATTCAAATCGCGTGGCGGAATCTAGTACTGCCGGTTTTTCCATGTAAATTGTGCTGTGCGGATAGCTTTGCGGCGACACCGCAAAGTGGGCCTCCGAGGCGCTGAGCAATTGCACGGCGGCCTGACGATCGTGGCCGCTGCGGGGGTAGGGGAGCCAGGCGCGCAGCATTTCTCCTGGGGGCGCGGCGTTGGCTTCAACGGTGAGCGTATAGCGCAGCCGCATCTGACGGGGCCGGCCGATGGCGCGCCCGCTGCCTGCAATAGATTTGTGGGCCTCCGGTAAATACGCGTTGAGGTATTCGCCCAGCTTATCGGCGGCTTTGCCGTCTACGGCTTCTTTGTGGGCCCGGGCCGCCTTGTCGACGCGGAACAGGTTCCACACCGCATTGCGAAAATAGCGTTTTTCACCGTCGATGATGCGGTATTCAAGGGCGCCCGATTTTTCCCAATCCAATAATTGCTTGTCATTTAATTCAGTATAATATTTGCCCAATACGCGCCGCACATAGGCCTCGTCGCGGTTGAAATCGAGGCGAATGCGGTCGAGTATGTCCGATTGTAACTGCCATTCCCAGGCGGTTTTCGCGTCAAGCCGCCCGGCAGCTATGCTGTCGCGTATCAAACGCTGCGCCTGTGTGAACTCGCCTTTGACAATAGCCGCATCAATGACCGGACTGCCGGTCTGCGCAACCAAGGCCGTAATTGATAATAGCCATACGGCCATACATAGTAGCGGGCTTTTCATGGTATGTTGTGTTATTAGGTTGTAGGTTGTAGGTTGTATGTTGTAGGTTGTAGGTTGTAAGTTGTAAGTTGTATGTTGTAAGTTGTCGGTTCGTTTATAGGTTTATTGGTTTATAGGTTTACGCAAAAGTCGCACGGTAGCAAAGATCTCCCCCTCTCTCCCTCTCCAAGTCCCTACCTGGCCTTTACCCCCATCCGCACGCCGTACCTTGGCCGTAGCGTAATCAGGGCCTGGGGCGTTACTAAGTGATCGGGCGCCGGGGTAAAATCATAGCGCTGCAGCATGGCTGTCAGCACCAATTGCATTTCCATAATAGCAAAATTATTGCCGATACACAGGCGCGGGCCTCCGCCGAAAGGCAGATAGGCATAGGGTGTATGCATTTTTTTATTGTGTTTACTAAACCGATCGGGGTCAAACTGGTGGGGATTTTGCCATAAATGCTCCGAGCGGTGCACGCCGTAAAAGTAGGTCACCACTACTACGCCTTTTGGGATGTGCAAACCTTCAAATTCGTCGTCTTCAGTAGCGATGCGGTCGGTAATCCAGGCAGGGGGGTACAGGCGCATGCTTTCCTCGATGATCTGGGTGATGTATTCGAGCTGGGGCAGATCTTCAAAAGCGGGTTTGCGGCCTCCCAATACGCGGTCGATTTCGGCGCGGGCTTTTGCCGCTATTTCGGGGTGTTGACTGAGCAGATGCCAGGTCCACGACAAGGCATTGGCGGTGGTTTCGTGGCCGGCCACAAACAGGATGGCGCTTTCTTCGAGCAACTGCCTGTCTGTCATGCCCTCGCCGGTGTCTTCATAGCGCGAATCGAGCAGCATTTGTAGCAGGTCGTCGTGAATCTCTTCCCGCAGTCGCCGTTTATGAATAATACCCAGGACAATCTCGTCGAATTCCCTGGCCAGCATTTCGTGGCGCTGCAATTGCCCCGACATATTGAACCACCAGTTCAGATAGGGTTGTCTGATCTGCCTGATGATGAATTCCTGCAGCGTCGTGATAATCGAAGACAGGCGCTGCAATTCTTCCTCTTTGATGTTGGCGCTAAACAGCGAACGCGCAACGATGTGGAAGGCCAGTTCCATCATCTTGGGGTACAGATCGATGGTGTTATTGTTTCTTTCCAGTTCCCGGTCAAATTGGTCGAGAAACTGGTCGATAACGCCCTGCATAATGTCAGTGAGCGCAGCCAGCCGCAGGCGGTGAAACCCGGGTTGGATCAGCCGTCGCTGGCGCAGCCAATAGTCGCCCTCGCTGGTGAGCAATCCGTGCCCCAGAAAGTGCGATAACTTGTCGAAGTGCATGGGCGAGCGCCGGTAGATGCGATGATGCTTTTGCAATACGTGTTGAATCAGTTCGGGTTCAGTGGTGAGCAAACCTTTATATACCCCGCCGATATAGGTAAAAAATGTGGGGCCCATTTCCTGAAGCTGTTTATCGAGTACGCTGATCGGGTCGGTCACAAAACGCAGTGAATTGCGGATGGCCTGCAGGCGGTGTACCGACGGCGTGTTAATGCGTGTAGATATTTCGGACATAAGTTGATGTTTTAGTGGTTGGAGTATGGCGCCGGGGCCAAAACCCGATTACCAAAAATAACAAAATACTGCTGACATAGCGATGACAAATGTCTTCCTTCCTGAAGAAGTTGTATTCATTTACAACGTCAGGTTTGTTAATTTTTAGCGAAAATTCGCAATTTTTTCGAATGATATCTTTACAAAAAGACAAAAACAACTTAATATTGTAGCGAATATTCGCTAAAAAATAAGAATCATGCAAGATACACTCATCAAAACCGACGTACTCAAGGGCGGCGAGTACCTCATCAAAGATAGCAAGCCGGAAGATATCTTCATCCCTGAAGAAATCAACGAAGAGCAGCGCATGATCAAAGACATGGTGCTGGATTTCCTCTACCAGGAGATTTTTCCCAATTTGGAAAAAATTGATCGTCAGGAGGACAACATAACGGTCAAGTTGCTCGATAAAATGGCGGCCCTGGGCTTATTGGGCACGCACATGCCGATAGAATACGGCGGTTCGGCGCTTGATACCAATACCAATACGCTGATATGCGATGTGATAGGCCCGGCTGCGTCGTTTACGGTGCCTTATGCCGCCCATACGGGTATCGGCATGTTGCCTATATTATATTTCGGAACGGAGGCGCAAAAGCAAAACTACCTGCCCCGTCTGATCAGCGGTGAATTGAAAGCCGCGTATTGCCTCACCGAGCCAGGTTCAGGTTCCGATGCGCTGGCAGCCAAAACCCGCGCCGATTTGAGCGCCGACGGCACGCATTACGTGCTCAACGGCCAGAAGATGTGGATCACCAATTCGGGCTTTGCCGATTTGTTTATTGTTTTTGCGCAGGTGGGCGGCGACAAGTTTACGGGTTTTATCGTTGAGCGCAACATTCCCGGCATTACCCTGGGCGCCGAAGAAAACAAGCTGGGTATCAAGGGCTCTTCTACCCGGCAGGTATTTTTTGAAAATGTGAAAGTACCCGCCGAAAATGTGCTGGGTGAAATCGGCAAGGGCCACCTCATCGCGTTTAACGCCCTGAACGTGGGTCGTTTCAAACTGTGCGTTTTGTCGACCGGCGGCGCCAAGAAAAGCGTGACCACCGCCGTGCGCTACGCCAATGAGCGTTTCCAGTTCGGCGAGCCGATTTCCAATTTCGGCGCCATACAATATAAGCTGGCCGAACAGGTCATCCGCCTGTTTGCCAACGACAGCGCGATGTACCGCGTGTCGAATATGATGCAGGAAAGCGAAAAACGGCACGAAGCCGCCGGCGTCGCCTTTGGCGAGGCCAAACTCCGGGCCGCTGAAGAATACGCTATCGAATGCGCGATGCTGAAGGTGTCGGGTTCGGAAGCCCTCGATTATGTGGTCGATGAAACGCTGCAAATCCACGGCGGCATGGGTTATTCCGAAGAAGGCACCGCCGCCCGCGCCTACCGCGATGCGCGCATCAACCGCATCTACGAAGGCACCAACGAAATCAACCGCCTGCTCACTGTTGATATGCTCTTGAAACGCGCGCTCAAAGGCGCTATTGATATTGTGGGCCCGGCCTGGTCCGTTCAAAAAGAACTGGCCGCTATGCCTTCGATGGAACAAGCCGAGGGGCCCTACGGCGAGGAAGAACGCGCCGTTCGCGATTTCAAGAAAATCGTGCTGATGGTAGCCGGCGCCGCCGCCAAAATGCAGATGGACGGCAAGCTCAACCTGAAAGACGAGCAGGAAATCATCGCCAATGTGGCCAATATGATGATCGACGTATTCCTGGCCGAATCACTGCTGCTGCGCGTGCAAAAGCTGTCGACGATGGCGGAAAAGCCGGCGGCTCAGGAAGTTTATGATGCCATACTCCGGGTTTTTGTGCACGACGCTACCGCCCGCATTCAAAAAGAAGGCGCCGACGCACTCGCTTCTTTCGCTGAAGGCGACCTGCTGCGCACCCTGATGATGGGCCTCAAACGCTTTTCGAAATACCCGCCGGTAAATGTGAAAGAAGAGCGCCGCAAAATTGCCGCCGCGCTGATTGAGGCGAATGAGTGGTGTTTTTGAGGTGTCGGTTGTTGTCGTAGGGTCGTTTATAGGTTGATGGGTTTATAAGTTTATGAATAACCCCATAAACCTATCAACCTATAAACGAGCAGACAACCCAGAGCTGACAACCGACTCCCCCCTTACGACGTCACCTGCCTGCTCCTCAGCATTACGGCCAGCGAATCGTCATTTTCAATGATCTCAAAGAAAGACTCGAGGTAAGCGGCAACTTGCCGGCGGCTGGCGTCACTCAGGCCTTTCAAGTTGTGGCATAGTTGGAACAACTCGGCTTTTTGGGCTTTAAAAATCTCCAATGTGTTTCTCAGCGACTCGCAATCCTTGCCGCGGTACTGAAAAAAGCGCTCCGTAACGCGGTTGATGGGCATTTGCGGGTGGGGTTTGGCATAGGGCGCGTTGACCAGTCCGGCGTAGTCAAAATCATAGGGCACCGGTGTAGGGGCGCTTTTGCCTTCCAGTTGTACCAGCTTGATATTGTGCTGATCGCCGAGGTTCCAGTCGGTATTGCCGATCATGTATTGGAATACGGTGATGAGGCGGTATTGCCCTGCGTCGATTTGCTTGCATTTTTGGGGGCCTCCTTCCAATACCGTTCCGCCCAGTCGTTGGGCCATTTCCCTGGTGTTTTCCAATATAATAGCGTAATGGGTTATAGGTTCCATATCGCCTTCGCGGTCGCGGTAGGTTACCCGGGCCAGTTGCACGCGGAAGCTTTTGTCGGTCAGGCTGTTCAGCATTTTATACGCGAGGTATTCTTTCAACAGCAGTTGCTCGTTGTCGGTGCACTGGGTTACGAGTTTAAGGCTGCTATGGCCTTGTAGTCCGGTTTGGCGCAATTGCTCACTGTCGAAGTTGAGCTTCAGCGGCGGGAACTCGCAGTATTGGCGGCGGGTTTTACCGCGCAGGGCTGCTTCGGCCTGCCATTGGCTCGTGCTGCCGTCGGCAAGCGTCCAGTTGATCAACGCCGGTTGGCCGTCTACCGCCGCCCTGTCGGCCAGCAGGGTCGACAAGTCGGTGGTGATGGTCATTTCCAGGGGCTGTTCTTGTACAATAGTATCAAAAAGGCTTGGAGCAGCCTGCTCGCTTTTGTTTTGGCGAAGCCATAAAAAAGCGCCGGCGCTTACCAGGATGACAGAAATAATGGCGAAATAGGTTTTCATGATACGGGCGATTGTTTGCTTTAGCGCAATATTGTTATTGGTTAAATGCGCTATTATATATGTCCGCAAAGTTGCAGTAAAGGTTGCTTCCGCGCTCGCCACACTCGATGAAACCGCCCTTCAGCCGCTCCGAACGCTATTTTTTTTGGATAAAAGGCCTTTTTTGTTCGAAAAAAGAAAAAAACCGGCTTTTTGAAATATTCGAATAGGGGTAAAAGACCTTTTGCGCATCATAAAATAAAAGCCATTGCTTTTGAATTAATTTAAATTTAAAATTTAAAAAATTTAAAATAGCAAAATAAAGATGAAGATAGTGATTGTTGTATAGTGCTATTCTTGCTGATATTTGGCAGCGCAGGTTAAAATAGTATCACTATCGGTCAATTAAAAGGTAGCGAAAGCGCCCGGCGCCACCCTACTTTTGCCGTATCAATTTTCACCCGACAGTTTGAAAAACGAACCGACATCATCATTAATCAAACAACTGTTATTATGAAGGATTTGAAAAAACCTTTTTTGCTGAGCGCGCTTTTTGCGCTGTTGTTGCACACCCAATTGACGGGCGCAGATGTGCCCACGATTACGATCCGGAGTATTGGATTTGCCAAGAAGGTCAGCCTGGTGGTAGATGACCTGGCTTCACACGCCACTTTGCAGGTTAAAGACCTTCAAGGCAATATCCTGCTGGAGGAAGGCGTAAAAAGCGCCCCGCAATTTGCCAAGGTACTCAACCTGGAGCAGTTGCCCGCGGGCAATTACCGGGTGGTGATTATCACCGAAACGCGCGAAACTATCCAGCCGCTGAAACTCACGGAGACGTCAGTCGAGATCGACGAAAATCAGCGCGAGGTGATTTATGCGCCGGTGGTGTTGTGCAAGAACGATAACGTCGATATTTCGATGTTTAACAACCGCCTGACAACGGTAGAGGTGAGCATTTTTGCACCCAATGGCGATAAGGTGTTTACCGATACGCAGCGCAATGTGCTTAAGGTGGAACGCCGCTACGACACCTCCAAACTGGAAAAAGGCAATTACCTGGTGCGCGTGAGTACTCCCCAACGCACGTATTACAAGGATTTGATTGTAAGATAAATCGAAAGGGGTTCCATTCAAACAACAGCCATATCTCCGGAAGGGGGTATGGCTTGTTT
>JRYG01004083.1_pt1 | contig 22228 bp, 23 predicted proteins | sample 235341 | NCBI WGS metagenome assembly JRYG01 (sample SAMN03074218, study PRJNA261478) | activated sludge metagenome | biome: Wastewater Treatment Plant; feature: Wastewater; material: Activated sludge; isolation source: activated biomass of a wastewater treatment plant treating hydrocarbon... ... | reverse complement strand
AGATGTCGGAGCGGACGAGCTTGTCGGCCACCTGGTCAACACCGATCTTCTGGGCTGCGATCGCGGTCAATCCAAGACCGAACAGGGCAACGATGCCCAGGGCGGCCTTGCGGATCCAGCTGCGACCACCGGCGCTGCTCGGAGCGGGTGGGTCGAGCGAGGGAAGCTTGACTGCCGGTGCCCAGGGGAGTCCGTCCGAGGGCGTGATGCCGAAGCGCCGCCTGGCACGGTCGACCGAATCCTCGGGCCCGGGAACCTCGATCGCCCGTTCGTAGACCTCCATCACCTGGTCGGCCACGTTCTGCCACGAGTACCTCTGCGCACTTTCCTTCGCCGCCTCACCCATCCGGGCCAGGCGATCGGGCTCGTGGTGCGCACGCTGGAGTTCCTCGGCCAGCGCCTGGGGGTCGGCCGGAGGGACCAGCACCCCGTCATGGTGGTTGGTCACCACATCGCTGTACCCGGCGATTCCGGAGGCGATCACCGGCGTGCCGGCCGCAAACGCCTCGGTGAGGATCATCCCGAAGGACTCGCCGGAGAGTGACGGGGCGACGAGGACGTCGGCCTCATGCAGCTGCTGCCAGAGTTCTTCGTTCGAGACGCGGCCCAGCAGGTCGAGGTGGTCGTTCAGTTCGGGGTGAGCGAGGATGCGCCGCACGTCCGCAGGGTCGGAACCGACCACGGAAAGCCTTGCCGGGACGTGATCGACCAGGGCCGAGAACGCCCGCAACAGAACCGGGAGGCCCTTGCGCTCGTCTGGTCGGCCGACGAAGAGGGCCCGGAGATGATCGGTCCGGGGCTTCGGACCGCTCGGGGCGGCATCGATGTCGACGCCGTTGGGGACGATCGTGTAATTGCCCCCGAACCAGCGGCGGCCCGTCCACGCGGCCGCCTGCGAAACGGCAATACGCCCGGAGAGCTTGTTCAGGACGCGTCGGGCTCCGGCGGCGTTGGCAAGGAAGTTCGGCACCGGTTTGGTCGAGTAGGCGTGGAAGGTTCCCACCACGGGAACGTCGGCCGACAGGCATGTGTCCCAGCCGTTGACCGGGGTTATCGGCTCATGCAGATGAACGACGTCGAAGTTGCCTTCCTCGATCGCCCGGCGGGTGCGGAAGATGCCCTCGGGAAAGACCGGAATGTTCGAGACCGAGCCGTTGGCGTTGATTCCGAAGGTGCGACCGACGGGAATCAGGTAGTCGGGAACCTCGCGATCCTCCGCGTCGGCGCGGTGAAGCACCTTCGAGAGGCGGTCCGGTGGATCAAAGGGAGCGATCACGCGGACGTAGTGGCCCCGGGAGATGTACTCCTCGGCGATTGACTGGACGTGCCGGTTGACGCCGCCCTGGTAAGTCCACGAATACGGTGTGACTAGGGCGATTCGCACAAAGGAACAGGATAGAGCAGGGAGCGGAAGCCGGGGGGACCGTTAAGGGGTCCGCCTCGGTGGCCTCGAAGCAGTCCAGGCAAAACCCAGTACCAGAGCCAGATAGAGGGTGCCCACCTGGATGAACAGCGCCCCCGAATCATTGGTAAGCGCCCCGATCAGGGACCCGGCGGCGGCACCGGCGATACCGGCCCTGATCATCGGCGCGTCGGCGATCCAGCCGAGAATCAGGTCCCTCCGCCAGATGCCTGCCCCGATTACGACGAGCGCAGCGACGGTCACCGGGATTCTCGAGACCCGGGTGAAACTTTCCACCGTGGCGTCGAGACGGTGGCCGACCACGTCAAAGAACGAGCCGCCCGAACCCCCCACGACCGAGCGGACGAAGTGTGTCTCCGATCCGGTGACGATGTCGGCGAGTCCGATCACCAGCAGCGCGATGAGAGCCGCGCCGAGCCCCACCCAGGCCAGCCGTGGGCGCCCGGCCGCGAAAGCAGCAGCCACGACCGCCGCCACCGGGAACACGATGGCGGCGCCGACGTCGGCTCCGAAGCGGCCTGCGGCAAACACGACTGTCGCGATCAGTCCGACCACGAGGAACCAGGCAGCCCCCCGGCGGGGCATCGTCCCGCTCCAGGTCAGGCCGGCAGCGACGCCCACCGAGGTGAGGATCATCAGCGTCGACTCGAGCTCATTCCCGATGCCGTAGAAGCGCGCGCCGAGGCCGGGGTTTGGCCCGATCACGGCGCGTGGGGTAAGGGCCGAGCCGGCGATCATGTCGATTCCGTAGGGGATCACTGTGAGGGCACAGGCCAGGGCCAGGGTCTGCCAGCCCGCGGAGATCCTCATCAGTAATGCGGCGATGCCAACTGGCAGCAGCGTGGCGATCGTCCGTTCGACTGCGAGGGAAGGCTCAAGCGCGGCGGTGAGCAGAAGTACGCCCGGCAGCAGCACCGTAGAGAGACAGAGCAGGCGGACTGCCGGACGGGCGTAAAGCCCCCGGCTGACCAGTGCCACCCCGGCGGCGAGGGCGATCCAGAGGAGCAAAGGGATCGCGAGTGCGGCACCCCGGCGCTTTCCGACCTCCTCGTACCTGCTCTCCAGATCGGCCAGACTCTCGAGATCGAGTTCGCCCCCGGACCTGATCGGCTGGCCGGTCATCGCCTTTGGAGCCTCGATGCCGAAGTGATCAAGGATCGTCGGCGCGAGGTCGGTCGAGAGGACATAACCCTCGGTTCTGGTGCTGCCGGATTCAAGCATCCCTTCGGTATCCGGCCCCGCGATCGCGATGCTGAGCTGACCTCCCGATTCGGCCGGCGGCCTCTCGACGAAAATCTGTAGATCGCTGACGCGGCGCCGCTCAGCCACTTCGATGGCGCCGTCAAGCGGCATCGAAAGCACGGTCACCGGGTCCGGGCAGCCCTGGATGGCAGCCCTGGAGCCGGGAGAACCGGGTTCGATCATCCTCTCCGGCCCCCCGCAGGCCATGGGCGCCCGGGCGACGACTCCGTCGCGCCTGGCTACGGAGAGCGATGCGGTGCCGGCCGACTCGGCCGCGGCGGCGAGGAGGGCGTTACGGGCCAGGACCGAGGCCAACAGGCCAGGAATGACCAGAGTCTCGGCTGACTTTGCCCTCCTGACCACTTTTTCCCATCCCTGAGCCGATCCACCCCCTGGATACACGCGGTCCAACGATGTGTCATACGAGGTGTCAAACGCTCTGGCACCCTGCGACACGTCAAGCCATGTCTGCTGGGCGGACACCGCGCCGAGGCCGGGATTCATAAGGCCGATCGCCGCCCCGTCCAGCGCGGTCAGGTCATCCGGGGAGGTTCCGGGAGGAAGGACGACGATCGACACCTGGCCCCGGTGACCGGTCGCCGTGTCGCCGACCAGCTGATCGGTTGCCCGCGCGAGAGAGCCCGAAAGGGTCAGGCCCAGAATCGTCGCGATGGCGGCGGCCGGCAGCAGCAAACGGGCGAATCGTCTCGCCCCGCCACCCCGCCCCGGTATCTTCAGATGCCGCATGAGTACCGAAACGATAGGCCGTGACGACCTCGTCATCCCGCAAGTCGAGCATGCGCGGGTGGGCGAGGTGGAAATCGCCTTCGACGTCCACGGCGACCCCAATGACCCCGTCCTGCTGGTTATCCCCGGTCTCGGGACCCAGATGGTCTACTGGGATCTGCCCCTGATCGAGATGCTGACCGAGCGCGGCTTTCGCGTGGTCCGGATCGACAATCGCGACAACGGCGCCTCGACGATCCTGCGCCACAAGGGGAAGCCCGCCCTGCCGGCCATGATGCTTGGCATCCCCCGCGGCCTGGCCTACAGCCTTGACGACATGGCAGCGGACGCGGTCGGGGTGCTCGACCACCTCGGGGTAGAAGGTGCTCACGTGATCGGTTACTCGATGGGCGGAATGATCGCCCAGACGATGGCGATAGATCACCCGGAGCGGGTTCTCTCGCTCACTTCGATGATGTCCCGCACCGGTTCACGGGCCGACGCGTTCCCCGGCGCCCGCGAACTTGCAGCCTTGATGCGGACCCGGCCGACTGACAGCCTTGAGAGCTATCTGGCCGGCATGGAAGCCATTGCGACCGTGATCGGTTCTCCCGACTTTCCCACCGACCGCGAGCGTTTGCGGCAGATCGCAACGGTGGCGTTTCACCGGGGCATCTACCTCGACGGCACTGCCAGGCAGCTTCATGCGATCAACTGCCAGCCGAAGCGGGACCGGGCCCTCGCTCGCCTTGAAATCCCGACGGTCGTGCTTCATGGCTCGGCCGACAAGCTGGTCTTCCCGAGGGGCGGGAGGGCGACCGCCAGGGCCATACCCGGCGCGGAACTCAGGATCTACGAAGGCATGGGCCACGACATTCCGGAACAGCTCTGGCCGCAATTCGTCGACGAGATCGACCGGGTTGCGCAGCGCGCGGGCAAGTAGTTCCAGACCCAATCGATTCCTTATGCTGGTTGGTCGAATGAGCAAGCCAGGCACAGCAGAAAACCCGCTTCGGGTCGCGATAATCGGGGCCGGACCCTCCGGCTTCTACGCGGCTGACCAGATCATCAAGGATCCCGACACGCATGCCCAGGTCGATCTGTTCGATCGCCTGCCCACCCCTTACGGCCTGGTTCGTGGCGGTGTCGCTCCGGATCACCCGAAGATCAAGTCGGTGACGAGGGTCTATGAGCGGACCGCTGCGAAGGAGGGTTTCCGGTTCTTCGGGAACGTGGAGGTCGGCCGAGACCTGAACGTCGAGGACTTCGAGAAGCACTACCACGCGATCATCTACACCTTCGGGGCCGAGGCAGACCGCGAACTCGGCATTCCGGGTGAGGACCTCCCCGGAAGTTTCGCGGCGACCGCGTTCGTCGGCTGGTACAACGCCCACCCCGATTACGCGGACCGCGACTTCAAGCTGGATCAGGCGAGGCGGGCGGTCGTGATCGGCAACGGAAACGTGGCTCTGGACGTAGCGCGCATGCTCGCCCTCGACGACGCCGAGTTGAGAAGGACGGATACGGCGGATCATGCGATCGATCTGCTCGACCGCTCCTCTATCGAGGAGATCGTGGTGCTGGGGAGGCGGGGCCCCGCCCAGGCCGCTTACACCAACCCCGAGGTCAAGGAACTCGGTGAACTCGAGGAAGCCGACGTGATCGTCGATCCGGCCGAGGTCGAACTCGACCCGGCCAGCCAGGCCTGGATCGAGTCCGACGAGGCCGACAAGACCGCACGCGTGAACGTCGAAATCGTCAAGGAGTACGCATCCCGCGCGCCCTCCGGCAAGCCGAAGCGCATTGTTCTCCGCTTCCTCGCCTCTCCGGTCGAGATCAAGGGCGGCGAGAAGGTCGAATCGATCGTGATTGGCCGAAATGAACTTGTCGAACAGGACGGCAGCCTCCGCGCCAGGGACACCGGGGAGCGTGAAGAGCTCGAATGCGACCTGATCCTCAGGTCCGTGGGCTACACCGGGATCCCCCTGCGCGGGGTTCCCTTCGACGAGCGCCGTGGCACCATCCTCAACGAGAACGGCAGGGTCCTCGAAAGCCACGGCGGGGAGCACCGCACCGGCCACTACACGGCCGGCTGGATCAAGCGAGGACCGTCAGGCGTGATCGGCACCAACAAGAAATGTGCCACCGAGACGGTCCAGCACCTGCTCGAAGACGTAGGCAACGACCGGCTGCTCGACCCGGAATCGCCCCAGCCCGACGCGATCGAGGCACTCCTGGCAGAACGTGGATCCAACTTCGTGACCTTCAGCGGGTGGCAGAAGATCGATGCCGAGGAAGTCGGCCGGGGCGAGCCACACGGCAGGCCCCGGGTCAAGTTTGTGCGAGTCGACGAGATGCTCGACACCGCCGGCCGGGAGACCGGGGCCGGAACACCGGCTGGAGGAGAGTGATGGCAGCCGACCTGAACGAACTGAAGCAGATGATCGAGGCAGCCCTCCCCGGCGCCAAAGCGGAAGTGATCGACGAGACCGGCACCGGAGATCACCTGCGCGCGGAGGTTTCGGCGCCTCAGTTCGAGGGCAAGAGGAGGATCGACCAGCATCGACTGGTCAAGGCAGCGGTGAGGGAGCGGTTCGACGACGGAACGATTCACGCGCTGACGATCAAGATCCTCGACTGACCCCGCCCCCGCCGGCCCCCGGCCCCCGCCCCCCGGCCCCCCGGCCTGGTGAAACTGAATCTGCGGGGTGATCAACCAAAATCAGTTTCACCGGGTTGGAGGGGGCCATCGCGTAACATCAATCGCATGGCTGATCAGGAACTCACAGACCGCGTCCGCGAACTGATCGCGGAGAACGACGTACTGCTCTTCATGAAGGGCACCCCTTCGCAGCCCCGTTGCGGATTCTCGATGCGGACCGTCCAGGTGCTCGACTCGATGGGCGTCGAGTACGGGGCGATCGACGTGCTGCCGGCGCTTCAGCCGCTTCGTGAGGTCACTTCCGAGATCTCAGACTGGGAGACCTTCCCTCAGCTCTACGTCAATGGCGAGCTGCTCGGCGGCTGCGACATCGTCGAGGAGATGTTCGAGAACGGCGAACTCGCAGAAGCGCTCGGAGTCGAGCAGCCTGCCGAAGCTGCTCCTGCGGACGCACAGGCGCCGGCCAGCGACGAGCCCTACAAGAGCCCGCCCATGTCGATCGAGGGTTCCTAGGCACCATCTCCTGCGCGGGCGGCCGGTTTCCCTGAACTGGCAGCCATGTCCGCATGGGTACCGAAGGCGAGTGCCGGGTCATTGGCCGCCGACTTCCCGCTGGCTGGCGAGAAACCGGTCAGCTGAAGTCCGGTCTCCACCCGGATCGCACTCGCGCTGTAGTTGCGGCCAACCTTGAATGAATCGAAGGGGAAGTCGGAAGGCACTTGAAGGTCCACCGTCGATTCGATCTGCCCGGTCGAGTCGACCACCATGCTGATCATGCTCTTTTCGATGTCGGTCGAGACCAGGCGGCCGCTGATCTCGATCTCTCCAGCTTCGGCGAACGTCTCGATGCTTTCGAGCCGTATCGGAAGCTCGGTCGGCTCCACCCCGGCCCGGGATACGAAGTTCTCCGGGTCGGGCACGTCAAGCCGCAGCCCGGCTTCGACCCGGCTCCCTGTCTCCACGCCGGAGAGACTGGCCGGGATTTCCGCATAGACCGGGAGCGATGCGCCGCGACCCGAGAGTACGACGAGGCCGGCGACCGGATCCACATAGCTGACCACGGCCTTGAGTTCGGAGGTCTTGGCGATGTCGACTGCCGACCTTCCGTCCGATTCGGTCAGGGTGCCGTTCGAAAGCGGAAGGACCCGGGTCGAGACAACCAGGCCGGGATCGGGAACCGTCGAGGCGAAGATGGTGACGAGATCGCCCCCCGAGTTGATCCAGTAGGTCTTGGTCGAGGGCGAGTTCGCCAGAACCGTCCCTTCGAGGAGCACTCCGTCCGGTTCAGGTTCCGGGTCGGGGTCTGGATCGGGCGCGGGGTCTCTCTTGTCCGGCGCTGCCGCCGGCTCAGCCGGCGGGTCTTCGGGGGCAGGTTCCTCGACGGGGGTTTCCGGAGTCGTGGTCTCCACGACGACCGGGGCGGGAGCCGAAACCACGGTCGTCTCCGCCGGTCCTGACTGACCACCACCGCGGGACCCGGCCGGTGAGCCGAGGGGCGGCACCAGCGCCGTGGTCGTCGTCTCCCCGGTTTCGCCTTCCTCACCTGCGGCCCCGGGAATCAGCAGCGTGATGGGGCTGGCGGTGCCGCTGATCATCGGGCCGATCGCCAGCCCGACCATCAACCCCACCGCGAGAGTGGCCAGCGCGAACGCGATCAGGTCGTTCCGCTCCGGCACCTTGAGCCGGATCGGCAGTCGGCGCGGAGGCCTGGGCGACTTGCCGGGAACCGCCTTGCTCATCTCGGTGGCTGGTCTCCCGGCAGATCCGGTCCGTCGGGCCGGGGTTCCTCGAAGCGGGCCTGGTCCTCGGGGATCGTCTGATCCTCGAGAGGGGTCTGGTTCTCAGGGAGAGCCTGGTTCTCAGGGGGCTCCGGGTCGGCCGCCGCGGCTTCTTCCGGAAGCGCTTGTGGCCCGGGCTCCCTGACCTCGAATGAAGCCGGATCCGGTCCAGCGTGATCGGCCGCCGGGTTCCGGTGATGCGGTTCGAAGAAATGCGATGAACCGTTGCCGTTCGCCAACCCGTCGGCGGGTCGCGGTTCCTCCCCGTGGACCGGAGGCTCCGACGGCAGATGAGCGGCCATCGAGTCTGGCTGCGGCTTCGGGTGAGGTGTACCCGGCCGGTGGTCGTGCTCGATCACCGACGTGTCGGAGAAGACCGGGGCCGCGCCGGCCGCTGTTTCGCCGCCCGCTCCATTTGCGCTTCCATTTCCGTTCATCGGGGGCGGGGTCGTGGTGCCCGCCGGTAGCACCATTGCCGAACCTTGTGGCTGGGCCACGTTGCGGCCGCAACGCCAGCAATAGATGGCACCCCGGGCGTGGAGCGAACCGCAGCCCGCGCAGGCACCCGCCGCACCAGCTTCCTGAAGCCGGGTAATCCGCTCTATCTCGGCCAGCTCGGCATCCACCACCTGCAGGCGTGCCGCCATCTTCGCGAGCACGTCCAGCCGGAAGTAGTCCCTCGCTGCCATCTCGTAGGCGGCCCCACCGAGATCCCACTGCATCTCGGTAAACCGGGTCCTGAGCTCGTCGCGACGCTGTTCGAGCACGGTCTTCGGCTTCTCCTCCGTAGGAGCTGGTCTGGGGTTCCTGCCGGGCAGGTTGAAGGTCGGCATCAGCCGATCTCCACGGCGTTGCCGGAGCCGCCCCCGGGCGCCTTGTCGTCTTTGGGCGGTGGCGCCCCCTCCGTGGCGATCGTCGGCGGGAGCTTCTTGATCGCTTCCTGGGTTTCCTCGGCGGTTCCACTGTTGAGTTCTTCCAGGGCGTCGTCGCTGGCCTTGACCGGCGCTGTGCTCTCGGTCGCGCCGTCCTCCTGGATGATCGAGTCCTGGGCGGCGCCGGCGACCTCGCCGCCACCACCCCCACCGGCTGACTTGTCGGCCGCCGGGGTGGATGCTTCGGCTGCGACTTCAATCACTTGGGCGTCCGGGAAGCTCGAGCTGAGGGAGGCCAGCGCGGATTCCGCTTCGGTCCTGCTGGCGTAACGCCCGGAGTAGAAGACGTAGTTTCCTGCCGGCAGCGATCCGAACTCATCCGAGTCGAGAACCCCGACCTCGGTCGCGCCCTGTCCGGCCAGATCGGTCTTGGTCGACTCGATTACCGCTGGGTCGGTGCCTTCCTTGGAAAGGGTTGCGAGCTCGATCGTGAAGCCCTCCTCCCCGGCCGGCCAATCGGACTGGAAGGAGACGGCGACGTCGGTCGATGTGGAGGTGCCCCCGGAAGTCGTCGTCGGGAGACCGGTCGTGGCGACGATCGGAGCCTGGCTGCCGCCGCTGTTGCCCTGCTTGCCGATCAGGACTCCGAAAATCAGGATCAGGGCAAAGGCCATCAGGCCTGCGGCCGCCATCAGCGGGGTCACTTCACGGACCGGTCGCGGATCGGGTTCCGGATTGCCCAGCGCGTAGCCGGGGGTGACCGGTGGCGGTGGCGGGCCGGTCGGCAGTCCCGGCTTTTCCGCCTGTCCCCGGTCACCGAGGTACTCGTCGAACTCCACCCGCGGGCCGCCGCGTCGCGTACCGCAGTCGAGGCAGTAGCGCTGATCGGTCGCCATCGGATGACCGCAGCCCGAGCACCGGACCTGTTCCGGCGGCCGCTGGACCCTTGTCACCTCATTGCTGGTCGTGCTCCCCGCTGCCTGGGGAGGAACCGTTCTGTCTTTCACTGTGTTCACTGCTCTCACGCTCCTGGTCAGTAAGTGGTGGGAGGCGCGAAGACCTCGATTTTTGCGTTGGTCGGGTCGCCGATGAAGTAGATGCGGTAGGGCTCGGGCTTGCCGTCGGTCTTCAGTTTCGGAATCAGTCCGCGCCCTGCCGCGACTACCTTCCCGCCCTTGGTGGCGACCGCGTAGAGCAGGAGATCAACCTGCTCGACGTCGGACTTGTTCAGCACCTCTCCGCTCACGAACAGGCCCGAAACGGTGTCGTTCTGGAGCTTCGGCGGGGAGACGGCCAGTTCCGGCACTTTGGCCGGGTACTTGCCTTCAGCAGTACCGATCTCCACGTCGAAAGATGCGGGTTTGCCAGTGGCAAGCACCTGGTCGTTCACCCAGTACTCGGTTGCGCCCGGACCGATCAGGCCGAGTCCGAGCAGACCGTCCTCCAGTCCTTCGATGTTGTTGCGATAGACCGGCTTGCCCTTCTTGTCCCGTGCGACGATGCCGATCGGAATGTCGGCCTGTCCCTGCCCCGATTCGTTCTTCAGCTTCAGCACGATCGCCGTGCCGTACTGGTCGGTGAACATGTAACGCCCGACCAGGTCGATGCTCTTGTTCGCGGCACCGATCTTGATCTTCTCGACCTTGGCGAGCTTTCCGCCTTCTGCTTCGAGCTTCGCACTCTTGCTCTGGGTCGACTCGCAGCCCGATGCTGCCAGGGCGATGCCGGCCAGGAGAACGCAGGCGAACCCGGTGCGGCGGCTCATCCGAAGTCACCCCTGACGTAATCCTTGGTCCGCTCTGCCCGGGGAGCGTTGAAGACCTGCTCGGCCACCCCGTACTCGACCAGGTCGCCGAGGTACATGAAGGCGACCCGGTCCGCGACGCGCTCCGCCTGCTGGAGGTTGTGGGTCACGATGACGATCGCGATCTCGTCCTTCAGCTCGACGATCGTCTCCTCGATGATCGCAGTCGAAATCGGGTCCAGCGCGGAGCAGGGCTCGTCCAGGAGAAGCACCTCGGGAGCTACCGCCAGGGAGCGGGCGATGCAGAGCCGCTGCTGCTGTCCGCCGGAGAGGGAGAGCGCCGGGTGGTTGAGGTTGTCCTTCACCTCGTTCCAGAGTCCCGCCCGCTTGAGCGAATCGACCACCACCGGTTCCAGTTCCTTCTTGCGGGGCTTCTTCGATCCCCGCTCACGGAGCCCGTAGGCGATGTTGTCGAAGATGCTCATCGGGAACGGGTTCGGCTGCTGGAAGAGCATCCCGACCCTTCGCCGGAGGTAGGTGTCGTCGTAGAGATCGGTGTCGGTGCCATCCAGCAGGATTCGTCCCTCCCGCTTGGCGGTCGGGGTCAGGTCGACGAGCTTGTTCAGTGACCGGAGCAATGTGGTCTTGCCGCAGCCGGAGGGGCCAATGAGTGCCAGCACCTCGCCGGCGTTGACCGGAAGAGAGACTTCCTTGACCGCCTTCTTGCCGGCAAAGCTGATGCTTAGCGACTCGGTTCGCATGATCTGCTCGAACCACTCGGGCTGGGTGTCGTCGAAGAACTCCGTTTCCGGTTGCTGCTGAAGCGTCTCGGGCACCTCGACCCGCTCCGCCACGCTGATGGGTGCAGTGGTCCCTTCGACCTGAATCTGCCTGAGAGGCGGGATGTAGCCGTTATCCAGGGCCTTTTCTTCGTCAACTACGCCCACTTTTGTTTTCCTTTCCGGGTTATCAGGTTGACCCCGAGGTTCAGTACGACGACGATCATCAGGAGCACGAACGAGGCGGCATATGCCTTCTCCGGGGCATTGCCTTCGCCCGCCGGAGAGTTCTGGTAGACGTAGCTGGTGAGGGTTGCTCCGGTGCCCTTCAGCACGTCGATGCCCGGGATCGCACCCTCGGGTGCGAGCTGCAGGGAGGCCCCAAGAAGTACGACGACGACCGCAGTGTCACCGGCGATCTGGGCCATGCCCAGGGTGGATCCGGTGGCGATACCGCTGCGTGCACTTGGCATCAGCACCCGGCGGATCGTCGAGGCCTTGTCCTTGCCGAGCGCGTAGGAAGCTTCCCTGACGTGCTTCGGGATCGAGTTGAGCGCCTCCCTCGTGCCGCCGACGACGAAGGGCAGGGCGATCAGCGACATGACCGCGCCGGCCGCAAAGAAGGACCGTCCGAAGACCTCGCCACCGGCGGCGGTGAACGAGAAGGGAGCCATGAAACCCTGCTGGAAGACGAGCAGGCCGAAGATGGCGAGCACGATCGACGGTGCGCCGACGATGACTTCGATGCCGGCCTCGACGAACCTGGCCAGCGGCGCCGGGCGGCCGTACTCGGTCAGCCAGATCGCCGTAGCGACCCCGATCGGGGTAGCGATCGCCGCGCCGATGATGGTGAGCAGGACCGTGCCGATGATCGGATCGAGGAAGCCTCCGGTCTTGTCCTGTTCGAGCGAAGCTTCCGGACTCGTGGTTATCACCTCGAGGTTGACGTACTGGATGCCCTTGATCGCCATGTAGAGAGTGATCGTCGCGGCGACCGCGCAGAGCAGGATGCCCGTCGCCCACGCCATGGCCAGGCCGATCCTGTCTCCCAGACTCCAGAGACCAGGGGTCCGGATCTTCTTCTGGCGCGCCATCCTTCGCGCCTTTCTCTTTCTGCTGGCAGCCATCTACTTCGCCCCCACGCTGTACTTGCTGAGGGACTTGCGGGCGGCCCAGCCGGCGAAGGAAAGAAATGCCGTCGAGATGATCAGGAGGAAGGCGAACGCGTACATGGTCTGACCGAAAGGTTCGACCGAGAGACCTTCGGCGCCGTCGACGATGGTTGCAGCCAGCGGGCGGGAAGGCTCGAAGAAGAAGAGGAAACCGTCCAGCGGATTCGGTGCGAAACCGATCGACCCGGTGACCATTGCGAGCATGATCGCTTCGCCAAGCGCCCTCGCGGTTGCGAGCACTGCGGCCGCGACAATGGCCGGGCGGATCGCTCGCACCGACACAGTTCTCAGCGCCCGCCAGCGGTTCACTCCAAGGGCCAGCGCGCCCTCGCGCCAGTTCCGGGGAACCGACCGGAGCGAATCGGTGATGATCGCGATCATGATCGGGCAGATCATCAGGGTGAGGATGATCACCCCGGCCATCACGCTCGAGCCGTCGAGCTGGATCACGTAGGCAACCGAAGACCGCATTTCCTCGGTGATGAAGGTGTTGTTGATCCACGGCACGATCACGAGGATTCCCAGCAGTCCGTAAATGACCGAGGGAATGGCCGCGAGAAACTTGACCACCGGCTCGATCACGCGCTCGATCGAGCGGGGAGCGAACTCGACGATGAAGATCGAAGCGAAGACGGAGATGACCATCCCGATTCCCACTGCCAGGGCCGAGATCAGGAAGGTGGACCAGAGCAGCGGCCAGGCCCGGAGGAAGTAGACGTACTCGGCTGGGTCGGCCGGCGAGTTGAAGATCTCGGCGAGCTGTTCATCGACGTTGCCGCCGGATCCGAACCAGGCGAGACCGTTCGCCGCGAAGGACGGATAGCCCTTGATGAAGACAAAGATCACCATCCCCGCGATGAAAAGAAGGATGGACGACGCCAGCGCGCCGAGCAAAAGCTCGACGCGCCGGTTGGTCGGATCTTCTTCCTTCGGCACCGCCTTGGTGCCGAGGGATGCTGCTTCCATTACTTGAACGGAACCCAGCTGGTCGCTGCGATCTGGAGCGCCCGGGGGTTGTTGCGGATCCAGCGGATCCACCTCGCGGCAGCACCGGCAGGTGCGCCTCGGGAGACCAGGAACAGCGGCCGGGTACCCGGGTACTGACCGGACTTGGCCGCACGCAGGTTGCAGGGAACGCCCTTGTAGTTGACGATGTGCACACCCTTCTGGAAGGCGAGCGACAGGTAGCCGATCGCCAGCGGGTCACGCTCGAGCTGCTGCTCGATCAGGCCGTTCGACGCCTTCGCCGTGGCTCCGGAGAATGTCTTCTTCGGGGCCATGAAGATCTTGTCGAATGCGTCCTGGGTGCCAGAAGCTGCGGTGCGGACCACGACGTTGATCGTGCCGCTCTTCGATGAGCCCGGAACCAGGTTCCAGTTCCTGACGTCACCGGAGAACACGTTCTGCACCTGCTCCTGGGTCATGTTCGCGATCGGGTTGCTCCTGTGTGTCGCGATGCAGAGAGCATCCTTGGCGATCTCGTTGAAGACGATTCCGCCCGGGTCGCTCGGCTTCGGGATACGGGATGACATCCCGAGGGTGACCCGACCCCGGGCAACGTCGGCCACGCCGATGTCAGAACCGCCCTGGAGGATCTTGAACTTGACGCAGCTCTTGCAGGACTTGATGTAGCCCTTCGCAAGCTGAGTCGCCAGCGGGGCGACCGTGGTCGATCCGCTGATCGTGATTGTGGGCTTTGCCTGGGCCACACCCGGCAGCGCCACGAGGGCGAGACAGGCGATCAGGAAAAGTCCCAGCACAGAACCTTTTGAGTTCTTCATTTGCTTCTCCTTTTTCTTTTCTCTTTACGAGGCTTGTCGTGGCTCAGGAAGGCCAGGCGACGGCACGTGCCTTCTCGCACTTGCGCTTTGCCTTGGCCTTGGCCTTGCGGGTCTTCGCCTTCTTGACCTTGGCGCACATCGCCTTGGCCTTCGCCTTGGGGTTCAGGACCTTGCACCTGACTGCGGAGTTGTCCAGAACGAACGGCTCGGTGGTGGCGTACCACTTGCGGATCGACGGCGGATCAGCCAGGTCGTTGATCGACTGGTACTCGATCATCGGAACGGCCATGAACTTCGGCTGGACGTTCGCGTCACATACCGGAGCGGAGAGTGTGAACTTGCCCTCGATCATGTTGCCGGCCGATGCCTTGGTAGCGGGCGTCTTGCCGGGTGAGCCGTAACAGCCGAAGCCGAAGGCCGGAACCGCTCCAACGCAGAAGAAGTCCTCGTTGACGCCCGGCTCTCCATCAGGCTGGAGGGCGATCACTTCGGTCTCGAAGGAATCGATCTCCCGGTTGGAGACGATCGTCACCGCGTAGACGTCTTCGTTGCAGCCGAAGTCGAACTTGTAAGCGTCATCGAAGATCGAGTTGTCGTCGACCGTGACTTCCCCCGAACACTTGAGTTCGACGATTTCGTCTTCCGCGTTGGCGCTTGCAGGCGACATCGCCCAGAACGCACCAAATGCGGCCAGCATGAGACCGAGAGCGAAGATGAGCAGGTGCTTGCCCTCCCTTTTCCCCCAGCCAATTGAGTAATTCGACACTTGCTTTATCTCCTTGTCGGTCAGCGTGAGCCTTTCTCACGCTTCGGGAGCAAGTGTCGTTCCGCCTCGCTTCGACGATGTTACGAAGTTGGCACAACAATGAGAACGTTCTGTGAACGTCCTCTGCCGCAACCGGGCGAGGCCGGTCGGCTGGCGGAGGTTTCGCCGTGACTTGCCGGGATCCTCCCGGCTGGAGGATCAGGCGGTTGCGGTGGCGGCCTCGGCGTCGTCCTTCACCTGGAAGGATGAGCCACAGCCGCAGGCAGCGACGACGTTCGGGTTGTTCACCTGGAAGCCGGCGCCGGTGAGGCCTTCGACGTAATCGACTTCGGAGCCGAACACGAACTGCATGCTGACCTTGTCCACGATCACCGAAACGCCGCGGTGCTCGAAGACATGGTCTTCTTCGTCCCGCGAATCGAAGGCAAGCGCGTACTGGAATCCGGAGCAGCCCCCGCCGCGAACGGCCACGCGCAGCGCCTGCTCTTCGCCTTCCGGCGAGTCACCGATCAGTTCGGCGATCTTGTCGGCGGCGGCTTCGGTCAGCGTGATTGCGGCTTCGGGCTTCTCGGACATGCTTAAAGAGTAGCGCTTCGGTTCCCCGATCCCGGTGACTTGCGTCACCTTCTGATAGAACCGTTACGTGTCCGCCGAGAGCTCAATCGCGCTGGTGACCGATTCGACTGCCTCGCTCACGCCGGAGGACCGTGAGCGGCTCGACATCAGCGTGGTCAACCTTTATGTGATCCTCAACGGCGAGCAGCGGCCCGAGAACGAGATCGACGACTACGGCGCCTTCTACAAGGCGGTTCTCGAATCCCCGCAACTCACCACTACTTCCCAGCCTTCGATCGGGGACTTCATGGAGGTCTACGGTCCCCTCCTCGACGAGGGCAAGGATGTGATTTCGCTCCACCTCTCCGGCGCCATATCCGGCACCTGCGAGGCGGCCCGGCAGGCGGCGGCACAGCTCGAGGCGGACGGACGCGGTGGTGAGCGGATCACCGTGGTCGACTCGAGGACAACGGCCGGGGGCCTTGCACTGGTTTCGCTCGGTGCGGCGAATGCGATTGCCGCGGGTAAGTCGATCGACGAGGTCGTTCGGCAAATCGAGGCATCCCGCGACGGGCTCGAAACCCTCATCCTCGTGGATACCCTCGAATACCTGCGCAAGGGTGGCCGGATCGGTGGAGCCCAGGCCTGGATCGGCGGCGCGCTGAAGATCAAGCCTCTGATCACACTCGAGGAAACTGTGGAACCGGTCGATAAGGTCAGGACCGTGGGCCGAGCGATGCAGCGCCTCAAGGACTTCGCGAGCGAGAAGGCCGCCTCGGGCCAGGAGATCACCTGGACAGCGCAGCACATCCAGGCGCCGGAACTGGCCGCAGAGCTGGCCGCCCACTGTCGCGAGGTGTTTCAGTGCGAGGGCGCCTTCCTCGACGAGATGTCGACCGTGCTCGGCTGCCATGCCGGACCGGGCCTGGTGGCGATCGGGACGGTCCCGACCGAAGCGGTCGGTTCGAAGTTCTGATGAACCTCGCGGTCACGGCGATCGGGCGCGACCGACCCGGGATCGTCGCGGCGATCACCAGTGCCCTGCTCGAGGCGGGAGGCAACGTCGACGATTCGCAAATGTCGATCCTGCACGGCCATTTCGCGGTGATGCTGATCGTCTCCGTGCCGGAGGATGCTTCGCTCGAGTCGCTCGAAGCGCGGCTCGACGAGGTCGGCCGTGACTTCGAGCTCGGTGGCATCTCGGTCAGCCCGGTCGAGGCCCTGGGTCGCGGCGCAGGCCCTACCCACGTGCTCACGGTGTACGGAGCCGACCGCCCGGGAATTGTCCACGACACGGCCGCCACCCTTGCGGAGCTGAACGTGAACATCACCGACCTCAGGACGAGGCGGACCGGTGATGCCTCCTCCCCGCTCTACACGCTGATGGTGGAGATCGCCGTGCCCGACGGGGTCGGCCCCGAACTGGACCGGGCACTCGACGGCCTCCGCGAATCGAAGCAACTGGAAGCCCGGCTCTCCGAGCTCGAGTCCGAGGTGTTCTAGATGGCCCCGCCCGCCTGAGGTACGGCTGCCGATGGCTGCTCGCGAGGTCCTGACCTATCCCGATCCGATCCTGAAGACGGTCTGTTCACCGGCCCAGACCGGACCCGCCGAACGGATCGAAACCGAACGGGTCATCACCGACCTGCTCGACACGATGAACTCCTTCGATCACTGCGTCGGACTGGCGGCACCACAGATCGGCGAGCCCGTCCGCATCGCCGTGGTCGACATCACCGGCCACCCGAAGGCCAGGGACGAGCACGGCCTGATGGTCCTGGTCAACCCCCGGGTGGTTCACCGATCGGAGGGCAGCAAGGTCAGCCGCGAGGGCTGCCTTTCGCTACCCGACCTGACCGCGAACGTGCGCCGGCCCAGGAAGGCCACGGTCGAGTTCCAGGACGGCCGGCGGAACCTCGAGATGAACCAGGTCCAGTTGGCGGGCTTCGAGGCCCGCTGTGTCCTCCACGAGATCGACCACCTCGACGGGATTCTCTTCCTCGACCGCGTCGCCTCGATCACCGACGACCTCTTCCGCCGTCAGAATTACAAGTAGTCGGCGAGCTTCGCCCCGCCTCCACGTTCAACCCGCCGGCCCAGAACATCCATGAATGGATGGGCCGGCTCGATTGGGAGCTGCCACGAGGCAGGTATCGAATCTGGCGCCTTTCTCGTGGCAGGAGTGGGTCGGGGTAGCCGTGGGGTCGGGTGGGCGTCGCCGGGATACTCAGGCGGAGGGAGGCTGAATGCCGACCGAGGTGTTGCCGCTTCCCGGTGATGTCCGCCCGGCCCCACGGTGTGCGGGGAGGCCGGGCGAAGCTCGCCGACTACTGATGCGCGGGTGGATGCCAGGGGCCTCCAGCCGTTCAATGGCGAGGAGACAGGCCGGAAATGGCCGCGATAGTACGCGGGTACGTGAAGCTGCCGTTTCCGGCCGCCGACGAAGCCAGCGGGCGGCTGGTGGCTCCTGGCGCTGCCCGGTTTAGCGGCGGCGGAGGGCCATCAGGCCGCCGACCACAAAGCCCGTGGCGACTGCGCCGACGATGATCGGCTTGCGGTGCTTGCGGAGCTGGGACTTCCAGTCGGTCAGTTCGGTGACGCGGTCACGGAGCTGGTCGACGGACTTGCCGAGCTCGGCCCGCTGGGCGTCGATGTCGGCCCGGATCTGGGCCGAGGTGCGCTTCGGGGGCGGCGGTGCGTACGGCGAACCCGGGGTGCCGGGGGGCGGAGCCGGGGTGCCTTCCGCCGGGGCGAAGGGATTCGGCTTGTTCGGCGCCGGGGCTTCCGGGCCTACGCCCTCGGGGCGAAACGGCTTGTCTGGTTCGATTGCGTCGCTCATGAAGCTTCGTCTCCGGGGGTGAGCAGGGCCTTGGTCTTCTGCGCTTCCTCGATTGCCTCGGTGGGAATCGGGGCGCCCGTCTTCTCGAAGGAGTTGTAGGCGAAGTAACCGGCACCGGCGGCGATCAGGATGAAGATCACGCCCTCGAGCAGGTAACCGGCCCAGGCGCCCCAGCCAAAGAGCGAGGCGACTCCCAGTGCGAAGGAGTGCATCAGCAGGATCAGAGCGAGGAAGGCGAACACACCGGCCGCTATACCCACCGCTGAGCCGCGCGCGAGCGTCGTGACCTTCTCGCTGACCTCGGTCTTCGCGAGCTCGATCTCCTCCCGGATCAGGTTGGAGGTGCGCTCGGAGACCTCGAAGACCATCTCACCCACCGTCTTGTCGGAGGCGGGACGGTTCGGGTCCGGCCGTCCGGACGGGCGCTGGTTGGGCGGAGGCTGGTAGTCCTGGGGGGCCACGGTCTATTCCGGCGGGTCCTCGTTGAAGAACCGGCGGTAGGCAACGGCCGCGAGGCGGGCGGCAATCAGGCTGGCCAGGGCGCTACTCGCGGTGAGCATGATGCTCCAGGTGATTCTTCTGACGATGTCGTTATCCATGTCCCGTTCACAATACCCAAGCCTCCGGAGAACGAATAACTCAGGCCTGGTCAGGTAGATCCGGTGCGGATCAGCGGCGCTGCAGGCCCTCGCAGATCGTCTTGACGATCAGCTCCCGCGCCTCGTCGAAATCACGGTCACTCCCGGGTATCACTCCGAAGATCCACCCGGAAAGGAGCTGCTCGATCGCCCCGTAGAAAACCATCGCGGCGAAGGCGGGGTCGATGTCTTCCCGGAACACTCCCCGCTTCTGCCCGTCGGCAACGATCCGGCCGATCAGCTCGTAGGCCCGGTTGATCTCCTCGAGGTGGGTTCGCCCGAACGAGTTTGCGGCCCGCGTGACCTCGACGATGATCACCTTCATCAGGTCGGGGTCGTAGCGGTAGGAATCAATGATGAAGCCCGCCACCGCGCCCAGCTTCTCCTCGTGGGTGAGGGTGCTCTGGTCAGCCTCGTCGATCGCTTCGATCAGCAGCGACCACCGCTGCGAGAACAGTTCGTTGAGGACGTTCTCCTTGGACGAGAAGTAGTGGTAGACGAGCCCGTAGGCGACGTCGGCCTCGTCGGCGATGTCAGCCACCCGGGTCGAGTGAAAGCCCTGACGGGCAAAGACGCGGACGGCGGCATCGAGGATCTGCCGTCTACGTTCCGGTGCGGCCTCACGAGCCATCGGGCACCCCTTCCGTGAATAGTCCGGGCCGCCGGTGTTCGACGGCCGGCAGTTTTCGGCGGATCTCCGCCAGGTGATCGAAGTCGAGGTCGGCACAGGCGAAACCCTCTCCCCCTTCGACCCCGGCCAGCACATCTCCCCACGGACCGACGATCATCGAGTGGCCCCACGAGTCGTACGAAGGCTCTGCCTGCCCGACCTGGTTCGCGGCCAGGACGAAAGCCTGGTTCTCGATCGCGCGAGCCCTGAGGAGGACCTCCCAGTGGTCCCTGCCGGTGGCCGAGGTGAAGGCCGAAGGGACGGTGAACATAGTCGCGCCGAGATCGAGCAGGGACCTGAAGAGCTCGGGAAAGCGAAGGTCGTAACAGACGGTCATCCCGAGTCGTTGCCCGGCCAGGTCGGCGACGGCCAGGCGGTCTCCTGCCTGTTCGTGCTCGGATTCCCGATATTCCACGCCGCCGGCTTCGACGTCGAACATGTGGATCTTGCGGTAGCTGGCGAGGATCTGGCCTTCGGGGGAGATCAGAACCGACGTATTGGTCGGCAGGCCTTGCCCGAAACGTTCCGTGAAGCTGCCGGCGAGAAGGTGTATGCCGAAGTCGGCCGCCCATGCGCGGGCTGCACCAACCGCCTCACCGTCGATCGGCTCCGCCCCTTCCGCGAGGGCCGGACCGTCTCCCAGCAGGGACCACTTCTCCGGCAACACGATGAACTCCGCGCGCTCGGCAGCAGCTGCCCGGACAAGGTCACCGGCAACTTCCAGGTTGCGGGCGCGGTCGGCGCCCGAATTGATCTGTACGACGGCAGCACGCATGGAGAAATGAAAAGACGTGCCAAATTGATTGACACGTCAATCAAGACAATAATAGGTGCGATCCGTCCTGAGAAGGATCGCAACCCCGGGATGGCATTTCACCACCCCGGGGTGCTTCCATTTCCTGCGGCCCCGCTTACCAGCCGTTCCTGACGGCCTTGGAGCCGCCATTCAGGTTGGTGACCTTGAGGCCGGGCGACTTCTTCTGCTGACCGGGGCAGAAGCGGTCGGTCAGCCACTTGTGCTGCGAGAACAGCCTGGTCTGATCCGCGTAGTGCGGGGACAGCTCGTTCGTCGCGGCCTGCGAGTAGGTCAGGATCGTCTTGACGTCCGGGCACTTCGACCCGTTCATCGAGGCCATGATGATGAAGCTGGACCCGTGACGGACGCTGTCGTACTCACCTGTGGTCGCGTTACGGACCGCGGTGATCACGTTGAAGACGCCCTGCCCACCGGGACCACCCGGGATCGGGATCTTCTCGTCGTTCTTTGTCACGTACTGGTACTCGCGCCACCTGGCGTCCAGCGGGATGCCCTTGTCCTGCATGTACGCGATGGAATCGACCAGAGCCTGGCCAACCTGGGGCTTGCTCGTGTCGAGACCGTTCGGCGTGTGGACCGGATCGCCCAGAGAAAACGGAGCGGTCCAGGGCCCGCCGGGAACCGACAGCAGGCGCCCGACGACCTCGCGGCCGAGGTAGGCACCCGGTGAGTCGAGCCCGTCGGTCAGGTCCCAGTTCTCGAGCACGCTGCAGGCCGCGCTGACGACAACAGTGTTGATCGTCGGATTGGCCTTGCAGTAGGTGACGAGCGGCGGGATCAGCAGCTCGGCTCCGTAGTGGCGGTCGTTGTCGATGAACTGGCGGAGCGTGACGGGGGTGAACTTGCCCCCGTTCTGCAGCCGTTCCTCGATCTGGTTCAGGCCGTTACGAGTACGGAGCGACCGTGCGGTCTGCTCGTTGCCGATGATGCTCGGGTAACCCTCCAGCGGCGCCTCCGGGTTCGACAGCCAGTAGCTGTCGTTCATGTTGGAGCCGTAGTCCTTGCGGATCTGGATCGGCATCTGGCTCGGAGGCAGAACACCGGTCGCAACCGCGCCGGGTGCCTTCTGCATGTCGCAGCTGCTGGTCGAGCCGTCGAGGACGGCCACCTTGGCCGAACCCCAGGCGACGTCACCGAGACCGGGCGTGTTGCATTCAGTGATCCGCTCGTCGGTCAGGTTCGGTACGACCGACACGTCGGCGTACATCGCGTTGCCCTTCGAGTCGGCCGCGATCGTGTTGACCCACGGCACTCCCTGGTTCTGTTCCAGCGCCTTCCTCATGTCAGCCACGCTCTGGGCGCGATTGAAGGCGAAGAACTGGTTGACGACCCTGAGACTGTTCGCGTTGGCGTCGAAGAGCGCGTACGCGTAGTCGTTGTTCCAGCCGAACAGGGGCTGCTTCTGGACCGAGGTGGCGATCGGACCGTGCTTGGTCGAGTAGAGGGTGCGGGTTTCGGTGTCGCCGTTGCCCTTGTCGACCGTGACCACGGTTTCCTTCATCGCGACCTGCTTGCCATCGACGATGTACTTCGTCGGATCTCCCGGGACCAGTGTCTCCCGGAAGAAGTTGAAACGGCGGGCGGTCGAAACGGTGTGGCTCCAGGCCACTCCCCGGGTGTGTCCGATCTGGATGACCGGGCTGCCGAGAAGGCTCCCGCCCGAGACGTTGATCTTGCCCGGGATCGTGAGCTGCGACTGGAAGAAGCGCTCCGAGCCCGACCACGGGAAGTGCGGGTTGCCGTAGAGCATGCCCTTGCCGGTCG
>JRYG01003058.1_pt1 | contig 22286 bp, 23 predicted proteins | sample 235341 | NCBI WGS metagenome assembly JRYG01 (sample SAMN03074218, study PRJNA261478) | activated sludge metagenome | biome: Wastewater Treatment Plant; feature: Wastewater; material: Activated sludge; isolation source: activated biomass of a wastewater treatment plant treating hydrocarbon... ... | reverse complement strand
TAGTTGCGCACGCCGTCCCACATGGCGCGTCCATCGCGTTCCAGATCGGCAAAACTGAATACAAAAGGTTCTGATTTGACAAGCCAATAATTCACCATAACAGGATCAATATACTTTGCAATAATAACATGCCGTCTATGAGGCCGCTGAAGTAATAATCGCTTCTGCCGGGATATGCTCCTGCAATGCATATAGCGCTGCAAAAAGCGGACATTGTCAGTGCCAGTAGCGAATATACGTGGTAAGCATCGGCCCGCCAATTAAAAAACGCCGCAATCAGCATAAAAATCAGACTAACGACTGCAATTATTTTTGTTTTGGTCAATCCCCAGCTTCCTGGAAGGGTTCTTACGCCGGCCAGCTTGTCTGATTCGATATCGCGCAGATCGAAGGCCAACGCTATGGCAAAGATGAAGCACATCCGCTCAATAATCATGACCAGCATTGGCAGACTCGTAGTAAGATGTAATTCTGCCGCTGGTAGCAACACTGTCAGGCTGGTCCATACGGCAGTAAGCAGAAATATTTTAACAAAATGTACGTCTCGGAGCCGGCGGGCGCCGCCAAATAAGGGCAAAACATACGCGGCTGCCAGCGCGCAAGGCAGGAGCAGCCAGGTCCACATGGCAGCAATTTTAATAAAAAAGAAAAAAGAAACAATGGCCGAAAGGACTAACTCAATGTATAAAAACGGCTTGAGATAAGCAGTAGCCTTCCATCTGTCGTGGCGAAAAGTCGTTTTCGCCGATTTGGCCAGCCCTATTAACCGGTGCAAGGTGTACAAGAAAAGCGTAGCAAAAAAAAGGAACCCCATATAAGGGGTACAGCTCCAACGTCCGCTGAGCAGCCATAATGTTTGGCCCGCCAAAGCGACTGCTCCCAGCGCAATCAGGACATTGCCGTACAACAAGGCATCCAGCAATATCTTGACGGCCCGCATCAGAAATATTTAAAGTTGTGGCTGTTTTCTATTTTTAATAGCGTTTCATAAATCAATTTGATCACATTGTTGACGTCCTCTTTGTGTGCCATTTCGACTGTGGTGTGCATATACCTGAGCGGCAGCGAAATAAGTGCCGACGGTACGCCGCCGTTGGAATAGGCAAAGGCGTCGGTATCGGTTCCGGTTCGCCTCGAAGCGGCTTCGCGTTGTACAGGAATTCCCTTTTCTTCGGCAGTAGCGATGATAAGCGACAGCAGTTTGTTGTGAACGGCAGGCGCGTAGGTTACCGAAGGCCCGGCGCCGCTTTTAACATCGCCGTGTTTCTTGGAACTCACGAGCGGGGTATGGGTATCGTGGGTAACGTCAGTGACAATAGCCACGTTGGGTTTGATAGTTTGGGCAATCATTTCTGCGCCGCGAAGTCCTACCTCTTCCTGAACGGAATTGACGACGTACAGGGTATAAGGCAGTTGGACCTTGTTTTCATGGATCAGCCGCGCCACCTCTGCAATACAAAAGCCGCCGATGCGGTTGTCAAGTGCCCGCCCCACATAATAGCGGTCGTTGAGAATGATCATCTCATCTTCGTAGGTGATAACGCAGCCCACATGGATGCCCATTTTCATTACCTCTTCTTTGTCTTTAGCGCCTACGTCGATGAATATATTTTCTAGTTTGGGCGCCAGATTGGCATCTTCGCCATGACGGGTGTGAATGGCCGGCCATCCGAAAACGCCCTTCACCAAGCCGTTTTTGGTATGAATATTGACGCGTTTGGACGGGGCGATCATGTGATCTGAACCGCCATTGCGGATGACATTGATGAATCCGTCTTCGGAAATGTAGTGGACAAACCAGGAGATTTCGTCCGCATGTCCTTCTATGACTACTTTATAATCATGCCCCGGATTGATCACCCCGTACACGCTTCCGTAATTATCAACGTGCCAGTTGGAAATATAGGGCTTAATGTAGTCGAGCCATAGTTGCTGACCAGCGGATTCAAAACCTGTCGGAGAAGCATTATTGATATAACTACGCAGAAATTCTTCTGACTTGGGTGTAATCACCGACATATACAGCGTTTGTATGTGTTAGATTATTCGGCCAAAGATAATAATTTATTTGGCTTCGTATGTAGCGAGCCAATTTTCGCTCCAACGGCTCGGATCTTTACTCCAATCGCCAAGCGTATCAAGGCTTTCAGTGTCGAGATAATTGGTTGAAACGGCAGCCTTGAGTAGTGTTTGAAAGTCGCTCAAGGCATGGCATGGGCACTGTGCCGATTGGAATGCTCGTTCAGCGGCAGGAAGGCCATAGGTAAAAACGGCAAGCACGCCGGCAATGGTTGCACCTGCCTCTTTCAGCGCTTCCACGGCCTTGAGGCTGCTGCCGCCGGTAGATATCAGGTCTTCAATGACCAATACCCGGGCGTCTTTGGGCAATTCACCCTCAATCTGATTTTGGCGGCCATGCGATTTGGCTTTTTCGCGCACATACACGAAAGGCAATTGCAGCCTGTCGGCCAAAATAGCGCCATGCGGTATACCCGCAGTAGCCACTCCGGCAATAACTTCAATATGATGATAGTAATGGCGAACGGCCTCGAGAAATCCGTCAATGAGCAAGTTGCGAACAACGGGGTGGGAGAGGGCTACCCGGTTGTCGCAATATATTGGCGATCGCATACCCGAAGCCCAGGTAAATGGGTTTTGGGGACTCAATTTTATTGCCTTAATTTGCAGCAATTGTTGCGCGACGTTCAGGGCTATTGTTGGGTCCATTTTTGTGTACGTTTTTCATAGACCTCGCAAATGTACAAAGTATATATTAACGACACACCTCTTTATCTGTGTACTGCCGGTGATTTGGCATTTTTACCCGCCGCTTCTCCTTCTGTGATGGTAGCCCGGTATCCGGGCAAAGCCAAGTATCTGCTGAATTATGCCGATTTGATGGAAAAATCCCAACGCTATGATCACGTTATAGTGTATAGTGACGATCTGCCCAAACTTTGGGAGGATTTTCGGTCGCAGTACTCCTATATTCCCGCTGCCGGCGGATTGGTTTTTAACGCCAAAGGCCAGGCGCTGTTGATTTACCGCCGCAATTCCTGGGATTTGCCTAAGGGTAAAGTTGACGAGGGGGAATCTATCGCTGATGCCGCCGTGCGCGAAGTTATGGAAGAAACCGGCCTGCAAAATGTGGAACGCTTGCAGGAACTGGGTACCACGTTTCATACTTATCGCGAGAAAAGGGAAAAACGCGTTCTGAAAGAGACATTTTGGTTTGTTATGAAAACCAGCGATGAAGCTTTGGTACCCCAGCAGGAAGAGGACATTGAGCAGGCAATATGGACCGATCTCGGCAGTTTTTTAGCCGGTCAACACCATATGTACCGCAGTATTCGCCAGGTGCTTACCAATTATCTTGCCGAGTTTCACTGACGTTTCGACTTGGGTTTGATATCCAGCATTAGCGATACCACATGTGAGTAACGGTTTTGCTGATCGCCCAGATCGGTATAGGCGTAGTCAACCTGCAAGCTGCTAATGCGGAAACCTATGCCCATACTTGGACGGGCAGTAGTATTTTCCTTTCCGTCAAAATCTGTTTCCTGTTGAAATTGGTTGATGCCCAGGCGCAGAAACAAAAAACGCTTGAAGTCGGCCTCCAGGCCGAAAGCGGGGTCTATGCTGAATGGTTCGGCGGAAACCAGTGTATTGCGCCGGCCGTCGGTGGTGACGATCAGGTTTAATTCGGGGCGCAGCCCGATTTTATTGAGCTGGAATTGGTAGCCGGCGCCCAGGATCAGTTGGGGCTTGGTGATTTCCACGCTGCTGATGGGGATTTCATTGTCGGTGAGCTCAAGGGTCTCTTTTTCTTCTTCTGTAAAATTAAAAGCCCAGGCGTTAAAGGTTGTGCTGATATCTTTGGCCACCAGTCCTAATTGCCAGCGATTGATATGATATTGCAAACCCAGGTCCAGGCCAAACCCCCAGGCTGTTGCAAAAGGGCCAATGCGCCGGTGCACTACCTTAACGTTGCCGCCCAGGCGTAAATCGCCTTTTGCCGATTTGAGTTTTTGGGCATAACTCAGCAGCATAGCATAGTCGGCAGAGGAAAAAGTGCTGAGGTTATCGTAATTAATAGTGCCGTCATCTTCATACAGGGTAAGCGTATTGGGAATCTGGTCGATACCGAAGCGAATAAGCGATACGCCCAGCCTTCGTTCTTTGTTGGCAAGCGGCAGGGTAATACCGAGGTAGTCAAATTTGCCAACTCCGCCAAACCATTCGGCGTGCATAGCGCCCACTTGAAGCCCTTGATCGGGGGAAAGGGCCGCCAGCCCCGCCGGGTTCCAGGCGCCGGCGGTAACATTGGTCACACCTGCCACTACGGCATTGCCCAGCGCCTGAGCCTGGGCGCCGACGCCTATCGACAGGAATTCATTGCTGTATTTCTGGGCCGAAATGGCTGTTGCTACACAGAGCGCGCAAGCAATCGCGATGCCCCGCATTCGGTATGGGTTTGTAAACAGAAACATAGGCTGTTCAAATTTGTAAGTCTAACGCTAATTAGGCATCCAAAGTCTTTGCTAACTATAATTTTACCCCCTTTTGGTCAATTTGGCGACTTTGCCTCTTCTTCCTGCAGTCGGATATCCCTGTTGATGGCTATACTGGCATTGAGTTCAAACCCGACCAATAAGATCAATGAATTCAGTTGCATCCATAGCATAACGATAATGACTGTGGCAATCGACCCGTAAAACTGGGAATAGGTATCAAACCGGCCTAACTCATCGATATAAAATGAAAAAGCTACCGACGACAGAATAGACAGGGTGCTGGCCAGGGTAGCTCCCGGCGATAAAAACGGGAAACGCTTGTGGGTAGCAGCTCCATAGCGATAGATAAAGGAAATACCCATATAAAAAAGCAGGATGATCACTATCCACCTCAGCAAATCGATAGCGCCGGTACTGAGTCCGGCAAGTTTGATGTAATCGGAAAGCAGGTTGATCAGAAAACTTCCGAGTATGATCAGCACTACAGAAGCGATAAGCAGCCCGCCAAGCATGCCTGTGAGGACTACTGCCACAATTCTTTTTTTGATGATCCCTCGTTGGCGGAAGGTAGTTTTGTAAGACTTCTCGAAACTTTGCATCATGGCTAGCATACCATTGGAAGAAAAGTAAATAGCCATAACAAAGCCAAAAGAAAGCAGGCCTACACGGGGGTTGCTGGTAATATCCTTAATAAACTCAAATAATGTATTACCGGCTTGCCCCGGCATGATCTTCTGGATTTCAGTCTGTAGTATGGTATTAAAGTTTTCGCCTTCCGGCAAATACTGTAAGAGGTATTGTTGCAAAAAGGGAAGTAAGGTGAACAAAGTTAACAATGAAGGAAACAACGATAAAAAAAAGCTGAAGGCGATAGAATTGGCGCGCATCGACAGGTCGAGGCGACGGGTTTCATTCATCACAAACACAACAACATGGTAAAGCGGCACACCGTAAAAGCCTGGCAGGGAATGTTGCTTTGACCAGTCTATTGCCTTCAACACCAGCGGATGTTTGTAGGCGTCGTGCTGGATTTTTTTTACGTCGGGTATTTTTAGTTTATACTTCAAAATGCGGCTTGAGTTTGTCTAGCAAATAAGCGGGAGCGTTGATGGTTTGCTTTGTTTGCATATCAACGAAGCAAAGTCTGACGCTACCGCCGTTAATCAGTTTTCCGTTTTCGTTGACAATATCCACATAAAAGGTAATATACCGGTCGGGCAATTGTTTTAGGGTGGTGCGGATAGTGAGCAATTCATCGTACAGCGCCGGCCTTACAAAGCGCATTTGCAGGGAAGTGACGGGCATCATAACTCCCATTTTATCCTCCATTTCTTTGTAGGTAAGTCCAATAGACCGTAGCATTTCCACGCGCCCGATTTCGTAGTATTGCGCATAATTGCCGTAGTAGAGATAGCCCATCTGGTCGGTTTCTCCATAGCGCACGCGCTTTTGATAGTGGTGAGTCAACATACAAGGCGAAAGATAAAATGTGAATATCTGAAAAAAGTAGCGAGCACGGGTCTAAATTTGGGGTAAAAAAAAAGTCATCCTGGTTTTTAACCCGAATGACTTTGAATCTGGGTGGCTAATCGGGCTCGAACCGACGACCTTCGGAACCACAATCCGACGCTCTAACCTGCTGAGCTATAACCACCATTTTGTATTTGGAAAGCAACCATGTCATCGCTGTTGTTATGTCACGATTGACGCCTTTCCAATAAAGCGATGCAAAAATAAATAAGTTCCCTCAAACGATCAATATTCGTTCAAAAAATATTGCCCGAAAAAATGGGCAAAGCGCTTAACTTTGTATAAAAAGCCTGTTATGACAAACAAAATCAACATACTGATTGCGGCGGTAGGCTTGTTGTTTACAGCTGCCTGCGGCCCTGACAAGCCTGCTGAGAATGATTCCCGGATATCGGTGGGCGTCGAGGCGCCGCTCAACCTGCAATTGATATGCGAGATGGTTAGAGAAAGCGAAGAAGACCCTCGTTCGGCAGTATATGCTTTGGTTGGCGACAGCAAAGTCAAGCTGGCAGAAATTGCAGCCTGCGATGTCATTCCCGGCGATCAGTACGGCCAATATCAGATTCCTGCAAACGCCATCATGGCTGTCGGTGGTTGGTGGGCCGGCTTCGGCGATTACATCTACGCCAGCCGATCGGGTGAAAATATCGAAATTTTCATGGGCGAAATGGGCGAATCAGAAAACGAAACGGGCGTACAATACCGGCGCATTGCTCAGTATACGCAAGGGCAGTTCCTGTTTGACCAAGAGGCGCAATAGTTAGTTTTTCTCCCAGAATTTCCACCATTGGCTATCGCCTCTGCCTTTTTTTGGCGGCCAGGGGCGCTTGATAATTACGTAGCGCAGCGAGATGCCCGTTTGAGGGTAAAATGTGGATTCGCCGCCTTTAATATTGATGGCGGGTTTGAAATCGTAGGATATATTGAATCGGCCCAGACTTAATTCCAGCCCGGCTATCAGCGAGATCCCCCATGGATTGGTATAGTCTTCAACCGGCGTGCCTTCAACAGAGGTTGGAGGGTTGCCCCATCCTTTGTGAAAACCGCCACCGGCATAAAAGTTGAGCCTGCGGGTGAGGAACGGCATATGCTGTTCGCCCATCAGGGTAATAATGGCTTCTTCGCGTTGCAGGCTGGATTGTACGATCATCTCGATGGAGGTGCGTTTGGCAACCCGCTGTTGGATGGTTATTCCCCAATCGGTGCCAAGGCGCATGCCCATAGCGGTGTTGTACGATTGCGCCTGGGCGCAGACGATGCTTCCAAAAAGGAGCAATAAGGTAAGGTGCAGATAGGTTGCTGTTTTCATAAGCCCCAAAACGTTGGGGAACAGCGCAAAATTTTAGCGGCGATGAATTTTTTTTTATCGCCGCTAAAATTCATTATTCGAAGAAGTTGTCGTATTGGTTTTTGTGGCCGGGCTCGCGTATCGGCTCTTTGATAGGAGCGTCGAGGTCGAGCACATCATCGTCGCTATTGGCCTGCAGCAGGAGCGTATCCTTTTCTTTGCCCAAAATCAAAGAAACGCCTTCTTTCTCCCATTGTTCCAGCATTTTGAGTCCTTCTTCTTCGAAGATACCGTTTTGGAGATCGACGGAGTTCATAAATCCGGCAGACATTTCCATGAAGCGCTCCATTTCGCCGACCTTGCTGGCTACGTCGTCGGCGATGGCTTCCATAGCCATGTCGAACATAGCGCGTTTGTCGGGGTCGCCGCTAATGATACTCATAGCCGAGCGCATGGCGCTATGGCTGGCGTGAATCACCTTGCGCTCCTGTTCTTTTACCTCTACCTGGTCTTTGATATCCTCCATAAGGATCTGCGAGTTTTCGTACATCTTGGTCAGCACCCGGTAGAGGATCTCCATTTTCCGGTATAAATCTTCGAGTCGGATATTGGACTCCTGCAATCTGCCTGCGCGCCTCGATTTGAGGATCATAATGGCCTGCTTGTTCGATTCTTTTGCTTTGCTGGCCAGTTGAAGGTTGCTCTGGATTTCTTTTTTATTGTTGTGGATCATCTCGCCGAGCTTGTGCATTTGCCCGCGAAGTTGGCTGATCTGCTTGTTCATTTTGCGCAGATTGTTCTGCAATTCTTCCACATACGACTTCAGGATGCCGATGGGGTCGAGTTGCACAAAGATGCCAGTGATCCAGCGCATCACGCTTTTATAGGCATAAAATACCAAATTGCGCATCTTGGGATCCAACACTACATAAACCAGGGCGCCCAACGCCATGAGCATGAGGGCCAGGTTGAGCGTATTTTGTGCCAGTGCAATCAATGCCGGAAGGGCCGAATAAAGCAGAAAACCGCCCCCCAATACCAATCCAGCCAGAAAAAGCATACCCGTGACGCCTTCCGGCCTTTGCCAGAAGGTTTTCGGTTTCATATCGCTACCTTGCATGTCCATTATGAGTTATTTCGTTTGTTTTAGATGAAGAAATAGGGCTGAAACTAGCCCTTGCCGCTCTTCCACCAGGTATAGCCCAGATAGGCCGCGCCGGCAATGATAACGATCAGCGCGAGATTAAACAAAAACGGCAACAGTTTGACGCCGATGATGAGGGCCAGTGCAATCACTGCAAAGCCGATCAGTCTTTTTTTCATTTGTGCATCCATGATGTTCGCTTTTTATTTAAATAATAACACGAATATGCGTTACTTATTTGAGATAGCGCTTCATATTTTCGACATCACGGGCTATCTGTTCCACCAATGCATTATAACTGGCAACAAAATTGTTTTTGGTGGTTTCAACTTTGACGACGGCGTCTTCGATTTCTTTCTTCAACGCGCCTGCTTTTTGCTTGTGGGCTTCAATTTCTTTGTTCAATTGCTCTATTTGAGCCATTTTGGCGCGGGCGGCCTCTTCCAGTTGTTTGATTTCGTTTTCTTTGTTGCCAATTTGCTTTTCCCGCTGAGCGTTATGAGCCTGGTTGAATTTTTGTTCTTCCTGTTTGATTATGTTGAGGTAATGTTCAGCAGTTTGGACGAGCGTCTGGGCGTTGGCGCCCAGCGTCTGGGCCATGGCATAGGCCGATTGGAAACGCGTGGGTTCGTCCATAGGCATTTTTTCGAGCGATCGCAAGGATTGCTTGAATTCGAGGTAGTCAAAACCGCCCAGGTTGTTGTCTTGCATGGCTTTGAACAAAACCTCCAGGAATTGCTGGTTGACCTGGCCGGGGCCGGCAGCCGCCGGAGTTTTTTCCGGAGTAACAGGCGTAGCCGGCATCGTTTTTTGTTCGCCTTTGGGCTGCTGTTCGCCTTCTTCTTCGATGATGAAGAGCGATTTTAAATTCTTGAGCATGGATAATGCTAATTGATATTACCCGCAATATTACGCATATTTTCGCGCAAAGCGGCAATTAGAAGCCGTCCAGTTTTTTACTTATCTTATAGCAGCGAAATTTACCTACTTTTGCGCAGCCAACGTTTTGTCGTATTATGACGTTTGATATTACGATTCCTGTTCTCAACGAAGCGGCCACACTGGCCCGCCAGGTGGGCCTGTTGCACGCTTTCCTGTCTGCCCATTTCCCTCAACGCGATCAATGGCGGATCGTTATAGCCGATAATGGCTCTACCGACGCTACGTTTAGCATCGCCGAATCGCTGTGCAGCGAATTATCCGGCGTACAGGTGGTGAAAGTGCCCCGAAAAGGAGTGGGCCTCGCGCTCAAAACGTCCTGGGCGCAGTCAGATGCCGATATCGTAGGTTATATGGACCTCGACCTGGCTACTGATCTGCAGCATTTTCTCGAAACTTACGATGCCATAGCTCATCAGGATTTCGACCTGGTATACGCCACCCGCCTGCACCCCCGCTCGCGCGTTATTGGCAGAACGCTGAAACGGGAAATTAGCTCAAGGGTGTTCAACTGGTTGCTCAAATTGTACCTGGGCGTTCGCTTTTCCGACGGGATGTGCGGGTTTAAATTTCTCAAACGCTCGGTTTATCCCCAACTCTACGATGCCGGGGCCCAAAATGACGGCTGGTTTTTTTCTACCGAGTTGTTGACTACTGCGGAGTGGCTGGGATTTAACTTGTACGAGCTGCCGGTAACATGGACCGACGATACCTCCAGCAGCAGGGTTAAAATTATTCCGCTCGCCAAAAGATATTTGCGCGACATGTATTGGTTGAAACAGAAAAAACAAGCCAGGTTATGAACCGCCAAACGCCGGGATTAATATTGGGCACTGCAATGTGGGGGTGGACTATGGACGAGGCGACTTGCTTTGCCGTGCTCGACGATTTTTACGCAGCGGGATTCCGCGAGGTGGACGGCGCCACCAATTACCCTATCAATAAACAACCGGCCGATTTTCGCCGGGCGGAAAAGATACTTTGCGAGTGGATCAAAGCTCACGGCGTCAATGATTTGCGCGTCATGATGAAGGTAGGTAGCCTCAATAATATGCGCAGCCCCGACAACGATTTGCAGAAGAGCTTTTTATTGATGTGCCTCGATGATTATGGCGCCATGTTGGGATCCAATCTCGATATGTTGATGATACACTGGGACAACAGGGACGATGAAGCGCAAATACAATCGACCCTGGAGGCATTGGCCATCACCCGCGATTCGGGCCTTCGGGTTGGGTTGTCCGGTATCCGCAGGCCCGACATCTATGCCGCTATCAATGCCCGGTTTCAACTGGATTTTTATATTCAAATAAAACACAATCTGTTGCAATCTGATTACGATAGATATAAACCGTTTCACGGCAATCAGCGTTTCCTGGCCTACGGCATCAACGCAGGCGGGGTCAAGTTGGATTCAACAAGATACAACCAGCACAGCTCGCTGAGCGTTAGGGGGGGGGATACCTCTAATCAATCGCCGATTATTGAGGCCTTGCGCCAATGGTTGGATAGCGGGCCGACTCCGCCCTTTGCCGATTTTAATCAAAGCAGCATGGCTTACGTCTATCACAGTCCCGATATTGCCGGCCTGCTGATCGGCCCTTCACAAATCGAACAGCTCCGCGATTCAATAGTTTTTTACAATACGCTGCAAAATATTGATTATCAAGATGCGTATCATTATTTAATTCAACTAAAAAAGCAATATGCCGAAACGAGGTGAACACTATGACTTTGTGATCATCGGAGGAGGGATTTTCGGCGTATATGCGGCCTTGTACCTCGCTGAGCAACGCTATAACGTTTGTTTGATTGAAAAAGAGCGCGTGTTGCTCAAAAAAGCCTCGATAGTCAATCAGGCAAGGTTGCACAGCGGCTACCACTATCCTCGAAGCGTGGCAACTGCCATTATGTCTAACGACAACAAAGAGCGGTTTACTGCCGACCATCGGGATTTCATCAATTTTGAATTTGAGCAATATTACGCCATTGATCGCTACGGTTCATTTACCGACGCCAACCAGTTTTCCAGGTTCTGCGAGTTCATTGGGATTCCTTGCCGAGAGATTGAACGTCACCCGCTGTTCAATCACGATCGTATAGAGGCGCTATTTCTCACAACGGAGTACTCTTTTGATCCCATACTCATCGCCGAATATTACCGGCAAAAAATACAAGCGGAACGCAGGGTGGCTATCAAGATGCAGACGAAAGTGGCGGCAGTTGACGCCAGGGGCGATAGTTGGGCGCTGCGCTTGCAGCTACCCGATGGCTGTATAGAAAATATTACAGCTTCACAAGCCATTAACGCTACCTATTCGGGGAGCAATGCCGTAAACCGGCAATTTGGCGCTTCGGACATTGAACTTATGCATGAAATATCAGAGATGGCGTTTGTCACTTCGCCTCAGGTACAACAGGCAGGGCTCACTATCATGGACGGCCCGTTTGCCTCGTTGATGCCCTACGGCCTGTCGGGGCTGCTGTCATTGTCGTCGGTAGCATATACCCACCACAAAGTATCGTATGACAACCTGCCTGTTTTCGATTGTCAGCAGGAGCACCCTGAATGCAGACCCGACTTTACCGCTATTTGCAATTATTGTGCGCACAGGCCTTCCTCCAACTATCGCAAAATGTTGGACCAAATCGGACATTATTTTAATCCTGGTGTTGAGTTTTCCTATTTTTCATCTTATTTCACCATCAAATCCAAATTAAAAGCCAGCCATATCGACGACGGCAGGCCCACAGAGATTTCCATGCTGCGTGAAAATCCGCGATTTTATTGCATCTTTGCCGGCAAAATCAATTCTATCTACGAAATAGAAAAGGTGATTACCGCTTAAGTAAATCCTGACCTATATGCCCAATAACAAGTTACAGGTGTCCTCTGAAATCGGACCATTAAAACGAGTGATCGTACACCGGCCTGACGACGGCATTTCGCGCATATCTCCCAAGCGCGCCGAAGAGCTCCTTTTTGACGATATTGTTTACCTGTCTTATATGCAGGAAGAGCACGACGTTTTTACATCGGTGCTCAGGCGTTTTCTCGGCGAAGAGAATGTACTTGAGACCGAAGTATTGCTGCAACAGGCCCTCGGAGAAGACCCTGAGAGCAAAAAGGAGATGATCGAGATGATTGTCGACTACGAAGAGTTGCCTACCAGTTTTAAGGAAACTTTTCAGCAAATGTCAGACGAAGAGTTGGCCCATGTATTGATTACGGGTTACTATGCCCGGGAAGATTATATTCTTTTTGACCCTATTCCCAATTTTATTTTCACCCGGGATATCGCCGTGGTGATTAACGATCACATCGTGGTGACCAAAGCGGCAAAAGAAGCCCGGTTCCGGGAAAATTTCATTACCCGCTTTATTATTTGGGCGCATCCGATTTTTAGAGAAACCAAAGACAAGGGGCGTATTATCAATCTCAATAAAGTTGATCTGTTCCCCCCCTCAAAACGCGGCGAGATGATCTCCGTGGAAGGCGGCGACGTGATGGTCATCAATAAAGATTATGTGTTGATAGGCTGTAGCGAACGCACTACGGAACACGGCGTGCGAAGCCTCGCCAAGGTGCTTCTCGACAAAGGAGTGGTGAAAAATGTGGTGCAGGTGAATATTCCCCAGGATCGCTCCTACATGCACATCGATACGATTTTTACTCAAATCAACCACTACGATTTTGTGGCCTTCAAACCTATTATTATCGATGGGCTCAGCTCGACGGTGGAAGTGATGAGCGCCGAAGGACCTTCCAGGTTTTATCCTTCTGTCAAAGACTTTCTGCTTTCCGAAATCAGTCCCAAAATCAAATTTATTCTCAGCGGCAAAGGCGAATCGCCTTATCAGGAGCGCGAACAATGGACGGACGGCTGCAATCTGGTTGCTATCAAACCCGGGGTCGCCCTTACTTACGACCGCAACCCCAAAACGGAAGAAGCATTCGAAGAGGCAGGGTATCGCGTGGTAGATGCCCGCGATTTGCTCAAAGCGTTTGAAGACGGCATTATCGACCCGGGAGAGGTCAAAAATACCATTATTACGTTGCCTTCCCACGAGTTGTCGCGAGCCCGCGGCGGATCGCACTGCATGACCTGTCCAATTGAGCGGGTTTAGTATCGTTAACGATCAGAACGGGTAGCCGAAACCGAGGTTGAGGGTCATGTCCTTGGGTTGCCACTTGCTGAAATCAGTCCAATAGTCGGCTTCGCTGACGGCCCCGCCGTTGATGCGCGGGAAAGAATTGCGCAATTTGATACCCAGGTCGGTGCGGAAGATAAAATAAGTAAAGTCTATACGCACTCCAAAACCGCCGCCCACGGCTATTTGTTTGTAAAACGGATCGTTTTTGCAGTAGGGATCGTCGCAGTCGGTATAGGTTCTTGTTTTGAGCAAAAACTGAGAACCGATACGGCTGGTATCCCTTCTTAGCGTCCAGATATTACCTCCATCGACAAATAAGGCGCCTTTAATACGCCAAAATATATCAAAGCGGTATTCAGCATTAAATTCCAGCTTCAGGTCGCCGGTTTGGTATAGGCGAATATTATTTCGCTGGTCGCGCGACAGGGGGTCTTCGTAGCCTCCGGGGCCCAAACCGCGGGGCGCCCACGCCCTGATGCTATTGGGGCCGCCCACATAGAATTGCTTGACATAGGGTACGTCGCTGGTAAACCCGAAGGGGCGGGTTATGCCGGCATTCAGGCGAAGCGCAATGCTGTTTTTGGGGTTGTATTGCCGGTAGAATCGCACATCGCCTTCAATTTTGGCGTATTGGGAAAACTGGCTTTTTCCGAGTCGAAAGGTAGTGGGTTGGAGCGCAAATTCATTATACAATGCATTGATACCCCAAATTTCAGCGCCCGAAAGTTCAATAAATGCGCCTGCATAATACGATTCGCCATAGCGAGTAGGGCGGCTGTTGTAAACGAAGTTGAGGTCACGGAAAAGCAAGCTTACGAAAAACTGTTGACCGAAACTGTTTTTCAAAAATGGATTTAGTGTCAGGAGGGTATCGAAATCGGGTGCGGTGATCGGCTTCAGAAAATCGACGCCGACATGGTTGATGATATAGCGCTTGGTGGGCGATCGCTGGAAATCATAGCCGTAGGCCCCATTGAAAAGATTATACTGGTACCAATCCAGTACGAGAATATAGTTGTAACTGGTGGTTATGCGTGTTGCCGCATTTTCTCGAAGCGCCTGATAAAAGTCGCCAGACAGCAGGCGGCGTTTTTTGCCCAGGGGCACTTCGCGGAGGCCTTTCCAAAAGCCCAGATAATCGCGGAATTTAGGGAAATACAAGTCGGTTTGGATGCGTAAATCAACCGTATTCCAGAATCTGTCGTCGGTAAAGCGGGGGTTGATCTCAACGCCTGCAGAGAGGTTGGTGACCAATAGCTCGGCGCCGCGGAAGAGATTGCGGTTGCGCAGGCTCGGGTTCAGCGTGAATCCAATGAGGTTGCCCACCCCGCTGGAGCCGCTGCGGTTGGTGTAGTTCACCTCAAAGTCGGCGCCGATTTCCATTTTGGCGTTGGGGGTTAACTCGATGAAAAACAAGAGTTCGTCGAGTTTTGTGCTGTCAACTTCTTGTCTTATGCGCACAAACTTGTAGGTGCCCAGTGCAGTAAGCTGTTTGTTGGTTTTATCGAATAAATCCTGGGAAAATACCTGGCCCTTTTTTAATAAAACGGCATCGAGTAGCAACTGCGGTTTGACATGAAAATCGTTGTTTCGAATCCGGAACGTGTATCCATTGATCACCGAGTCGCGCAATTCTCCGCTGATTTGTAGTGGGTTGTAATTTGGGTAGATAATTACATCGCCTACGCGATATGCCCTATGGGCGTCTGCATTAAACGGGGGGTCGACTTCGAGGTAAAGGTTGGCGCTATTGGGGCGTTGGAAGGTATCAATTTCCAGCGGTTCGTTAAAAAAGTTGGAGTAGAAGTAAGCATAGCCGTTGTTTCTCAAAAAACGTGTGATTCGGTCTTTTTCCTGTTCGTACAGCTTTAGATCCATGCCAACGCCTTTTTTCAGAATAGTTTGCTTTTTGGCTATTTGAAGCAGGCGGTGAATGGCGGAGTCTCTGCTGGAATAACTTACGCTGTCAACGGCATATCGTTTATGAGGCGTGATATAGTAGGTGACGTAAGTTTTTTTGCCTTTCACCAAATCTTCGGCGAATACGTCGGCCTGGTAGTAGCCTTTGTATTGCATAAAATACCGCATGGCGTCAGCGGTATTTTTCGTCAGTTTTTCATCGTAAATAGTGGGTTGTTCGGCAATAACCCGGCGTTGGAACCTGTCAATGGCGGTCGTATCGCCCGGGTCTGAAGTAGCCAGCCAGAACCATTCGCGGGGAAAGCCGAAAAAGCGGGTATTGGGTTTTTGTTTGTAAAGCGTGGAGAGTTCGTATTGAAGGGTTCGTTTACCTTCTATCTTGTCTTTTCCCAGAAATTTTATATCATTGCTTTTGAGCAGCAGTTCATCGTCTTTTAAATATCGGGACACATTGCACGAGCTAAGGCAAAGCAGGAGGCAAGAACAATAGAGCAGCCGGTTGAGTCGGACAGTGTATGCCGTCATAATGTTTGCAAATGGCAATTTCCAAAAATACGATCAAGTTTGTAAAATCCCTGCAACTGAAAAAGTTTAGGCAAAAGTATGACATTTTCGTGGTTGAGGGAGATAAAATGGCTCGCGAGATGCTTTCCCAATCGGCTATTGTTATTGATCAGCTTTTTTGCATAGAAGCCTGGGCTACGGCAAACGCCGGTTTGTTGCGCAATCGCAACGATATTGAGATGACGATTGTACTGGAACGAGAGCTGGCGCAGCTTTCGTCGCTTAGCACGCCCAATCAGGTTTTGTTGCTGGCGCAAATTCCCAAATTCAAGTGGCCTGAACCTGCCGAATTCACCAGAGCGCTGTATATCGACGGCATTCAGGATCCCGGTAATATGGGCACTATTCTTCGAATTGCCGATTGGTTCGGTATTCCCTGTGTTTTTTGTGCCGAAGATTGCGTGGATGTGTTTAATCCAAAGGTCGTGCAGGCATCAATGGGCGCTTTTTTGCGAGTGCAAACGACGGAGATTGCTTTGCAGGAATTGCACAATAAATATGAATCAACTCAGGTGATTGGCGCTTTTATGCATGGCGGCAGCGCTTTTGAGTTCGAATGGCCCGCTAATGGAATACTGGTAATTGGCAATGAGGGGGCTGGAATACGCCCAGGTCATGAATCGCTCATCAATTGGCGGGTGAGCATACCTAAAGGGCCGGGCGCCGGCGCTGAATCGCTGAATGCCGCCGTGGCGACGGGTATATTGTGCGGAACGTGGGTGAGGGTGAGAGGGTGAGATTTTACTCGACCCTGCTCGACCCTGCCTAACTTGTTATTACAACAGCCGTTGCAATTCCGCTTCGATTTGTTCTGCTCCGCGGACGCCTACGGCTGCGATATTGCCATTGCGATCAATCAGGAAAGCTTTGGGAATGCCGCGAACGCCGTATATGGCAGCGGGTGCTGAATCCCATTTTTTGAGGTCGCTCACGTGGAATTCCCAGGAAAGGCCATCCTGCTGGATAGCATCCACCCATTTTTGCTTGGATTGCGACATCATTGCATCAATCTGGGTTTGGTTGCCGATAGAAGCCATGCTGCGGGAATCCAATCCGTCGAGAGAGACGCTAAAGACTGTAAAGCCCTGACTTTTGTATTTTTCGTAAACCTTTACCACATTGGGATTCTCGCGGCGGCAGGGGCCGCACCAGCTTGCCCAGAAGTCGAGCAGTACCACTTTGCCTTTGAGTTCCGACAAAGCGTATTCTTTTCCTTTGGGATCCTTCATGCGGATATCGGGAGCGGGTTGGCCCACCTTGATGAGTTCCTGGGCTTGCTGCGCCAGCAATTGGGTTTCGAGCGTTTGCAGGTATTTGCCGTATTCAATAGCAAATTCCGACTGTTGGTCGAGGCGTTGCAGGGCTTTTTTCTGGATATCCAGGAATTGTGCGCTGCCGCCAAGCGTTGACGCCGCGACAAAAGCGCCCAGAGTGGGGTTGGAGGTTGTGTCGACAAACTTGGAGATATCCTGCGCTCCAAAACGTTGCTGGGCTACGCCGCTCATGACGTTGGCGAGCGATTGCGAAGAAGCAGAGCCGCTGATCTTTACATCGAAAGTCTGAAGCGTATTCAAGTCGCCTTCTATGGTCACTTTTTTCTCAGAGCCGTCGAGTACCAGGCTGATTCGTTTTGCGCCTATACGCAGGTTGTAAACGCCGGCCTGAAGACCTTCGGGGAAATCAAGGGAAAAATGCCCGTTGGCGTCCATAGTAGTATTCCCCAGGATATTGCTGGCCTTTCCGATCATCAAATAATCGAGAAAAACCTGCATGTCGGTTTGCGCATTGCTGAGGGTGCCTTCTATGACCGTTCCTTTCTGCTGAGCGCATTGCCAGGTCAACAGGGCTGTTGCTGCGATGAGGAATGCGTAAACTAATTTTTTCATGTTCAAAAAAGGATTGATTATCAGATTTTTATTGCATTAATGGCTCATAATCTCGTTCAGGAAATTGAAATAATGTTGTTTCCATGAGTCGATTGAACCAAAATTTTCTTCGTCTATAATTAGTTGATGGGCAATCACTTCACCCAATCTGGTAAAGGAAACATTATTAGCGTTGAGATGGTTGACCAGTTCGTCTTCGTTATCAGGATTAACGCTGACGACCACCCTGCTTTGGCTTTCGCCGAACAGGTAAGCGTCTTTTCTGAAATTGGCGTCTGTTTCAACGTCAAAACCCAATCCACCGGCCATTGCGCTTTCGAGCAGGGTAAGGAAAAGGCCGCCCTCGGAAATATCGTGAGCAGAAGCAATGCAACGTTTGTCGATCAGGCTGCTAATAACCTGTTGCACCTGGTATTCCTCATTCAGATCGAAATACGGCGCAGGAGAGTAGGTAATGCCGTGAACATGGCGCAGGTATTCGGAGCTGCCCAGGTCGTTGTACGGCGTGCCGATCATATATATTTGATCGCCGACGTTTTTGAAAGACAAAGTCATGGCCATCCCGATGTCGTCCAGAACGCCCAGCATACCGATTGTGGGGGTGGGATACACCGGTTCGGTTTTATCTTTCAATACGGTCTGGTTATAGAAGCTAACGTTGCCGCCGGTGACCGGCGTGTTGAATTTGCGACAAGCTTCGCCCATGCCTTTAATGGCGTGGACGAATTGCCAATATACTTCCGGATTGTACGGATTGCCAAAATTCAGGCAGTTGGTAATTGCCACCGGTTTCCCGCCTGAACATACGATATTGCGGGCTGCTTCGGCCACTGCTATCATGGCGCCTGCGTAGGGATCGGCATAGACATAGGCCGAATTGCAGTCGGTAGTGAGCGCCAGCGCCGTTTTGGTATTCTTTACCCGCACGATGGCTGCGTCTGAGGGGTGATTGGTGGTTACCGTATTGGTGCGTACCATTGAATCGTATTGCTCGTAAACCCAGCGTTTGGATACCAGGTTGGGAGAAGTGAGCAGTTGGCGAGCAGTGGCTTCCCAATTGGCAGGCGCGGGAACCTGAGATAGCGAGAATTTTTCGATCTGGGCCAGGTAGGCAGGTTTGGTATATTCGCGTTTGTAAACCGGCGCGCCGCCGCCCAGTACAAGCGATTCAGCGGGAACATCGGCAACTTTTTCGCCTTCGAAGAAAAATTCAAGTCGACCCCCGTTTACTACCTCTCCGATTTGGGCGCACTGTAAATCCCATTTGTCAAAGACATCGAGCAGCAGTTGTTCTTGTCCTTTTTTACAAACAATAAGCATACGCTCCTGGCTTTCTGACAACAGGATTTCGAAGGGGCGCATATTCGATTGCCGGGTAGGCACTTTGCTGAGGTCGATGCGCATGCCTACGCGGCCTTTGGCGCTCATCTCCGAGGTGGAACAGGTGATACCCGCAGCGCCCATATCTTGCATACCGACAACGGCGCCGGTTTGAATGGCTTCGAGGGAAGCTTCCAGCAGTAGTTTCTCCTGGAAGGGGTCGCCAACCTGTACGGAGGGCAAATCTTCTGCAGAGTCTTCAGTAAGATCGGCGGAAGCGAACGTAGCGCCGTGGATGCCGTCTTTGCCGGTGGCGGAGCCCACGATAAATACGGGGTTACCTTCGCCTTCTGCGATGGCAGAGACGGTTTTACCTACCTCGACGATACCGGCAGACATAGCGTTGACCAGGATATTCTGGTTGTAACAGTCGTAAAAATAGACTTCGCCGCCCACGGTAGGCACCCCGAAGCAGTTGCCGTAATCGCCGATGCCGTGGACTACGCCCCGCACCAGTTGCCGGGTGTGATTGAGTTCAGGATTGCCGAAACGCAGCGAATTGAGGGCGGCAATGGGGCGCGCGCCCATCGTGAAAATATCGCGGTGAATACCGCCAACACCGGTGGCAGCGCCCTGATATGGTTCGATAGCGGAAGGGTGATTGTGCGATTCAATTTTGAAAGCGCAGGCCAGTCCGTTGCCAATATCTACGAGTCCGGCGTTTTCTTCGCCGGCGCCCACCAGCAGGCGCTCTCCGTCGCGGGGCAGGGTTTTCAGCCAGAGAATAGAATTTTTGTAGGAGCAGTGTTCCGACCACATCACGGAGAAGATGCTCAACTCGGTGAAATTGGGCATTCGGCCCATAATTTGTTGTATGCGTTGGAACTCTTCAGGCGTCAGGCCCAGTTGCTGCGCTATTTCAATAGTCACTTGCGGTTCTACGGCGTGCATGCGCTTTTTTTTTGCGCCACAAAGATAGGGGCGTTTACCGATATAACCCACCAAATTTTTCGCCGATTTTTAAGACTGCCGGACTACCTGATCAGGTAGTTGATAAAAAAGAACAAGACGAGGTAAACCCACAGTAAATCCAGAAAATGCCAGTATATGGTCAACAATCGGAGGCGCAGCCTTTTTTCCGGGTCGGAAAAATAAACCAGAACGCTTACCGGTTCTTTCATATAGCGATGCGCATTATATAAAAAAACGACCAGAAAAGGCAATCCGCCGATGACGTGCAGGAAGTGTAGAATGGAGATCAAATAAAGATATGACGAAGAGTTGTCGGTATTAATAGTGATTTGTTGCTCCAGCAAAGTACGCCAGCCTACCCATTGCAGGCTCAAAAACAACAAGGACAGCAACACCGTAAAAAGGAGAGAACGTTGATATTGAACAGTGTTGTCAGCCAAATAGGCTTTGCGGGCCCTGATCATCATGGCGCTTCCCGCCAACAGAATGGCCGTATTGAATAAAAAAATATTGGGAAGCCGGATCGGCGGCAAGTTGCTCTGTACGCGGGTGTATACAAAGGCTGCGCTCAGGCTGGCAAATATGGCGGAGAGCCCCACAATGGCCAGCACCATCAGAATATTATGCGGGTGGAAGGCGAAGTTGGCGTATTCGCTCGCATGGCCCTCTTCATTCATTTGCAGCTTGTTCTCTTCCATGTATCGTTTTTTTATGAGTAGGGCGGTTGTTGCGGCAACGATCGCTGCAATATTTCACCGCTTCCCAGTTTTTTTTCCATTTTTTGCGCCAGCGGAAGGGCCTGCCGCAAGTCTGACAGGTTTTTTCGGGTAAATCGCATTTTTTTAGGCGCACAGGCATAGATTATACTCAAAATAAAGTGATTTGAGAGATAGCCGTGGATCGATTATTGAAGGCTTAAACAAGGTTGACGCCGGAATGTTTTATCTTGTGCCCGGTTTTAATACGGCGAATATGCCCATATGTCGTCAATGCGGTTCTGCGGCGCCTGATAATGCCCGCTTTTGTCCTTTCTGTGGTGCGCAGTTGCGCTTGCAGCAGGAGGAACCGTCTTTTGTCGACGACAAGGGGGATGTAGAAGCGCAACTCATCGCCCTGTTTTTTGATGCGCTGAAAAAGGAGGCGGCGGCTACGTTTCCGGGAATTTCATTTCAAGTGTTATCTGAAAAGCTATATGCTTCCGGCTTTCGCGATATGCTGCACCGGCGTTTGAACCAGGTAGCCGAACAAATCAGGGAGAAAAAGGAAGCCTGGACGTCGCGCCCAGCTGCTCAAAAAAGTCATTTGAATTGGTTGTTCGACGAACTGATCGATTATTTTTTTATTCGCTATGCCAACGATTTATTGCCCTTTACGCTTCCACAGGCTGTTTTGAAATACCAGCAATATACGCTGCCGGCTATCGACAGATACACTCTGGTGATGGATTATCTGGATTGGCAGGGCGAAGAAGAAACCGTTTACACCGATTTTCTGGTAATGCCCGTTGACCACCTGAAAAACGCCGGCCGCTATTTTCTGTTTCCGGAGAAAAACGAGCGTATCTATTTTATTTGCGACCAGAGTATCCTTGGAGGCTGTACGGAGGGTTTCGCCATGACAGAGCGGGGTTTGTACTGGAAAGCGCCGCTTGCAAAAGCTAAAAGATGCCTGTTTGCCGAATTCAATACGCTGGAGCTTTCCAAAGAATGGCTCACTATTAATGATTCGTTTTTTAATGCCGGTCCAACGCTCAATTACAAGGTGTATAAATTGATGAACAAGATGTACCAATTGATACATCTTGTTTCGTCTTGAAGCACGGCCGTTTTCCTGGGTTGTTGGTTTACCAGGTTTATGTTTAAGGAATAAATGCCAGGCTTGCATGGTTGCACAGTAGCTCTCCCACACCCCCGTCTCCTGAAATGGGCGATCCTCCCGCGCGCAGTCCAAATAGTCAAATAGTCTAACCAAGAGGGCACTAAGTACCACAAAGGTTTGGACCTGCCGGTCTAAAGTTCTACAGTCCTGTTTCAACTCCGCTCAACGACCGGCAG
>JRYG01008203.1_pt1 | contig 22316 bp, 13 predicted proteins | sample 235341 | NCBI WGS metagenome assembly JRYG01 (sample SAMN03074218, study PRJNA261478) | activated sludge metagenome | biome: Wastewater Treatment Plant; feature: Wastewater; material: Activated sludge; isolation source: activated biomass of a wastewater treatment plant treating hydrocarbon... ... | reverse complement strand
AATATCAGCCTTGAGTTTAACTTCATTGCTTCCGAGTTAATTGATACCTGCTAAATAGTTACAAATACAATTAATTATTAATCAATAATATTCAAGTAATTAAACATTAACTCAACATTCAAGCATCCGCCTTCGGATATCCCAGGTAATATTTCGTAACAGACGCAGGTTGAACGCTGTGGTCGGATACCTGCGACCAGGGCAGCACCTGCCCGTTTTTCATCAACATTTTGATCTCATCCTTAAATGTAGTGTAGGCGCTATTGGACTCTTTTCCAGCAAGTAGAAAATAAGGAACAGCCGCTTCGGGGTAAACCGACTTCAGTTGTTGAGAAATTTTAGCCACATAAGCATCGGAGAACGGTTCATTGCTGAATTCCAGCTTAAAAAGGCGGCGGTTGATAAGGCGTTCGGAAAATTCGCGCAGCACAAAATCGTCGTGGCGCATCCAGCTTTTGATGGCCGACATCACGTCGTAGTCGTCAAGGCCGGCAAAATAGCCGATCCACTCTTCGCGGCGCTGCCGGAAGTCGTCGGCGCTCGGGTTATTGTACAGAAAAAATGATAAATTCTCGGGGGCGGGAACGGTCACGCCGGCTTGTACCAGGTCTTTGGCGCGCTGCATAGTGCGAACCAGCATTTGCTCGGCAGCCACCACGGTTTTATGCAAATAAACTTGCCAATACATCAGACGGCGAGCCACCAGGAATTTTTCAATAGAATAAATACCCTTCTCTTCTACCACCAATTCGTCGCCGGCTACCGATAACATTTTGATAATGCGGTCGTAGCCGATTACCCCTTCGTAAACGCCCGTGAAAAAGCTGTCGCGGGTAAGGTAGTCCATACGATCCATATCCAACTGCCCCGACACAAGCTGGTGGAGGAACTTCTTGGGGTATTGATCCTGAAAGATCCGTATAGCCAGGCTGAGGGCGCCGTCGAATTGTTCGTTGAGCGTTTCCATAAAGATCAGCGACAATTCCTCGTGCGACACGTTGATCAGCGTATTTTCGAGGGTATGCGAGAAGGGGCCGTGGCCGATATCGTGCAACAAAATGGCAATGGAAACGGCATTGGCTTCCGCGTCGCTGATGTCGGCGCCTTTGTTGCGCAGCACCTCAATGGCCTGGCTCATCAGGTGCAATGCCCCCAACGCGTGGTGAAAACGCGTGTGCAAGGCGCCAGGATAAACATAATGGGTCAGACTCACCTGCTTGATTCGCCTTAAACGCTGAAAATAAGGATGCTCGATGAGGTCGAACAACAACCCGTAGGGGATGTTGATGAAGCCGTAAACAGGGTCGTTGAGAATTTTCTGCTTTTTCATGAAGGCATATTTCACAATTCAGAACAATATTTCCATAAAAAAGTATATTTATATTCTCATAAAATTGATGCAACGTACATGGATAAAATCACCATACTCTGGGCCGACGATGAGATCGATCTCTTGAAGCCCCAATTAATGTTCCTGGAAAAAAAAGGTTACGAGGTAATTACGGTTACCAACGGCCACGATGCGCTGGAAGAATGCGAGAACAACCGGGATATCGATCTGGTATTTCTGGATGAGAGCATGCCCGGCATTACCGGGCTGGAGACCCTGGCCAAACTCAAAGAGAGCAGCCCGCCCCTTCCCGTGGTGATGATCACTAAAAACGGAGCGGAAAGCGTGATGGAAGAGGCCATCGGCTCGCAAATCGCCGATTACCTCATCAAACCCGTCAATCCCAATCAGATCCTGCTAACGCTCAAAAAAATCATCGACAATAAACGCCTGGTGCGTGAAAAAACGTCGTCGGATTACCAGCAAGAGTTCCGCCAGATTTTTATGCAAATCAACAGCGGGCTCGATTTTGAACAGTGGGTGGATATCTATCGCAAAATCATATCCTGGGAAATAAAAATCGACGAGTCGAACTCCAATGAAATGGCCGATATTCTCGCTATGCAAAAAAGCGAGGCCAACTCGGAGTTTTGCAAATATGTGGCCAAAAAATACCAGGAGTGGGTAAATGAGCACAACGGCCCCGTGATGTCGGATACGCTGATGCGCTCTAAAATTTTCCCCAAACTGCAGGAGGGTACGCCTACTATCATGGTATTGCTCGACAATATGCGCTATGACCAGTGGAAGGTGCTTGAACCCATTATTACCGAATTTTTCAGGGTGGAGGAAGAAGATTTCTTTTACAGCATTTTGCCCACCTCCACACAATACAGCCGCAATGCCATCTTTTCCGGGATGCAACCCCTGGAAATCGATAAATACCACCCCGATTGGTGGAAAAACGACAATGAAGAAGGCGGAAAAAACCTCCACGAACACGATCTGCTGGCAGAACAGATCAAAAGACGCTTCCGCAAAGACATCAAGTTTGATTACATGAAGGTGACGAATGTCAACCAGGCCAAACAAATGCAGGATAGCATTCTCGATTACTTGCACAATGACCTCACGGTGATTGTATACAATTTTATCGACATGCTGTCGCACGCCCGCACGGAAATGGAAGTACTCAAAGAACTGGCCGGCGACGAAAAAGCCTATCGCTCGCTCACCCGCTCCTGGTTTGTCAATTCCCCACTCTGGGCCGCCCTGCAAAAAGCCGCCGAACGCGATGTGCAACTTATCCTCACCACCGACCACGGCACCATAAGGGTGAATACGCCGGCTAAAGTGGTGGGCGACCGCGAAACGACGACTAATCTGCGCTATAAGGTGGGCCGCAATCTCCAATACGATAAACGCGATGTGTTTGAGGTGCGCGACCCCGAAAAATTCGGCCTTCCCCGCCCCAATGTGAGCTCTGCCTACATTTTTGCAAAAGAGGATAAGTTTTTCCTCTATCCCAATAATTACAATTATTACAACAATTATTACAAAAATACTTTCCAACACGGGGGCATTTCGCTGGAAGAGATGATTTGCCCGGTGATTAGGCTGAGTAAGAGGTGACAAGGTTATTTGCGTTAGAATAACCTCGTTACCTAAAAAAATCGCTTATGAAAAATTTACTTTACTTCTCCGCCGTACTCCTGTTGCTCACGGCATCCAAGTGCAAAGACAAGATCACGTTCCAGATCGGGCAACCCTTTCAGCTCAAAGTAGAGCAGGGCGGTATGAGCGCCGATAAATCGTTTGGGCTGGCGGTCGATAAGATCAAGGAAGACTCCCGTTGTCCTAAAGGCGTTAATTGCGTTTGGGAAGGCCAGGTAGTGGTACAAGTGACCATGAAAGAAAAAGGCGGCAAAGCCCAAACTGTTGATTTTACGCTAAAAGGTCGCGAAAACCAGTCGGCCTCCCGCCGTATCAGCAGCAAGTACCAGATACGCGTCAAGCAGGTGGATCCCTATCCCGAAGAAGGCACAACGATTGCCAAAGATGACTATGTGGTGACGTTTTTGGCTTCGGAGATTAAGGACAATTGAGGTTATAGGTAGCTTACGCACACATTTTTCGGTTCTGTAAAAAAACGCAGGGCTTCTACGCCGCCTTCGCGGCCTACGCCCGAGTGTTTTACGCCGCCGAAGGGCGTGCGCAGATCGCGTAGCATCCAGCAATTGATCCATACAATGCCGAATTGCAGGTGTTCAGCAAGCCGTTGGGCGCGGTTGAGGTTCTGGGTCCACACGGTGGCGGCAAGGCCGTAATCGGTGCCGTTGGCGAGGGTCAGGGCTTCATCGTCGTTGTCGAAAGGCGCCAATGTGATGACGGGGCCGAAAATTTCTTCCTGGTTAGTGCGGCAAAGGAGGGGGAGGCCTTCTACGATGGCGGGGCGGAGAAAATAGCCGCCTTCGAGCCGCCCCGGCAGCATCACGCGTTCGCCGCCGGTAAGAATGGTACCGCCTTCTTCGCGAGCCAGTTTCAAATAACCGCTTACCTTGTCGAGATGGGCCGCCGATACCAGGGCCCCTTGATTAGTAGCTGGGTTGGCGGGGTCGCCCACCACCAGTTGCTCCGTTCGGCGCACCAGTTCGTCGCGGAAGGTTTGATAAATAGACCTTTCTACATAAACCCTTGATCCGCAGAGGCATATTTGGCCATTATTGGAAAACGACGAGCGCAGCGTTGTCTGCAGGGCTTTTTCCATATCGCAATCGGCAAATACAAGCACCGGGTTTTTGCCGCCTAACTCTAGGGATAGCTTTTTGAACATCGGCGCCGCAGTGGCCGCCAGTTGGCGCCCCGTGGCGGTACCCCCGGTAAAAGAAATCGCTTTGGTGTGCGGATGCGCCACGATAGCCTGCCCTGCTTTTGCGCCCAGCCCGTGAACGATATTGAGTACCCCCGGCGGCATGCCCGCGTCAATACAGATTTGGGAGAGCATAAAGGCCGTCATAGGCGTAAGCTCAGACGGCTTGGCTACCACGCAATTGCCCGCAGCCAGGGCGGGAGCTATTTTCCAGGTGAACAGGTAAAGCGGCAGGTTCCAGGGAGAAATACAACCCACTACGCCGATAGGCTGGCGAAGTGTATAGTTGATCGCCTGGCCTTCCATGCGATGCGATTCGGAGCTGAAATGCAAAATAGCTGTAGCAAAAAAACGAAAATTGGCCTCTGCGCGCGGAATGTCAACCTCAAAGGCCAGTTTTTCCGGTTTGCCGGCATCCATGCTTTCCGCCCGGGCCAACTCGTGGCGGCGCTCCTGTATTAAAGCCGCTACCCGCATCAGGCACTCATACCGGCGTTGCTCGCCCCAGGTTGACCATGCCGGAAATGCCTTTTGAGCCGCCGAGACAGCCGCCTCTACGTCGCGCTCGTCACTGTCGGGTATCAGACTGTATACCGAGCCGGTTGCCGGCTCGTAATTGTCGAGGTAACTACCGCTGATTGGCGCTGCCAAAGCGCCGTCAATGTAGTTTTGAATGGTGTGCATGATGAGGTTTGATATGAGTGTTTTTTCATTGATCAATATTAGTAAAAAACGAAAAAAGTGAAACTATTTATTTTTTTAACCGTATCATGCACATCGTTGTGATGAGATAATATTAGTAATTGATATTGAAACTTGACATATACACATATTTTTCACCTAAAATCTATTCAATGATGCTCACAAAAAAGAACCTCCAGTTTCTTGTTTTACACCTGCTCTTGTTTGTGGGGTTAACGCTGCCGATTTCGGCGCAAAAACCTCTTCATCAGCAACATGTCTATGAAACCCAAGTGCAGGGCAAACCGGCCAAACCGGTCGAACTGTTTAGCCCTGGTTGGACTTCTGCAACCGAAAATTATTCCAACATTGTTCGCGCCGGCGTCATCCTCAATTTTGACGACAAAAAAGCGGGTGAATTCCTCAAAAACAACACCCGGGAATTTTCCCTGACCCTGCCCACCGGCCAGGGCAATCAATCCATTACGCTGCAAATGCACCGCTCCCATATCTTTGCGCCGGGCTTTAAAGTATACGTTAGTAGCGACCCCCGCAAGCCGTACGACTATCAGGGCGGCCTGCACTTTCACGGGGTGGTGAAAGGCGACCCGCACTCGAAAGTGGCTATCAGCGTCTTTGACAATGAGGTGATGGGCTTGATTATTACCCACAACGGCAATTACAACCTCGGCAAACTCGAAAACAGCGAAAAAGGCCATATCCTTTACCTGGATCGCGATTTGCTGCAAAAGCCCAACTTTGATTGCAGTATGGAAGACGACCATCGCGGTTATTCGGAGGCTGAAATCAGCGCTACGGAAAAAGCCGCAGGCGATTGTATCGCTGTTTATGTGGAAGTAGACAAAACCGTTACAGACAACAAGGGCGGTGTAACCAATGCCACCAACTATGTAACCGGCGCCTTTAACCAAAACGTACTGTTGTACAATGCCGAGAACATTGGCATGGCTATTTCAGAAATGTTTGTCTGGAATACGCCCACCCCATACTCCGGGCCAAGTGCAGGCAGCTACTTGTCACAGTTTCAAGCCAACACCGGCGCCTTCAACGGCGACCTGGGCCACTTGGTGGCTATGGTAAATAACGGCGGTATCGCTGCGGGATTTAGCGGAATCTGCAACCCGAATACGGATGAAAGCCTCTGCTATAGCGGCATCCTCGATTTCTATGAGAATGTGCCCGTATTTTCTTTTACAGTGATGATCCTCGCCCACGAAATGGGCCACCTGATCGGCTCGCGCCATACGCACGCCTGCGTGTGGAACGGCAATAATACAGCTATTGACGGCTGCGCAGGTTATGTTGAAACGGACGTGGCTAACTGTCCCCTCCCGGGAAGCCCCGCCGGCGGCGGTACGATCATGAGCTATTGCCATAACGACCCGGTAGGCGTTAATTTTAACCTTGGCTTCGGCCTCCAGCCCGGCAACGTTCTCCGCAATACAGTGGCCAACGCTACTTGCTTAGGTACTGCCTGTGTTATTTGCGACATCAATATTACGGGCGTTAATACGACGGTACCCAGTTGCAATGCCAATAACGGCAGTATCACGATTACCGCTACTTCTTCCGCAAGTCCTATTACTTATTCGATTACCGGCCCGGTTAATCAAAGCAATAATACCGGCGTTTTCACGGGATTGCCAACGGGTGGTTATCAAATCCAGGTGGAAGATAGTCAAGGATGTAAAGACTATGCCCTCGCATCGCTGTATTATGTCAGCGCCGATGTTCCTAAAGCCATTTCTGTCACCGGTACGTCAACTGTAACCTCTGTATTGAATATACCGGCTACTGGAGCAATTACGGGTGTGCGTTTATTAGGACTGGATATCACCCACTCCTGGGTCGGCGACCTGAGTGCTACGCTTACTTCTCCAACAGGGGCGGTTATCAACTTATTTGACCGGCCAGGTTACAATGGTTCCGGTTTTGGATGTACTAATAATAATATTTTTGTCAATTTTAGCGACGCAGCCGTACTCACGGCTTCTGACTTCGAAAATACCTGTAATACTCTGCCGGCTATTTCCGGCACTTATCAGCCGATTACGCCGTTTTCTTCTCTGAATGGATTAGCAGCTAACGGTCAGTGGACGCTCACTGTATATGATAATGCAAGCGGCGACGGCGGCGCTATCAATTCATGGGGATTGGAAGTATGCGTATCTACCTGCGATTTGGCAATTACGAATGTAAGTTCTACCAACGAAACCTGCCCCAATGCCAATAACGGCAGCATCACCGTGACGGCAACCACCAGCAACGGTCCGCTTACCTACGCGATTAGCGGCCCCGTAAATCAAAGCAACGGCACAGGCGTCTTTACCAACCTGCCCGATGGCAGCTACAATATTTTGGTGACGGATAACGGCACAAGCAACTGTACGGATACCGATACCAGAAGTATCGCCGCCGGCGTTGACAATACGCCGCCTAATCCTGTTTGCCGCACCGCTACGGTGACACTCAATGCAGCAGGTACTTATACTTTGCTGGCAGCCGACGTATTCAACCAGGCCGCCTCTACCGACAACTGCGGCACGGTCAACTTTGTAAGCGCATCGCCGGCCTCGGTTAACTGTGCTCATGTAGGACAAACAGTTGCCGTAACGGTAAGCGTCAATGACGGCAACGGCAATACCGCTAACTGTACCGCGCAGATAACAGTTCAGGAAGGTACGGCTCTTCCCGCCGGTTGGACCAACGCCAATATCGGTAATGCACAGGGAAGCGCTATCTATAAGCCTTGTACGGAAGGAGGGCAGTATACGCTCACTTCCACCGGCTATTCCAACAACCCCGACCTGCAGCATTCCGCCTGGCGCAGCCTCTGCGGCAACGGCAGCATTACGGCCAGGGTTTCCAGCGTGAGCAACCTCGGATGGGCCGGCATTGAAATGCGCGAATCAGCTATGCCGGGCAGCAGAAAGGTAGCGCTCAAAACACAGTTGTCAACTATCGTTCGCCGCGTATTGCGCAGTTTGCCTAATGCCATGGCCCAGACCCAGCAATTCCCCGTACTGGAAGGTCAGAACTGGCTGCGCATAACCCGCACCGGCAATAGCTTTGCGTTTTATGTTTCTTCCAACGGCGTGAACTGGCAACAGGTGGGCGCAGCTACCAACCTGATGTTGCCTACCTGTTTGCAGGTCGGCTTGTTTGCCGAAAGTATCAACGTGAATACCACTACAACGGCAATTTTCGACAATGTGGTGGTTAGCGGCGCCGCTTCTCCATTGGCAGCACCCAATACTAATCCCATCGATGCGGCTCAACTCGAACTCGACCTGGATGTATTCCCTAACCCCTCCGAGGGAGAAGTTATGGTGAATCTGGGCGCTTATGCCAATCGCGCCGTACGCATGGAGGTATTCGATGCACAGGGCAAGGCGCTCCGCACAATTGAACTGGATGCCGTTGAAACGTCTATTGAAAGACTCGATCTGTCAGCTTACCAAAACGGTATGTACCTCATTCGCGTACAGTCGGAAGGGGTGGCTGATGTTACGAAACGTATTGTGTTGACCAGGAATAAATAACCTGAATATTGACCGTCAGGTTGACGGGCCGGCGCCAAATTGCTTTGACGTCGGCCCGTTTTTTTCAACTGTCATCGCACCGTTATCCCAAAAACTTTCTCCACCGCTTTTTTTCTGTAGGTGAAAATCTGCTCGATGCGGCCGTCTACCAATATCGCATCGGCTAATGTGCCAATGATGCCGTATGGTACTTTGTAGTGCAAAATATCGGTCATCATCACTCCGCCTTCGACCTCCTCAAAATGATGCTGGTGATGCCAAAAAGCGTATGGACCAAATCGCTGCTCGTCAATAAAATAGCGCCGGTCGGCAACATGTGTGATTTCTGTAACCCAGTTCATCTTCACCCCGGGAAAGGGCATTACCCGGTATTGTACGATCATTCCCGGGTACATTTCCATCTTGCTGATATCTGATAAAATCTCGAACGACATATCCTCGGGCGTTATCGCATCCAGATTTTCCGGGCGCGAAAAAAAAGCCCATACCGTATCTAAATCGAGCGGGAGGAATTGCTTCCAAATCTTTTGCTTGACCTTCATATTTGACGATTATTTTGTGTCCTTGAAATTTCTTTCAACTAAATAGAAAAAAAAGAAAAAAGTTTAAAATTTTAAATAATTGATAATCATTTATTTATAGTTTTTGTAAAATTATAATATAAAAAATACCCTGTTTTCGGTATTACACACATTAAAAAACATGCTATATTTGTACTGTCTGTGTTTCTGTTTGTTAAAAAACAGGAAACAAGTTATTAGCAGGGTGTAATTAAATGTTATGCCCGGGAATTAACCGAAAAGAAGAATTCATTTTCCCTTAAACCGCATAATCCCATGACGTACGCAATTAAAAAGGCAATTCGATTGCTTTCACACCGTGTTTTTCTCACGCCTGGAGAACATTACATTTCTGTAATTATTCCAAATCCAAGGTTCTGATAGTTAAATTTTCGGCCGCCATTGCGCTTGTTTGTCGCAATTGACGACCTTGTCTATCTGCCTGGCGCTTTTGAAAAACGCATCCCTATGAACGCAATTGACTTCAGCCGACAAAACGGCAAGTTACCTATCGTAATATGCTATTTGGCCGTAGCCATCATGGCGGCGCCATTGGGCTTATGGGCCGGCAATCCGGCTTTTCAACAGCTTCCCGCAAATAACACACAACAACCAACCCTGGCAATATCGGCATTTTGTTCCCCCCTGCTCAATGGCCGGCACCTCAGTTATGAATGTACTGACACGGGTAGCGCCCCGATTTCGGCACAACCCGATGTGTATAGCCCCTGCGGTCGCGCCATACAATTAACATACAAGGACGAATATTTCGACCTGGGCTGCAACCAGGAAGGATTTACAGGATATTTTGCGCCCTCTCGCTGGGAGGGGCAAAAGATTAATGGTGACGGTGGGGTAGATGTCACCGGAGCTCCCGACGGGCTATTGGTTGAAGGGGCCAATAGCGCTCTGGTCAGCGTGGATGCCGGAAGCACGGTTCAATGGCGTATTGCCATACCAGCAGAAGGATATGCAGTGTTTGGCTGGAGGGTTGTTGGGGGCTCCAATCTTTTTTCCGTATTAGTTAATGAAAAACAGGTTGTATCCGGTAATGCGGAAGATCGCTTTTTCTCCCCCTTGCTACGCCCCGGCGATCAATTGACGCTGCAACTCAATGCTAGCACCCCGGACGCCGCAGTCGAATTGTCGCAGTTTCGTTTGCTTACAAATGCTATGGGCGTTACCTGCCGGCATTGGACGGCAGCCGACGAAACAGGCGAAGAGGCCTCTTTTTGCCAGTTTATTACTTTCCAACGCCCGTCCATAGCGCAAGTACTTTTTCCTGCCAACCGCGACGGAATCGACGCGCCGGCGGCTGCAGGAAGTGCGGAGACCCATCCGGATTTGATGGGCTATCCGGTCTTCGACCGCGATGGCAACCCCGATACCCCCAATGATCAATTTGCTGTTAATGAGATATGCGGCTATCACGCCACTTGGACCGACGAAACGACTTTCGACGGAACCCGATGCGTGCTGAAACGCCACTGGCTTGTTATTGACAATTGCGCAAGCAATACTATGAGAATGACGCAGGTGATTTACCTGCACAACAAAGCAGGCAACTGCCTGCCCCCGCAGCCTGATACTTATCCGGCGCCCCAACTGAAAGCGCCGGCTAAGGCTGCTCCCGCTGTGATTACCGCAGCGCTTTAACCAAGGTTTGTAAAGGGTTTCTCATACAGGATCGAGGCCGTCTCCGTTAAGAGACGGCTTTTTTTATTGAGAAGAACAGTGAACGGCGTTGTCCACTGTTCTCCCAATAACGATTTAAAATCTGAATCCCAGCGTGAACAAAAACCGGTTGCTCGTAATGTCCCGGTCAATAATCTGCGGTTCGCCGCCCGAGGTGAGATAGGGCGTATAGGATTCTTTAAAGTTGTACCGGCGGTAGCCCAGGTCGATGAAAAAGCTTTCTTCGCGAATACCCACGCCGAAGCTCACACTGCTGTTGACCGTATTTTCATCGGCCAGGGGCGATTGCAGCAGCCCGAAACCGGCCCGCAGGCGGAAGATATCGAGCGCCAGCTCGCCGCCCACACGCATATTGGTGGCCATGGTCAGCGTATTGGCTATCTGGTTGTTGGTTTCGCGCTCTTCGCTTTCAAAGCCGGCAAAACGCATTTCTGCACTTGTATAATCTACGGCTTCAACTTCGGCAGTGATAAACCCGTGTTTTTTGACGATAACGCCCACGCTGCCAATCAATCGCCAAGGGGTGCGCAATTTATATTCGAACAAACCATCGGGTGATTCGGCGGTACCTTCGTAAGGCGTCCCGTTTTCCGAATACACATAGGTGATGTCGTTGCGGTAACTGTCTTCAAGACGAAAAGCCGTGGGCGTGTGAGCCGCTACGCCCAGCCGCACCCACTGATTAACGCGGAAAACCATCCCCAGTTTGAGGTTGACGCCCGCGCCGGTAGTGGTGAGGTTTTCATTGAATGCCAGGTTGTCGAAGAATGGCACGTTGCCCTGCGCGCCGTCGCCAGGGTCTTCTTCGTTATACGATTTTTCTTCCCGGAAACTCAGGAACGGAATACCTATGGTAGCTCCGATAAGGATGCGATCTTTGTAATTGCCGGCCATGGCAAACGCCAATTCATTAATAGAACCGCGCCAAGAGACGGTTTGATCGCGCTGTATAAGGGCATTGGGCGAGTTGTCAAAGTCGCTGTAGTAAAAACCGTCGCTATCAGGGCCGATCAAGGCGCCGGCGTCATAAGCGATCTGCGATTCGAATTCTTCCAGCCCGGTGGCGCTGTTGGCCTGTTCCAGGAAGCGGTTGACAATAGAGCCCACCGATTGGCCTTCATAATAAAAACGCTGGTTAAAATCGGCCACGCGATTGATGCCCATGCCGAAGTTGAAAGCCCGCCAGTTGGCCGATGAAGGCTGCGAAGCCACTACCACGCCAAAATTGCTCAATACAAAGTTGCTGCGCGAAGTCTCAAATGGATCGTTGTCGTCAACGTTGCTCAACTTGGCAGTTACGCCCGACGTGAAGATGGCCGGCGTAATGGTGAATTCCGAGTTGCGATACCAGGCTAATCCGGCAGGATTGGTGCTCAGCACCGAAAAATCAGCGCCCAGGGCGCCCATCGCGCCGCCTGTACCCAGCGAGCGCGCCGTACCGCTCATTTCCAGCGATGAATAGCGAATGGCATCCGTTATGCTTTGCGCCACCAACGCCTGACAACTGAAAATGATCAGGATGACGGCAATATAGGATTTCATGGCAGGTTGTTTTTTGCGTTTGTCAAAAAAAATGGGTGGAAATAGTTGCCACACCTCCACCCATTTTTATGGTTATTTTCTCTCACTCACTCAATTCCCACCGCGACCGCGGGAAGAGCCGCCGCTATTGGAACGGCTGCTGCCGCTGCTGCCGGAGCGACTGCTGCCGGAACTGCTACGCGATGAGCCGCCGCTGTCAAAGCTGCGCGAGGGGCTCGGGCTACTATTGAAAGAACGGTTGCTGCCACTGTCGTTAGAACGGCCGCGGCTGCTGTCGTTGTAGCGCGGAGCGGGATTGCTTTCGCGTTGGCGAGGCGTCGGATTAGCGGCAGGAGAGTCATTGCCGTCTCTGCGGCGGGGTTCCTGCGTACGCGGGGTCTCCCGGCGCGGTTCGGGCATCGGTCTTTCCATGCGCGGTTCTGTGCGCGGGCGTTCAGGCATCGGCCTTTCGAGACGCGGCTCAGTGCGCGGGCGTTCGTTGCGGGGTTCGTCAACGCGCGTGCGCTCGCGCGGTTTTTCATCACCGAATATGCGGATTAGTTCCTCGTCGCGCCTGGGCTCGTTATTATCGCGAATAACGGGTTGCTTCACCTCTTCGCGGGGGTTGCCCTGAACGGGATCGCCGGTGCGGGGAACTACCTCGCCGGTATTGCGGCGAGCGGGGTCCTTAACGGCGTCGCGTTCCTGAACGGGTTTTTCGCGCTGGATATCGCGCACAACCGGCGTGTCGGTATCGCGGGTGCGGTCGACGGGCTGGCCGATCACATCGGCAGGTCTGTTATTGGTAACGTCTTTGGGCGTCTCGTTGCGGATGGTACGGTCGTTCAATCGCGGAATACGCGTAGAACCGCTGCCGCGAGGGCCGTAATACGTATTATTCACTACGTTGACCGTGTTGTAGTTGTAATTGTTGCCCCATGCCGGCGGGCAGTAAAAGTTGGAATAAAAACCGCCGCCATACCAGGGATCCCAGGCATTCCAGCCCCAGCCTCCGCCGTTCCAGCTGTTCCACGGGTTCCATGGATTCCAGGGGTTCCAGGTATTCCAGGGGCTCCAGGCATTCCAGCCGAAACCCCAGCCGAAGCCGTTCCAACTGTTCCAGCCGGCCCAGGCATTCCAGTTGTTCCAGCGGTTCCACCTGTTCCAGCGCCGCCAGCTCGCCCAGTTATTGAAGGAGTAAAAATCGTCGTAGATCAATACGGTCAGACCCGGCGTAAAAAACGGATCGTAATATACCATATCGACATAAACGGGATCGTAATAGTCAAACCCGTAATACGAGCGGTGAAAACGGCGGATTCGCGAGGAATAGCTGTAGTCGTAGTCCTCGTCGTAATAATCATAGTCGTCACTGTCGTAATAGTCATTGTCGCCTCCATAAGCGTAGGCGTCATTGGAACTATTGGAGTTGTTGTGGCTGTTATAATAACCGGCGTCGGTATCCGGGTCGTAGTACACATCATCGTACTGGGCGGATACAACGCCTGCGAAAAGCAGGGCTATCAACAGCGCGGACCATTTATGGATTTTCATAGTTCTGATTTTTTAATCGCAATTACCAAACGCTCTTTCAGCTTACAACCCCGAAATTATTACATTTGTGCCTAATTTTTAGTTAAGGCAAATTTAAATAGCGGCAGCGGGCTGTTAAATTCGTTAATTAAGAGCTTTTAACAATTGTTAAGACGTTACCGCAAGGGGTTTGTCACTTGTTTGACTGATTTGGTTCTCAATAGTTTAACGCTTTTTTCGAAGCGCTTGTTTGAACTTTATTAAGCGAATTTGATATATGGCAAAAGAAATTACCGGCAGGAGCGAAGATTACTCGCAGTGGTATATCGACATTGTAAAAAAGGCTGAACTGGCCGATAATTCGGCCGTGCGCGGCTGTATGGTCATCAAACCCTATGGCTTTGCCATCTGGGAGAATATGCGCGATCAGCTCGACCGCATGTTTAAGGAGACCGGCCACGTAAACGCCTATTTTCCTTTGTTTATCCCGAAAAGCTTCCTGAGCCGCGAAGCCGAGCACGTGGAAGGGTTCGCCAAGGAGTGCGCCGTAGTGACCCACCACCGGCTGATGAATGCCCCTGACGGCAGCGGAGTAGTGGTAGACCCCGATTCCAAACTGGAGGAGGAGCTGATTGTGCGCCCTACTTCCGAAACGATTATCTGGAATACGTATCGCGACTGGATTTCTTCCTACCGCGACTTGCCCCTGCTCATCAACCAGTGGGCCAATGTGGTGCGTTGGGAAATGCGCACCCGCTTGTTCCTGCGCACGGCAGAGTTCCTCTGGCAGGAAGGCCATACCGCCCACGCTACCGCTGAAGAGGCTGTAGAGGAAACCCGCCGTATGCTGGATGTCTACGCCGAATTTGCCGAGCAGTGGATGGCCGTGCCGGTGATCAAAGGCGTCAAAACCCCCAACGAACGCTTCGCCGGCGCCGTTGATACGTATTGTATCGAAGCGCTGATGCAGGATGGCAAGGCCCTCCAGGCCGGCACCTCGCACTTCCTGGGGCAAAACTTTGCCAAAGCCTTCGATGTGAAGTTCCTCAGCGAAAATAACGTGGAAGACTATGTATGGGCTACCTCTTGGGGCGTGTCAACGCGTCTGCTGGGCGGGCTTATTATGACCCATTCCGACGACGACGGACTGGTGTTGCCGCCTAAACTGGCGCCCATCCAGGTGGTGATTGTGCCGATACCCAAACCTAATGACGAAATCGGTCAAGCAGCTGACAAGATTATGCGCGAATTGCGCGCCAAGGGCATCACGGTGAAGTACGATACCGATATGAAAAAACGCCCGGGCTTTAAATTCGCAGAATACGAGATGCGCGGTATCCCCGTGCGCCTCGCCATCGGCGAACGCGACCTGGCCAACAATCAGGTGGAAGTGGCCCGCCGCGATACCAAGGAGAAAACCTCACAGCCGCTCGACGGAATCGCCGATTATGTAGCCCGGCTACTCGACGATATCCAGCGCAACCTATATCAGCGCGCGTACGATTATCGCGCCGAGCATATTACGAAGGTGGATAACTTTGACGACTTCCAGTCCGTACTCGATGAAAAAGGCGGCTTTGTAAGCGCCCATTGGGATGGCACAACGGAAACGGAACTCAAGATTAAGGAACTGACCAAAGCTACGATTCGTTGTATACCCCTGGATAACCCCCAGGAAGACGGCAAATGCGTGCTGACTGGCAAGCCTTCTACGCAGCGCGTGCTGTTCGCCCGCGCGTATTAACCCGCTACCGCGCTACTACCACCTTCCGCTTCCACTCCCGCACTCCGTCGCTCCAGCGCAGGGTGTACATCCCCGCCGGCCAGGCGTGCAGCGCCTCCTGGTGGTTGGTAGCTTGCGCCGGCAATTGCCGGGCCAGTCGCCAGGAACGGCCGTGTACGTCCACCAGGTAGAGATCCACGCGTTGATCAGTGGGCAAATCCCAACTCAGCGACACCGGGCCGCTGGAGGGATTGGGCATGATATCCAATAAATAGATTTCGCCGGGATTGGTAGTCGAAGTGATGCTTTCTATGGTGAAGGGGCCAAAAGTATAAGCGCAATTATTGCCGTCAAATACTTGAAGGGTATAATCACCCGCCGGAACATTGGTCAGTTCGGGGGTAGCTGTTGTACCAAACAGGGTTTGCCCCACATACCAGTTGTAGCTCAGCGGCTGCGCGCCGCCGGAAACGGTAAGTTGAATGGCGCCGTTGGCATCGCTGCCGGTAGCGGCCTGGCTGCTAAAGCCTGTTAGCGTCACCGCGTCGGGGTCAGACAGGGTAAAGGGCAGCGCTATGGCGCAGCCGTCTTCTTCGCTGATCGTCACGGCATAATTACCCGCCGCCAGTTGATCGGCGGCGCCGCCGGTAGCTCCGGTCGACCATTCCACGCTGTAGTTGCCGTTGCCGCCTTCGATGGCTGTGACGCTCACTGAACCGGAGGAAGTACCGGGGCAAGCCGGGTTATTGGCGGCTATGCTCGCGCTGAGACCGCAATCGGGGTCGGCTTCACAGGCTACCTGTCCGCTCGCCGAGCGCTCGCAGCCGTTGGCGTCGGTGACGACTACCAGATAAGCGCTGCCTGCCGCCAGCACGTCGTTGGGCGTATTGCCCTGGAATACATAGCCCCCCATGCCGCCTTGTACGTCGATATCGAGCGAAGCCACGCCGTTGCCGAAACAACGAATATTTACATCGAGCTGAAGGGGGGCGAATTCCGGGGTGGTGGCCGCGTCCTTTACCGAAAGGCAGACGCCGCCATATTCCGCATAACCCGAGGTATTGGCAGAAGAACTGATTCTGATGTAATAAGTTTGTCCAGGCGATAAACTGCCTATTGTCAGATATCCTTCACAGGCCAACGGGTTTTTGGCGCAAAATACTTCTTCCAGGTTGTTGCAGGGACCCTGGTATACCGACAAGGCGTAGATAAAGTCGGCGTCGGGTAGCAATCGTACCGTGCCGGAAGCGGGCGCTACAAATGAAAACCAGATACTGCCGCTTAACAGCGGTTCGCAGGATACCAGCGGCCCGTCAAAATCGGCGCCGTGGTTGTCGGCGTATACACAGGCGCCTCCGATGTTTACAGGCAGGGCTTGGGGGCACCAATCGTTGGCCGGCGGCGCAATAGCAGTATGCGCTACTTGCGCGCATAAATTGCCCTCAACAGTGGCAAAAGCGCCGCTCACCTTGACCCAGTAGGATTGGCCGGCTGCCGGCGCTTCAACGATGAGTTGCCCTCCGTATTCGTTAACGGCTAATTCATTAAGGTTGTCGCAGCCGCCGCTGTAAAGCGTGATCACATCGGCAAAATCGGCCTGCGTCCGGATGGCCAGCGGTGTGGCGTCGGCAGTTGTGAAGCGATACCAGATATCCGCCCTGGAAAGCGTGCTACGGCTGGGAAGCGGCAGGCCCATGTTGCCGTTGTAATTGTTGCCCGGCACGCAGTCGCCGTTGATATCCAACACAGCGGCTTGCAGGCAGTGATCATTGGCGGGCGAGGGTGGCAAGACCGGCGCCGGTTCGAGGTAGAGGCAGAAATTCCCTTTGGGGCGCCCAAAGCCCGCTTTTTGTCCGCTTACGCGTAAAAAATACTCCTGTCCGGCTATTGCGTTAAAATAAAAAGTTTCACTGGTAAAGCCGTGTTCGTCGCGGTTGCCGCAGGCGGCGGGCGCCAGGCTGGGGCATTGCCCCGTAAAGATGGTGAGAACTTCGTTAAAATCGGCATCGGATGCGATGCGAAGTAAACCGGTTTCCTGGGGCGTAAACCGGTACCACAGCGAATGGCTGTTTTCATTGCTGCAAACAGGTTGCGGGCCGTCGAAAAGAGCCATGCTGTTATTGCCGGGCAAACAAGGGTCGCCGACGGCAATGGGTAAGGCTTTCTCGCATATTTCGTTGATTTCGCCTTCGCCCGTTAATTTTACGTTGTCGATACCCACCCACCAGTTCCAGTCGCCGCCGTCTTCGTATTGGAAAAAAAAGCGCATACGCTTGGCGCGGAATGCAGATAAGTCGACAACCTCGTGTACATAGTTGTTCAGTTGAGGCCCGCCCAGGTCGGTGAAATACTCCACGGCGATTTTTGATTCGCCGGTTTCAACATCCAGCACACCCACTGAAAAATATTCGTTTTCGCTGTAACGTCTGAATATCGCATCAAAATACAATTTCATATCAGATGCCACAGTGCCGTCGATTTCAGGGCCGTACAGGCGCACGGCGGAAGGCGCTGCGGCCTGGCCGATGCCGTCGTCGTCAAAATAGGCAAAACAAGTGCCGTTGATCGAAGTGGCTGCCGGGGCGCTGTCATTGATCAAATAGCCCACCTGCCAGTCGAAATCACCGGTAAGCGTTTGTATCTGCCAACCCTGGGGAAGTGCGCAGTCGTTAAAAGTAGCCAACACCAGATTGGAAGCCGTGCCTTCCCCTTTTACCACGATATTGTCGACGCCGCACCACCAGGCGAAAGTGCCGCCGTCGGCATACCGGATCATCAAACGCATATTGGGGTTGGCGTAGAAGGTAAGGTCGGCGGTGAACGTGGCGTATTGCGAAAATTGCTGGCCCGTCTGGCTGGAGTAACCCTGATATTCGGCCAGCAATACATACTCCTGACCGTCAAACACCAAAATCTGCAGGCTGTCCTTGCCGTCGTAATTCCTGAAATGTACGTCCATCGACACGGTGACGGTGGTATACCCCGTGGCGTCAAAAGCCGGGGTGCTGAGCTCCAGCGTCCAGGGCGGGGTTTGGTCGCCGGTCTGGTCGTCATCTATGATCAGCATACAGCTGCCGTCAATGGTGGAGCCGTCGCTGTCGTTATTTATGGGAAAACCTGCCGTCCAATAGGCATTGGGATTGCCGATGAGGTTCACATTCCACGCTGCGGGCAAGGCGCAGCTATTGAAGTCTTCAGCAAACAATACGGTCTGCGCCCGGCTAATTCCCAAGGCTACGAATAGCGACAAAAACAGACTGAGCAGCTTCACGGCGTTCATTTTTGTTATTATTAAAATATTGGAATAAAAATAGCTGCAATATTTAGTTTTTACCTATATATTCGAGGGTAATTTTTTATTTGCACCTAATATTATGTTTGCCATGTCACTAACCGGCACAACGTTAGGATTGTTGGACCCCTTTGTGCCCAGCGTTTCGCAGCCCTGGGATGCCCGGCGGGTGCAGCATTTTTACCAGCGCATCGGCTTCGGCGCCTCCCGCGAGATGATCAACCAGGGGCTCGCCCTGTCGCCCGGCGAACTGGTCGACCAGGTAATCGACAACCTGGTGAACGCCCCCGACCCCGTACCGCCCTATTGGGCCAACTGGAGTTGGGATGATTACGGCGACGACGACGATCTCTACTTTCAGCATAAACGCGAGTTTAATATGCGCTGGATGCGCGAGATGATAGAGGAGGGCATTCGCGCCAAGCTGGCCTTGTTTTGGCACAACCACTTTGTGACGGAAGAACTGGTGTACAGTTGTAATTCGTTTATGTGGGCCTATTACAACCTGCTTCACCGCCATGCCGTGGGCAATTTCCGCACATTTGTGCAAGAAATGGGCGTCAATCCCGCCATGTTGGTCTACCTCAACGGCAATATCAACGTAGCCGCGCAACCCAACGAAAACTACGCCCGCGAGTTGATGGAGCTTTTTACGATGGGAGAGGGCAATGGCTACACCCAGGACGATATTGTAGAAGTGGCCCGCGCACTCACCGGCTGGCGGGTGAATATGTATAGCTGCAATAACCAGGTTACCTTTAATGCCAATTTGCACGATAACGGTATCAAAACGATATTCGGACATCCCGGCAATTGGGGGTACGACGATGTGCACGACCTCATTTTCAACTCCCGTCGCGATCAGGTAGCTCACTATATTTGTCAGAAGTTATACCGCTTTTTTGTCTACCAGGAACCCAACGAGGAAGTTGTCAACGAATTGGCCGACACATTTAAAAACAACAACTGGGAGTTGGCGCCGGTATTGCGGCAATTATTCAAAAGCGCGCATTTTTTTGATGATAAATATATCAACACCTGTATCAAAAGCCCCATTGATACGATGGCCGGACTGTTTCGCCTCAGCGGCGTGACTGCTCCTGGCGAACTCGCCGACAACAATATTTCTTACCTTAATTACATCATCGATCAACTGGGGCAAGAGATTTTTAACCCCGTCGATGTGGCGGGTTGGCCCGGCTACCATGCCTGGCTCAATGAAAATACCCTGGCCTTTCGCTGGGCTTTTTCATCCGATTTTCTGTACGGCTTTTTTTCCAACAACGAACCTGTTCGCGAAAAACTCAGGTCGCTGGCCATCGAACTCGTCGGCCCCGATCAAACCGACGTGGTTGTCATTACCCGCGCACTGGTACAACACTTCCTCAAGCGCGAACTCGACCCGGCCTTGCTGGATATCGCCGTGCAATATTTCAAAGGTGAAATTCCTGAAAATTATTTCGAAGACGGCACCTGGGGCTTGTACTACGTGGAAGTTCCCTACCAGATCATTAACCTGTTGTATTTCATTACGCGTTTGCCGGAATGGCAGCTTTGTTAAATTAACCCATTGAATGTAAGACGCTTATGAGCGATTTCCATACTCCGTCCGATATGCATCCCAAAGCGCAAAAGCGCTTGCAACGCCGTCTGGGCATTTCGCCCGACCATGGCAAAGCCCACCAAACGGCCCACCGCGAGTTTGGGCGCAGGGATTTTCTGCGGCTTACCGGGTTGGCCGCGCTGGGCGGTTCGCTGATGCTGGGCAGCACCAGCCTGCGCGCATTTGCCCCCAGCCCGCTATTGCATTACCTGAATTTGTCGGATTGCGGCGATCGCGTGCTGGTGCTCATCCGCCTGAAAGGCGGCAACGACGGCCTCAACACGGTTATCCTGCGCGGCAACGACGAATATTACAACATACGGCCTACTATAGCCGTTCAGGAGTCGGGCCTGTGGGCGCTCAGCGATCAATACGGCATGCCCAACGAGATGAGCGCGCTGCAGCCGCTGTGGGAAGAGGGCAAAATGAAAGTCATCCACAACGTGGGCTACCCCGACGCCAACTACTCCCATTTTCGCTCCAGCGATATCTGGGCCTCCGCTTCCGATTCCGATGAGATCGTCAATACAGGCTGGATAGGCCGCTGGCTCGAAAATGACTACCAGGCCTTTGCCTCGGCGCCCCCCGTGGCGCCGCCCGCGCTTCAGATCGGCGTTGAAACCAATATGATCTTCCGGGCAGTGGGCGGCAATATGGCCCTGAGCATCAGCAATCCGCAGGAATTTTACCAAATCGCGCTGTCAGGACAGCTATACAGCCTGGCACAACTGGGCAATACTCCGCCCGACCGCGAGCTGGCTTTTGTGAGAAATGTAGCCAACAGCGCCTTCCGCTATTCGGAAAGCATCCGCGATGCCTATAACAACTCAGTCACCCAGGGCGCTTACCCCGACAGCAACCTCGGCGAGTCAATGGCCATCGTGGCGCGGCTCATCAAGGGCAACCTCGGCAGCAAAGTATACCTGGTCACCATCGACGGCTTCGATACCCACGCCAATCAGCTCAATAATCACCCCGTGCTGTTGCAACGGGTGGCCGACAGCGTAGCGGCGTTTTTCCAGGACCTTGGCGCTACCGGTCACAGCCAAAACGTGCTGGCCATGACCTTCTCCGAATTTGGCCGCACGATATACGAAAACGGCAGTGTGGGCACCGACCACGGCACGGGATCGCCCATGCTGGTCTTCGGCGAAGGCCTCGGCAACGGCTTCATAGGCCAGGAGCCCGATCTGGTGAATACGGATAACTACGGCGACCCCTATTTTTCCGTCGATTTCCGCGACGCCTATGCTTCGGTGCTCCAAAACTGGCTCTGCGTACATCCCGACGTGGTCAACTCGGCGCTCGGCAACGCTTTTACGCCGCTGGGCGGCCTGCTGCCCCCCTCGTCGCCCCCGCCGCCGCTCAACGACCCCATCGCTCTGCTGGGCCACAACCCCGACCCCGATGAACCCGGTGTGATACAGATTAAATACAGCCTTCAACAACGCGGCCCCCTCCGCCTGTCGATACTGTTGCCCAACGGCTCCGCCCTGCGTACGCTGGTGGATGCCTTCCAGGAGCGCGGCAGCTATATCTATCGCCTGCGGCCCGCCGAGGTCTACCTCGCCCCCGGCAATTATATTTATCGTCTGGAAACCGGCGGACGGGTTTATCAAAGGGATATTACCTGGTAAGACTGTTGGACTTTGCGCGGGAAACGGCGATTTGTGAATGTTGAATGTTTAATCGGTCATTCCGCGTAAAAAAAGATAACTTCAACGCAATAATTGGCATATATACCGCACATCCCCGGGTTTTGAGCATGACTTATACAGCTCAATGCTATGGAGTGGAATAAGTAGCGCCAGTCGATGCGTTACTTAAACTTGACCACCACCCCAGATCTTATAGCCCAAGTGCAGCCTGCCATTTTGTTCGGCTTTGCTGCTATACTTATTACTACTCGACTAATTTTAAATAAATATTGTCATTCCGGGAATATC
>JRYG01000028.1_pt1 | contig 22339 bp, 20 predicted proteins | sample 235341 | NCBI WGS metagenome assembly JRYG01 (sample SAMN03074218, study PRJNA261478) | activated sludge metagenome | biome: Wastewater Treatment Plant; feature: Wastewater; material: Activated sludge; isolation source: activated biomass of a wastewater treatment plant treating hydrocarbon... ... | reverse complement strand
CGAACTTCTCCGGCTCCTCAACCAGCGGGCCCGCTGCGCCCAGAAGGTGGGGGAGATCAAGGCGCGGCACGGTGACGCCGGGCACATCTACCGGCCGGAGCGGGAAGCCCAGGTGCTGCGCCGCATCCAGGGCGAAAACGGCGGTCCCCTCGACGACGAACAGGTGACCTGGTTCTTCCGCCAGGTCATGTCCGCCTGCCTGTCCCTGGAAAAGCCCCTGGAAGTGGCCTTCCTGGGCCCTGAAGGCTCCTTCACCGGCAGTGCTGCCGCCAAGCATTTCGGCCACGCCGCCCGCTTGGTTCCCTTGTCTTCCATCGATGACATTTTCCGCGAGGTGGAGGCCGGCCATGCCGACTACGCCGTGGTGCCCGTCGAAAATTCCACCGAAGGCGCCGTGGGCCGCACCATGGACCTCCTGCTCACCACGCCCCTCAAGACCTGCGGCGAGGTAGTGCTGCGCATCCACCAGAACCTGCTTACCCAGGTGCCCTCCCTGGACAAGGTGGCCAAAGTCTATTCCCACGCCCAGTCCCTGGCCCAATGCCACGAGTGGCTGAACCGCAACCTTCCGGGCGTGCCCCGGGTGTCGGTGGCGAGCAATTCCCTTGCCGCCCAGATGGCGGCGGCCGAGGAGGGCGCCGCAGCCATTGCCGGGGCCGCCGCCGCCGAACGCTATGGCCTGCCGCTGTTGGCCCAGAATATCGAGGACGAGCCCAACAACACCACCCGCTTTCTCGTCCTCGGCCACCATGACGCCGGCCCCTCGGGCAAGGACAAGACCTCGCTCGTCATGTCGGCCCCCAACCGCACCGGTGCCCTGCACGACCTGCTGGAACCCTTCGCCGCCGCCGGCGTTTCCATGACCCGCCTGGAATCCCGACCGGCGCGCCAGGTCCTGTGGCAGTACGTGTTCTACGTGGATATCGACGGCCACCGCGAAGAGGCCGTGGTCAAGGGTGCGCTGCAGGAACTGGCCAAGCGGGCGGCCTTCCTCAAGATTCTCGGGTCCTACCCGGTCGCCGTGTATTGACCTGATAGACTATTCCGCTTAATTGCTGATACGCGAGTCCGATATGCCAACGATTAGCATGTTCTACGGAATCTTGGTGGCCATGATGTTCGAGGACAACGAACGCCACCATTTACCGCATATTCATGTCAGGTATGCCGGACAAAAGGCTTCGATTGCCATCGAGGATGGGCGGATCCTGGCAGGCGATATTCCGTCCAAGCAATTGAAAATGGTTCAGGCGTGGATAGAAATCCACAAGGACGAGCTGTTCGCTGATTGGGAGCTTGCTATAGCCGGCGAGCAGCCCTACCCGATCGCTCCTTTGCGCTGAAGGGATATCCATGGAAACGTTGCTGGATGTTGTCAAGGTCGAAGCCAATCCGGACTACAGGCTGTATCTGGAGTTTGAGAACGGTGAGGCGCGTGTATTCGATATGGCGCCCTACATGGACAAGAAGCCTTTTGTACGCTTGAAAGATTCAACACTCTTTGCTCGGGCATTCGTTGATTACGGCACCGTGGTCTGGCCAGGAAATATCGATATTGCACCTGAAACCCTCTACGACCGGTCCGTGCCGGTTGCCCGCTAAGGCGTTTCCATGCTCCTGCAAGATCAGGCCCTCCCTTATGTCCGCGCCATCTCGCCCTACCTGCCGGGCAAACCCATCACCGAACTGGCCCGGGAGATGGATATCCCGGTCGGAAGGATCGTCAAGCTGGCCTCCAACGAAAACCCTCTCGGCATGAGTCCCAAGGCACGGAAGGCCGTCGAGGCGGCCATCGCCGGCATCGAGCGCTATCCCGACCAGTTCGACCTGATCAAGGCCCTGGCCGAGCGCTGCGGCGTGACCACGGGGCAGGTGGTGCTGGGTAACGGCTCCAACGACGTGCTCGACCTCGTCGCCCGGGTCTTCCTGGCGCCGGGGCGGTCGGCGGTCTTCGCCCAGCACGCCTTCGCGGTTTATCCCATCGCCAGCCTATCGGCCGGTGCCGAGCTGATCTGCGTTCCGGCGCACAATTACGGCCATGACCTCGACGCCATGCGTGCCGCCATCCGGCCGGACACCCGCATCGTCTGGATCGCCAATCCCAACAACCCTACCGGCAATTTCCTGCCCTACGCGGAAGTGCGCGCCTTCCTGCAGACCGTGCCCAAGGACGTGGTGGTGGTCCTCGACGAGGCCTACAACGAATACCTGCCCCCCGCCGAGCGCGTCGATACGGCGGCCTGGATCGGCGAATTCGCCAACCTGGTGGTCACCCGCACTTTCTCCAAGATCTACGGCCTGGCCGGCCTGCGCGTCGGCTACGCCATGGCGGCGCCGGAAGTGGCCGACCTCATGAACCGCGTCCGCCAACCCTTCAACGTCAATAACCTGGCGCTGGCCGGTGCCATCGCGGCGCTCGACGACCACCTCTTCGTCGCCGACAGCTACGACCTCAACCGGCGCGGCATGGAGCAGATCGTCGCCGGGCTGAAGCGGCTGGGCTTCGAGCACATTCCCTCCCACGGCAATTTCGTCACCTTCAAGGCCGGCGACGGTGCCGGCATCAACCAGAAACTGCTGCGGCAGGGCGTCATCGTCCGCCCCATCGGCGGCTACGGCATGCCCGAATGGTTGCGCGTTACCATCGGCACCGAGCCGGAAAACACCCGCTTCCTGGAAGCGCTGGAGAAGGCGCTGTAATGGCCGAATTCGGCAAGATCGTCATCTTCGGCACCGGCCTGATCGGCGGCTCCTTCGCCCTGGCGCTGAAAGAGGCGGGGGCGGTGGACGAGGTGGTCGGCTTCGGACGGACGCCAGCGACCCTGAAACAGGCCCAGGGATTGGGCGTCATCGACCGGGCCGGCATCAATCCGGCCCATGAGGTCGGCGATGCGGACATTGTCCTGGTGGCGACGCCGGTGGCGCAGATGCCGGAGATTTTCGAGCGTATCGTGCCCTATCTCGGACCGGAGACCATCGTCACCGACGGGGGCAGTACCAAAGGCGATGTCGTGGCTGCCGCACGTACCGCGTTCAAGGGGCACATCGGCAAATTCGTGCCGGCGCACCCCATCGCAGGCGCAGAGAACAGCGGGCCCGGCGCGGCGAGAGCCGACTTATACCGTGGAAAGAAGGCGGTCGTAACGCCGTTGCCCGAAAACAACGACGAGCGCTTGGACCGTGTGAAGCGTGCTTGGGCGCTTTGTGGGGCGGACATCCACGAATTGACCCCGGAGATGCACGACCGGGTGTTTGCCGCGGTGAGTCATCTGCCGCATTTGCTGGCGTTCGCGCTGGTGCACGACATCGCAATGCGTGAGGATGCAGACATGTTCTTCACTTTTGCTGCGTCTGGTTTCCGCGATTTCACCCGTATTGCGGCGAGTCATCCTGAAATGTGGAGGGATATTTGCTTGGCAAATCGCGATGCCTTGCTCGAGGAGTTGGATCGCTATCAGCGGCAATTGGATGCTTTACGCACGGCTTTGGTTGGCAATGATAGTGCTCGGCTCGAAGAAGTATTCACTGTAGCCCGAAGGGCGCGGCGAGCATGGTCCGGAGCCGATAGGGGTATGGTGCATGAATAATCCGCCTAAGATTTACGTTGCTGGACACAGGGGGATGGTAGGCTCTGCATTAGTGCGCATCTTGACACTACAGGGGGGGGCAACGATTGTCACCCGTACACATGCAGAGCTTGACCTTACTGAACAGGCGGCTGTACGCGAATTCTTTGCCGTAGAGAGGCCCGATCAGGTTTATTTGGCTGCGGCGAGGGTTGGCGGCATTCATGCAAATGACACCTATCCAGCAGAGTTCATCTACCAAAACCTGATGATCGAGGCCAACGTTATTGACGCAGCCTTCCGGAATGGCGTCAAAAAGCTTCTGTTCCTGGGTTCCAGTTGTATTTACCCAAAACTGGCACCGCAGCCTATGCGGGAAGATGCGCTGCTAACAGGCGAATTAGAGCCAACCAATGAGCCTTACGCCATTGCCAAGATTGCCGGGATCAAGCTGTGCGAAAGCTACAACCGCCAGTATGGCGATAGCCATGGTGTCGACTACCGCAGCGTCATGCCCACGAATCTCTATGGCCCTGGTGACAACTACCACCCCGAGACATCGCATGTGATTCCGGGGTTGATCCAGCGTTTTCATCAGGCGCGGGTGCAGGGATGGGAGGAAGTGGCGGTCTGGGGAACTGGAAAGCCTTTACGTGAATTCCTATTTGTAGATGATATGGCCAGCGCCTGCCTGCACGTGATGAATCTATCGAAAACTACCTACGACGAGTTGACCACACCAATGCAAAGCCACATCAACGTCGGCTACGGCGTGGACGTGTCGATCGGCGAGCTGGCACATTTGGTGGCCGATGCGGTCGGTTATAAGGGGCGAATCAGTTTCGATGCGAGCAGGCCAGATGGCACGCCCCGCAAGCTGATGGACAGCCAGCGCCTGCGAAACACGGGGTGGCGGCCGCAGGTGGATTTGAAGATCGGACTGGCGCTGGCCTACCGGGACTATCTTGAATACGACGTAAGGGGAAAGAACGACTAATGACAAATACAGCGAAAGTTGCACTCATCACAGGTATTACGGGACAGGACGGTTCCTATCTTGCAGAATTTCTGCTCGAAAAAGGTTATGTCGTGCACGGCATCAAGCGTCGCGCAAGCTTGTTCAATACGGACCGCGTGGACCACATCTACCAGGATCCGCATAAGGACGACCAGCGCTTTGTGCTGCATTACGGCGACCTGTCTGACACCAGTAACCTGGTGCGTATCATCCAGCAGGTACAGCCAGACGAGATTTACAACCTGGGCGCACAGAGCCATGTTGCGGTGAGCTTCGAGAGTCCGGAATATACAGCTGACGTGGATGCAATCGGTACCCTGCGCATCCTTGAGGCGATTCGGATTCTATGCCTAGACAAGAAGACGCGTTTCTATCAAGCGAGCACCAGCGAACTGTACGGTTTGGTTCAGGAGATTCCGCAGAAGGAAACCACGCCATTCTATCCGCGTTCACCGTATGCCGTTGCCAAGATGTATGCCTACTGGATTACGGTAAACTACCGCGAGGCCTATGGCATGTATGCCTGCAACGGCATACTGTTCAATCACGAGAGTCCGCGCCGCGGTGAGACCTTCGTGACTCGCAAGATTACCCGGGGCATGGCCAATATCGCAATGGGCCTGGACCGTTGCCTCTACATGGGCAATATGGATGCCTTGCGCGACTGGGGCCATGCGAAGGACTATGTGCGCATGCAATGGATGATGCTGCAGCAGGAGAAACCAGAGGATTTTGTGATCGCTACCGGGGTGCAGTACAGTGTCCGGCAGTTCATCGAGTGGAGCGCTGGCGAACTCGGTATCCGCCTGCGTTTTGACGGGCAGGGAGTGAATGAAACGGCGACGGTCGTCGACGTGATAGGCGGCTCCGCGCCGGCGGTGAAGCCAGGCGATGTCATTGTCCGGGTTGATCCTCGCTATTTTCGGCCGACCGAAGTCGAAACCCTGCTTGGTGATCCGTCGAAGGCACGCGAGCGGTTGGGCTGGGTACCCGAGATCACCGCACAGCAGATGTGCCGCGAGATGGTCGCAAGCGATCTGCAGCGGGCACGGCAAGATGCGCTGCTAAAGCACAATGGCTACGACATTCCGTTGAGCAGAGAGTAGCCACACTGGCCTAGTTGTGTGGCTTCTCGGCAGAATAATGCTTATCACTGTTCATATATTGAGGGAGCGGCTACACCGACCGCGGCCCGAGCGGAACAAGGTTATTACTTGATGCAGGAAACTATACTTTCTGCCAGATCGCGGCGCGGGGTCAGCTACTGGCGAGAACTCTGGAGAGCACGCGAATTGCTGTTTTTCCTGGCATGGCGCGATGTGCTAGTACGCTACAAGCAGGCTGCGTTGGGGATTGCTTGGGCGGTCTTGCGGCCGCTATTGACGACATTGGTGTTCACGCTCGTGTTTGGAAAGATCGCGCGCCTGCCATCCGGCGAAATCCCCTATATCTTGCTGGTGCTGTCTGGTATGACACCCTGGCTGTACTTTGCTACCACGCTGAGTGAGTCCGGCAACAGCCTGGTCTCCAACTCCGCGCTGATCACCAAGGTTTACTTTCCCAGGCTGGTTGTACCGGTAAGTGCCGTCATTGCGAACCTCGTAGACCTCGTCATTACCGCGCTTCTTCTGTGCGTGATGCTGGTATGGTTCGGTGTAGGGGTGAGCTGGCAGATTGTGCTGGTGCCGGTCGTCTTCATTGTCCTGGCTATGCTCACCATCGGCGCTGGCCTGTGGGTCGCCGCTCTCAATGCACGCTATCGCGATATTTCCTTCGTGTTGCCCTTCTTCGTGACCTTCGGCCTATACCTATCTCCCATCGGTTTCGCGTCTTCTGCGATTCCGGAAAAATGGCGTACTTTATACGGGCTGAACCCGATTGTCGGAGTGGTCGACGGGTTTCGCTATGCACTTTTTGGCGATCAGTACAGTTTCCAGCCCTGGACACTGGCCTACGCATTTATGTTGGCGCTGACCCTGATCCTGACTGGCATCCGTTATTTCAGATCGGTCGAACGCGACCTGGTCGACGTGCTTTGACATCGCTATGAGTTACGCAATTCAAGTTAAGAGCCTCGGAAAGCGCTATATGATCCGCGGCGGCCAGCGTCGTCATCGCCTGCTACGCGACGAAATAATGGGCTGGGTACGCGAGTTTCCGAGGAAGCGCGAACCTGTGCATGAATTCTGGGCATTACGCGATCTAGGCTTCGAGATTTTGCAGGGCGACAAGGTGGGCGTTATCGGCAAGAACGGCGCAGGTAAGTCTACGCTGTTGAAAGTCCTCAGTCGCGTCACCGAGCCAACCATCGGAGAAATCCGCCTCCGCGGCCGCATTTCCAGCTTACTAGAAGTGGGTACGGGCTTTCATCCCGAGCTTTCAGGCCGGGAAAACATCTTCCTGAACGGCGTTATCCTAGGTATGAGCCGTACGGAAATTCGCCGTAAGTTCGACGAGATAGTCGATTTTGCCGGCGTCGGGCAATTCCTCGATACCCAGGTCAAGCATTATTCGTCTGGGATGTATATGCGATTGGCATTTTCTGTGGCAGCCCATCTTGATCCGGAGATTCTCGTTGTCGATGAAGTCCTGGCAGTCGGCGACGTTGATTTTCAAAAGAAATGTCTAGGCAAGATGCAAGACATTAGTACTGGTGGGCGAACGGTTATCTTTGTCAGTCACAGCATGCCGGCAGTGGAAATGCTGTGTAATCGAGCGATATTGTTGCACAGTGGGCAATTGCTCATGGACAGCCGGGACGTACCCTCTGTGGTGTCACAGTATATGCGCCAGGGAGGCGGCGATCGTTTCCCTTCTAGCTGGTCTTCACCAGAAGACAAGGGCGACAACGCTTGGTTCTGCCCACGTTCTTTCCGTCTGACTGACGGCCAAGGACGGGCGATAGGTGCATCAATTTCTTATCTTGAACCACTGTATTGTGAGATTCAAGCGGAGATCCTTGCTTTGGACAGTGCACTTACGATGGGTATAGCGATATTCAACGAAGAAGGGCAGTGTCTTTTTTGGTCCTACCCGACCGATGTGCCAGAAAACGAGTGGCCAAAGTTTCACAAAGGTTGGAATCAGATGCGAGTGCGTCTTCCCTTGGAACTGCTTAAGGGGGGGGTATATCGAGTCGAATTGATAGGTGGCCTACACTTTCGGCAGTGGTTGTTTGAACCTGGTGTTAATGCGCCCTCAATATTTTTCCATCTGAATGAGCGTGTGTCAGAGTCTCCTTACTGGATGGCCGCGCGCGCAGGGGTAATTGCGCCAAAATTGCATTGGATTATTGAATGAGTTTTATTTCGCTGCTGAGGCAATCTCGTATACTAAATTGGTGTCAATTGCTTGATGCATTGCGGCCAGGCTCCCGGGTGTCGTTCTCGCAGTCTGGCGAGGACTTGATTTTGAAATATCTATTCGATGCGCTAGGGGTTTGTGCAGGTACCTATGTTGATATTGGTGCGAATGACCCAATTCGGTACAATAACACTTTTATTTTCTATCGATCGGGATGGAAAGGGTATTGCGTCGAGCCACAATTAAATCTGTGCTTGCAGTTAAAAAAAACGCGGCCTAAAGACCAAATAGTCAAAAAGGGGATCGCTGTCGAAGATGGCATCCTCAAGTTCTACCGTATGGAGCCAGACACGCTGTCCACGTTCAGTCGGGACGTTGCCGATCGCTACGTTCGCGTTGGTCACACGCTCAGTGGGATAGAGGAGGTGCCCGTCGTCTCGGTGCGAAATTTCCTCGGCGAGAATCCAGAAGCAAAGAAATTAGACCTTTTATCCATCGATATCGAGGGAGACGAGGCAAGAATAGTTACTGAATTCGTCGCTCAGGGCGCCCGCCCAAAAGTGGTGGTTTGCGAGACTCGAGCGTATTCTCCCGATCTTAAGGGGTGTCGTGAAACAGAGAAAATCGAGTCGATACGGAAGCTCGGCTATGAAGTTTATGCTGATACTTTTATAAACACTATCTTTCTAGATGGTGCTCTCCGGTGAGTTCTAAGCGCCGTCTCTCTGTTTTCTTATTTTGTCCAGTTCTTCTTTAGATCGGAGATTCGTCACATGCAGAATCTGACGCTTTGTTTCTTGGCGACTAAGTCTGCTTAATCCTTATGAACATCATCGCAAAAGTTCGCGGATCCATCCGTGCCCGAATATTTGGCCAAGTTCAACAGATGCAAACTCCAGTCCAGCATGGCTGTTCCCCTCAGTTTAATTGTGAGTTTCAGACGTTCGGTAAACAGCATGTAAGGGCCGGCCGCAGCGAGCCGCTGCGGTGGGAGGACCGCTATCCCTGCCTGGAGGACAATACAGTCGAAACCCCCTTTGACCGTCACTACCTCTACCATCCGGCCTGGGCAGCGAGAGTCTTGGCTCGCACCCGTCCTGAGCGGCACGTCGACATCTCGTCTTCGCTATCATTCTGCACTATCGTCTCTGCATTCGTGCCAGTCAGTTTTTACGACTTTCGGCCCGCGCCGATTGTGCTCGACAACCTATATTGCGGACAAGCTGACCTGACCTCGCTGCCATTCAAGGACGGATCGCTCGAGTCGGTATCATGCATGCATGTGATTGAGCACATAGGTCTTGGGCGTTACGGAGATCCGCTGGATGCTCGTGGCGACCTGAAAGCCTTGGCTGAACTCGAGCGCGTGCTCAAGCCGGGCGGGGATTTGCTGGTGGCGGTTCCGGTGGGTAGGACGCGGGTGCAGTTCAATGCCCACCGCATTTACGACCACCAGCAATTCCGAGAATACCTAGGCAAGTTAAGTTTGAGGGAGTTCGCGCTGATACCGGATGGTGCAGCGCCGGATGGCTACTTGGTGGGACCTGAAGATGCGCTGGTGCGCATCCAGGAGTATGGCTGCGGCTGCTATTGGTTCAGGAAGGAGTAGCACTTGAGTCTGCTTCGACGATTGTTGCATGCCGACAGCGGCACCATTGTAGGCCTGCACAACGCGCCGACGCGCGAGAAATGGGTGGAGGCGGAGATGCGTTCGCTGCCAACCGGCTCGCGCTTGTTAGATGCCGGCGCTGGCGAGTGCCAGTTCCGTCGCTTCTGTGAACACCTACAGTATGTATCACAGGACTTTGCCCAGTATGATGGGAGCGGCGATCGCTCCGGACTGCAAACCGGCAAGTGGGATACCTCGCAGATCGACCTGATTTGTGACATCGTGAATATTCCCGAGCCCGACCAGTCCTTCGATGCGATCCTCTGCACTGAGGTGCTGGAGCACCTACCAGAACCACAGTTGGCGCTGAAGGAGTTCGCGCGGCTGCTCAGACCGGGCGGTAGATTGATTATGACCGCACCTTTCATGAGCCTGACGCATTTTGCACCCTATCATTTCGCTACAGGCTTCAACCGTTATTTCTACCTGCACCACCTTGAGAAACATGGTTTTACCGATATCGAGATCATCGAAAATGGGAATTTCTTTGAGTTTATTGCACAAGAATTAAGGCGGGTCGATGGATGCGCCCGACAGTATGCCGGTTCGCGCTTGTCGTGGTTCCAGCGCCACGCGGTCAATGTACTGCTGGCAGCGCTGGAGCGCTTCTCGAGCCTGGACCGCGGCAGCAAAGAGTTGTGCAATTTTGACCTGCAGGTAACTGCGGTTCGCTCAGCCGAGATGTGCCAATGACCACAACCGACGACCTTTCTCGTACGAATGTGCTGCAGGTGGTCCGTCAGGAGTTGCGGATCGCTTGGAACTGCCTGCAATGATCATTGCAGGCTTGCGCTATTGGACTATTGTTTGCGTGGCCGGAGGGGCTGCGCACGACATCGCGCACTAACGCAGACCAGCCAGCGTTGATGAATTCATCTCGTATCAAACATGGCAAGAACATAAGCACATGTTCTTGGGGCTTATTGCATATTCCGCGGCGATTTATTCAACACAGTCATTATGGATGGGTAACTGGCGACAATTCCCTCCCGGAGGGTCGGGTATGTTGAACGAGGACGCGCTCATAGCGATCGATGTTGTCATTCCTGCCTACAATGCAAGCCGCTTCATCGCTGCAACCCTACAATCCGTGGCCTCCCAGTCGCATTTGCCTGCTCGGCTAATTGTCGTTGACGATGGGTCGCAGGACGACACATCCGCAATAGTCGAGCACTTTTGCGTTGCTCATCCGGAAGTGAATGCTGTCCTTCTCCGACAGGACAACCGCGGCTTGTCTGCGGCTCGTAACGCAGGGATCAAACACGCGACTTCACCGTGGATCGCACTGCTTGATGCCGACGACATCTGGGAGCCGCTTAAGCTGGAGAAACAGGTCAAGCAGCTACAGGAAAGTCGTTTATCTAACGTCGGGGTGGTGTATTGCGACTACTCGCTGATAGACGAAAATGGCCACCAGTTGGAGTTGCCGCGCTTTGTATTGAGGCCCGAAATTCGCGGTGATGTGAGACAGGCGCTCAGGCGTGAAAATTGCGTTGCTGGTAGTGGCAGCGCGGTGCTTGTGCGCCGGAGCCTTTTTGAGCAAGTGGGGCTGTTCGATGTATCTCTGTGCTCGGCGGAGGATTGGGACATGTGGATCCGTCTGGCTAATGTTGCGTCATTCGATTACGTGAACGAACCATTGGTGAAGATCCGGCGGCACCGGTCCAGCCTGCAGGCGAACCACACCAAGATGCTGGACGGGGAGTTATCGCTGTTGAACAAGCTGGTCAGGCACGGCCTTGATCCGTGGCCTGTCTACCGTCTCAGGCGTCATGCGGCGTTTCATCAGATCGATATCACTGACCTTCGCTGTTACCCCACCCTCGACCCCGCACTGACGAAATTGTTCACAGGATGGAATTTCAGATTTTTTGCACTTTATATTCGTGCGCGGGTTGCCTTTGGCGCAGCTATTCGGCGCGTTCTAGCGTGGTGCAGACGGAACGATGGGCGTTGAGCAAATGATCGTAGTTAGCCTACAAGGTGGATTAGGTAACCAGTTGTTCCAGTACGCGACCGGCCGCGCATTGAGCGTGGCGTGGGGCAGGGAATTGGTACTGGACCTGAAATGGTTTGACGACGTGCGCGAAAAAAGGGGAGTCACGGCGCGAGAGTACTCTCTAGCGCCGTTCGTGCTGCCCGCCAGTATCCAGCGTGTAGGCCGGCCAGGAGCCGGCGGCGGACGCATTGCGCGCTTGCTCGCGCACTTTCAGGGGCCATTCATACCAGGGTTCCAACGACAGTTCCGCCTCGTAAGGGAGCCGTCGTTCCAATATTCGCCAGACGTTTTTGGCACGCCAGGGGCAGTTTGGCTCGACGGATATTGGCAGTCGTGGAGGTACTTTACAGCTATAGAACAGCAACTGCGTGCCGAACTCTCCACCCCTCGATCCATGAACCATGCATCCTTGGCCATGCTAGATCGCATCCGGTGCTGTTCGATGGCAGTCTGCCTGCACGTCAGGCGCGGTGACTACATCAGCAATCCCTCAGCGGCCAACTTTCATGGTACCTGCGACCTTGACTATTATCTCGGTGCGCTCGCCGAGCTGAGCCGCATCGGCAATCCGACCTGTTTTATTTTTTCCGACGATGTCGACTGGGTGCGGGACAATCTGCGGCTGCCATGCGAAACCGTCGTTGTCGATATCAACGGCCCTGCAGATGCGCACCAGGACCTGTGGCTGATGGCTAACTGCCGGCATTTTATTATTGCCAACAGTTCCCTGAGCTGGTGGGGGGCTTGGCTTGGTGGGAGTTCCGACAAACAAGTGTTTGCACCACGGAACTGGTTCCGTGAGGATCGGCGCGACACCTCAGACCTGATTCCCCCGAACTGGAGGCGCATTTGAGTATAACTCCGCGGCTGTCCGTTCTGCTGCCCGTATACAACGGTGCGGCTTACCTGCGTGAATCCATAGACAGTATCTTGTCTCAGGACTTCCGCGATTTCGAGCTCATCGTCATCAACGACGGTTCCACTGACGATTCAAGAGAAATCGCGGAAGGGTATCAAGATGCTAGGGTGCGGGTGATCAACCAAGACAATATAGGTTTGGCGTTGACGCTGCGACGCGGCGTTGAACTGGCCCGCGCCCCCATCGTTGCGCGCCAGGATGCCGACGATGTGAGCTTGCCACGCCGCTTCTCAATCCAGTACCAGTTCTTGCATACCCACCCAGAGGTCGGTCTGCTCGGCACATGGTCCAGAATCGTGACCCAGACCGGACCGACAGCGCGGCGCCACGCGCATCCGACCACCAATGGCGAGTTGCAGTTACGCTCTTTGTTTGACAATTTTTTTGTCCACAGCAGCGTCATGTTCAGGCGCGATGTAGCGCTGACGGCTGGCAATTATCCCTCCGATCCCGGACGTTATCCGCCGGAGGACTTCGACCTCTGGTCACGGATCGCTCGCATCTCCCGGTTAGCCAATATTGGCGAAGAACTGCTCCTGTACCGGGAAGTGGCTGGCAGCATCAGTCGTAGCAAGGCGGAGTTAATTGAGATGCGGGTGCGCGCCATCGCCGTCGAAAACCTGGAGGCTCTGCTAGGTGGGGGTAGCGACCGAAATGTTCTGCATGATCTCGTGTGCGCAGTCCGGCTGAATGCGGGATTGGTTCGGCCCGATTGCGACTGGACCAGCCTGAGCCTTACGGTTACTGCCCTTGAGCGTGCGCTTTCGGCTCGCTTCCCTGGGGATGCGAACAACATTCGCCAAGCCGGGAAAACTATTAGGCAAAGATTGCACCGCGTACGGTTGTTGCGTTACCCCTTGTTCGGACGCGGCATAGGCATACTGGCGGGGCTGGTTCGGCTGGTGAGGTATTGAAGCCGTGAGATCCTTCCCTTGGTCTGGACGCCAGCACGAGGGCGAGAAGGCGCAGGTCGACGTAATCATTCCCGCGCATAACGCAGGCGCCTTCATCGCCGAGACCATCGCCTCAGTGGCGCGGCAAACCCGATTGCCCGCAAAGGTGATCGTGGTCGACGACGGTTCTACTGACGATACCGCCGCGGTGGTTTACGCATGCAGTCGCCAATATCCCCAGCTCGGAATTCGGTTGGTATCGCAACGCAATGCCGGCGTCGCCGCAGCCCGTAATAGCGGGCTGCGTGTGGCTACGGCCCCATTCGTGGCATTGCTTGATGCTGACGATCTCTGGGAGCCTGCCAAGCTCGAGCGACAGCTTGACTTGATGCTTCAGACTGCTGGCGAGCGTACCGGCTTGATCTACTGCGATTACCGCGTGGTCGACGAACATGGAAAGTCGGGTAGTGAGGCTAGGCACATTGCACCGCTCTTGAAGGGGAATGCGGCCCGCAGACTCATGCGCGGCAATCTTGTCTCGGGAAGTGCCAGCGCAGTGCTGCTGAGGGCCGAAGCTCTGCACCAGGTGGGGCTGTTCGATGAGGAGCTCCCAGTCGCGGAAGACTGGGACATGTGGTTGCGGATAAGCCGGCAATGGGAATTTGATTTCGTGCCTGAGCCGCTGGTGTGCATTCGGCAGCACACGCAAAGCATGCAGCGTAACCGGCGCAAGATGGTCGAGGGTGAGTTGCGCCTGGCATGCAAATTGTGGGGGCGTGGGCAGCTTTCCCTGTTCTACTGGGCTGGCCTGACGCGCCGCCTGCAAAGGAATAGCGTGACATTGGCCGCGCTGAAGCTTCCGCCCTCCCAGGCAACCCCGCCGCTGTTGTTCTGGCCGCCTCTCGTGCGTACAACCGCAGCAATTGTGTCGCTTGCCATTGCATTTCGCCGCTTGCTGATGGGGGGGCGCAAGGCGTGAGCAGGCTGGCACCCAGCTTCTCGATTGTCATGTGCGTGAGCCGCGACAAGCCGCGGCTGGCGCAAGCTATCCGAAGCATGCTGGTTAGGACGACAGTTACTTCACTCATGCTGACCCCGATGCGGACACATTGTGGCGAAGGGGGCCAGCATGCCTGCTGGAGCCAATGATGAGTGATACCGTGGAATTTCTTCCCGGCGGGGAGCCGATGGTGACGGTGGCGCTGGCCGTGCTCAATGGCGGAGCCGTCCTGGAGTACGCCGTCCGATCCGTTCTGAACCAGTCCTGGTCCCATTGGGAACTACTACTGCTAGATGATGGGTCCACTGACGGCGCCATCGAGCGTCTGCCCTTCCTTTCCGATCCCCGCATCATCGTCGTCCGCGATGGCTGTAACCGGGGGCTTTCCGCCCGCCTCAACCAGGCGGTCGGCATGGCCAGGGGCAAGTACTTCGCTCGCATGGACCATGACGATCTCTGTCATCCGGGGCGTTTTGCGCGGCAGGTTGCCTTTCTGGAGGGGCATCCGGAAGTGGACCTGCTGGCGACCCAGTGTCTCACCATGGATGAGCAGGAGCGGCTGAACGGGATCCTGCCGTCGGCTATCGATCATGCGACCATCTGCCGGCGGCCCTGGCAGGGCTTCCCCATGCCGCACCCCACCTGGATGGGGCGGACCGAGTGGTTCCGCCGCAACCCCTACCCGGAGCCGGCCCCGTATTGCTGCGAGGATCAGGAGCTGTTGCTGCGGGCTTATCGGCACAGTTGCTACCACACCCTGCCGGAACGCCTGTTGGCTTACCGGGTGCGCAGCCATACGCCCTGGCGGAAGCTGTGGCGTACCCGCCGGGCCATGCTGACAATGCAGTGTGGCCATTTTCTCGCTCGGGGGCAGTGGGCTAGTGCCGCGCTGAGCACGGCGATGGCGCTGGCCCGCATCGGGCGCGATGGCTGGCGCGAATTGCGCCATCGCCTGGCGCCGGCGGGTGAGGCGCGGTGGGGGGCGATGGCGTCCCCGGAGGAGTGCCGGCAGTGGGAGGTGCGGATCGGCGCCATCAGGGCGGCTGCGGGCTCCGCGGGGGAGGGGAAGCAGGCCGATGTTCCAGTCTGAAATGCCGGGAAACGGGCCGTCTCAGGGGTCGGCTATCCTGTTCGTGGCCACGACCCCATTTGCGGTGAATGCCTTCCTGGCCTCCCATCTGGCCACCCTGTCCCAGGATTACCGGATTGTCCTCTGCGTCAATCTCGAGGCCTATGAGCTCCTACCTTCCTTGTCACGCCTCGTGGAGGTGCGTCATATTCCCTTTGCCCGCAAGATTGCTCCGGGAACCGATCTGAAAACATTGCTGAAGTTGCTGTCGTTGGTTCGCCAGGTCAGGCCGGCAGCCATCCATAGCATCACGCCCAAGGCTGGGCTGCTGGCCATGATGGCCGGTTTCGTGGCTCGTGTGCCTCACCGCTGGCATACCTTCACCGGTCAGGTCTGGGCGACTCGGAAGGGGCTGGCCCGCCGCTTGCTCAAGGCACTGGACCGCCTGATCGTGCTGCTGGCCTCGCGGGTCTTTGCCGACAGTGCTTCCCAGTGCCGCCTGCTATGTGCTGAAGGCTTGGTCCGGGAAGGCGGGATCGGCATGCTGGGTGCCGGCTCCATCGCCGGCGTGGACCTGGAGCGTTTCCGTCCCGATGCGGTCGGTCGCGATCAGTTGCGCCGGCAGATCGGAACTGCTGCCGCTGCATGCGTGTTCCTGTATGTCGGCCGACTGGCCCGGGACAAGGGTGTGTTCGATCTGGTCCGGGCCTTTCAGCTGGTGGCCAGTGCCAACCCCAATGTCGAGCTGTGGGTTGTAGGACCCAACGAGGAGGGGCTGCTGCCGACCCTGCAGGATGCTGCCGCTGGCTGTGCGGCGCCTCTCCGCTGGCTGGGAGCGACGCCCACTCCCGAGCGCTTCATGGCGGCGGCGGATGTGCTGGTCCTGCCCAGCTACCGCGAGGGGTTCGGTTCGGTCATCATTGAGGGGGCGGCCTGCGGTATTCCGGCTGTAGCCTATCGTATCGATGGCGTTGTGGACGCTGTCGCTGAGGGATATAGCGGCCTGCTGGTCGAGCCAGGACAGCCGGCTGCCTTGGCCGAAGCCCTGGAGGCGTTGGCGCAGGATGAGAACCTGCGCCAGCGCCTCGGGGCGCAGGCCCGGGAACGTGCCGAGCGCCAGTTCAGCGGTCGGGTGGTGACCGAAGCCTGGCGTGACTACTACCGCAGTCAACTGAGCTAAAGACAACAACATGAAGCGCCTGTTCGACATCTGCCTGGGTCTGGTGGCCCTGACCGTCCTGCTGCTGCCCTTGGTGCTGGTAGCTCTACTGGTGCGCCTCACCTCGCCCGGTCCAGTGTTGTACTGGAGTGACCGGGTGGGGCGGCACAACCGTATTTTCAAGATGCCAAAATTCCGTAGTATGCGGGTGGGTACGCCGGTGGTGGCGACCCACCTGCTGAGCGATCCCGTTGCCCACCTGACCCCGGTGGGCTCGTTCCTACGCAAGTCCAGCCTGGACGAACTGCCACAGCTATGGAGCATCCTCAAGGGGGATATGAGCTTTGTCGGCCCCAGGCCGGCGCTTTACAACCAGGATGATCTCATTCAGTTGCGTACGGAGCGGGGGGTGCATCAACTGGTTCCAGGTCTTACGGGGTGGGCTCAGGTGAACGGGCGGGACGAGTTGCCGGTTCCTGATAAGGTGAATCTGGACGTTGAGTATCTCAGTCGGAAGTCCCTTGGACTCGATGTCAAGATACTGTGGATGACCTTGGTCAAGGTCTTGCGTACCGACGGCGTATCGCACTGATTGAGGTTCTGCGCCTTTCCGGCGATCCGGGCTAAAATCGATCGTTTTTGATCTTCGGTAGAAGGCTCTCGCGGTAACAGTATGATGAATCCACGGTCTCTTGCAGCTTTCCTGCACGATCTCGCCGCGGTTGCCGCAGCTTGGCTGCTCGCGTTCGCGCTGCGATTCAATTTTGATGTTCCAGCGGAATTCGTGGCATCTGCTAATCGATCCCTGCTCTGGATCGTGCCGCTGTTCGGAGGCCTTTTTTTTTCGTTCGGCCTCTACCGCGGCGTTTGGCGCTTTGCCAGCCTTTCCGATATGAGGCACATTTTGGGGGCGGTTGGATCCGGCGGAGTGCTGGTGGTCATGGCCGTAGTGTTCCTCAAACTAGGGGTTATTCCGCGGTCCGTACTGGTCATGCATCCGGTACTCCTTATTGTTTTCATGGGGGGAAGCCGGTTTGCTTACCGTAGCTGGAAAGAGCATCGGCTTTACGGCCCGGCCAGGATGCGAGGCCAACCGGTGGTCATCCTGGGGGCTGGCGAAGCGGCAGATTCGCTTTTGCGCGAAATGAACCGCAGCGGCGCTTGGTATGCGGTTGCCTTGGTGAGCAACCGGCCGGCGAACCAGGGGCGGAGACTGCATGGGCTCCCCGTCTTCGCTCCCATGGCTGAATTGCCGATGGTAGCCCAGCGGTTTTCGGTCAAGCACGCGATCATGGCAATGCCCAACAGTCGTGCTGCTGAACGTCGGGAGGCGGTGGAAATCGCGTCCGCAGCAGGGTTGTCGGTCATGACCATGCCGTCCTACGACGACCTTCTGGCTGGTCGCCTGTCGGTGTCGAGTATACGAAAGGTCGAGCTTGAGGATTTGCTTGGTCGCGAGGCGGTTTCCCTCGACGGCGAGGGGCTAAGCGGACTGTTGAAAGGGCAGGTGGTATTGGTTACCGGGGCCGGGGGCTCCATTGGTTCGGAGCTTTGCCGGCAGATTGCCCGATTTTCCCCGGCGCGCCTCGTGCTCGTGGAATCTTCGGAATTTGCCCTCTACCGCATCGACGAGGAATTGGGGCAGTCCTTCGCCTACCTTGATCGGGGTTGCTGGGCGGCAGACGTGCGCGACCGCGATCGTGTAGATGAAATCCTGGCCACGGAGCGGCCGGCGGTTGTTTTTCATGCGGCGGCCTATAAACATGTCCCGCTGATGGAAAAAGAGAATGCCTGGCAGGCCGTACGTACCAACACCCTGGGCACCCTTACCATGGCTCTGGCTTCCCGGCGGACAGGGGTCGGGAAGTTTGTGCTGATTTCTACCGACAAGGCGGTAAACCCCACCAATGTGATGGGAGCTACCAAACGCCTGGCTGAGCGGGTGTGCCGGGCGATCCAGGAGGTAGATGGCACACGCTTCATTACCGTCCGTTTCGGCAACGTGTTAGGCAGCAACGGCAGCGTCATACCCAAGTTTCGTGAACAGATTGCCCGCGGGGGGCCGGTGACAGTGACCCACCCGGACATCGTTCGCTATTTCATGACGATTCCCGAGGCTGCGCAACTCGTGTTGCAGGCCGGCTTGATGGGGCAGGGTGGCGAGATTTTTGTTCTCGACATGGGGGAGCCGGTGAAGATCGTCGATTTGGCGAGAGACATGATTCGGCTCTCGGGCTTTTCCGAGGAGGAAATCCCTATCCAGTTCTCGGGACTGCGCCCCGGTGAGAAACTCTACGAAGAACTCCTCGCCAATGACGAAACCACGCTCCCGACGCCACACCCGAAACTGCGTATCGCACGCCTGGGGGATGGGCTCGGCGAGTCCGAATATCAGGAAATTCGTCAGTGGCTCGCGGCAGGGGTTCGAGGGGTGGCGGAAGTGCGCGAAGGCCTCAAGCGTTTTGTCCCCGAATATGTTGCGGCTTGATTGGCCGCCTTCCTTCATCAAGAGTGTCCCGTGACCGCAGAATTCATTGATCTTTCGCAATTGTCCATAGGCTCAGGTAACGTCCGCCTGCCCGGCTCCAAGAGCATTTCCAACCGCGTTCTCCTGTTGGCGGCCCTTGCAGAGGGGGAAACCGAGGTTCTGGATCTACTGGTGTCCGATGATACCGATCGCATGCTCGATGCTCTCAAAGCCCTGGGAGTCGGGGTAGTGCCCATGGAGGCGGGGCACTGGCATATCACCGGTTGTGGCGGGAACATCCCTGTCAAGGAGGCTGAGTTGTTCCTCGGCAACGCCGGCACTGCTTTCCGTCCCCTGACGGCGGCCCTGGCCCTGGCAAATGGAGACTACGTGTTAAGGGGCGTCGCCCGCATGCACGAGCGCCCCATCGGCGATCTGGTCGATGGCTTGCGACAGTTGGGGGCGGACGTTACTTACCTCGGTAACGAGGGGTTTCCGCCTTTGCGGCTCAAACCCGCGACTATCCGCCCCGGTGGCACGGTCAAGGTGCGGGGCGACGTCTCAAGCCAATTCCTTACCGGCCTGCTCATGGCCCTGCCCCTGACCGGGGTCGAAACCACGGTCGAGGTGGTTGGCGAACTTATTTCCAAGCCTTACATCGAAATCACCCTCGCCACCATGCGCCGCTTTGGCGTGGAAGTGCAGCGGGATGGCTGGCAGCGCTTCACGGTTCCAGCCGGCAGCCGCTACGTTTCGCCGGGAACGATCTACGTCGAAGGCGATGCTTCGTCGGCCTCGTATTTCCTGGCGTTGGGCGCCATCGGCGGTGGGCCGGTGCGGGTCGAAGGCGTGGGCAGGGATTCGATCCAGGGTGACGTGCGCTTCGCCGAGGCCTTGGCCAAGATGGGTGCCGTCATCGACATGGGCCCCAACTGGATGGAAGCGCGGGCGCCGGCGGGGGGGCTGGTCGGGGTCGACCTCGACTGCAACCATATCCCCGATGCCGCCATGACGCTGGCCACCACCGCCTTGTTTGCCAAGGGCAGGACCACCCTGCGCAACATCGCCAGTTGGCGGGTCAAGGAGACCGACCGGATCGCCGCCATGGCGACAGAGTTGCGCAAGCTGGGGGCGCAGGTCGAGGAGGGGGCGGATTACATCGCCGTCACCCCGGCCCCCCTGCGGCCGGCGGCCATCGACACCTATGACGACCACCGCATGGCCATGTGCTTTTCGCTGGCGGCCTTTGGCACGCCGCTGCGGATCAACGATCCCAAGTGCGTGGCCAAGACGTTTCCGGAATACTTCACCGCCTTCGCTGCCGTGACCAAGTCCGCCCCGGTGATTGCCATCGACGGTCCCTCGGCTTCGGGCAAGGGGACCGTGGCAGCCCGGGTGGCGGCTGCCCTGGGCTTCGGTTATCTCGATTCCGGGGCGATTTACCGCCTGGCTGCCCTGGCGGCGCAGCGGGCCGGGGTGGCCTGGGACGATGAAACCGGGGTCGCGGCCTTGGCGGCCGGGCTGGATATCGAGTTCGCGGAGAACGTGGTGCGCCTGGCGGGAGAGGATGTGAGCGAAGCCATCCGCAGCGAGGCGATTTCCTCCGGCGCCTCCCGGGTGGCGGCCCTGCCGGCGGTGCGTTCGGCGCTGTTATTCCGGCAGCGCGCCTTCTGCCGTGTGCCCGGCCTGGTGGCGGACGGCCGCGACATGGCGTCGGTGGTGTTCCCGCAGGCCGGCCTGAAGGTCTTCCTCACGGCCACGCCGGAGGTGCGGGCCGAACGCCGCTACCAGCAATTGCTCGCTGCCGGCGTGGCGGCCGACCTGGATAACATCGTTGCCGACCTCAAGGCCCGTGATGCCCGCGACAGCCAGCGGGCGGTGGCGCCGCTGCGCCAGGAGGAGGGGGCGAGGCTGCTCGATACGAGCGGCCTGACCATCGACGAGGCGGTCGCTCAGGTGCTGCGCTGGTACGAGGCGGCGGCAGCTCAATAAACGATTGATCGGAAAACGTTTTCCGGGTTATCATCCGCACCTTTCCACGCCCCGGCGTGGGTGCGGGTGTCGGAGGCTTGCGGCCGCCGGCGTTCATCAACCAACCGCCGCTTCGCGGCAATCTCCGAGTATTTCCCTCAATGGAATCTTTTGCCCAACTTTTTGAAGAATCCCTGGCTCGCCAGGAAATGCGCCAAGGCGAAGTCATCACTGCTGAAGTGGTGCGCGTCGACCAGAACTTTGTCGTGGTCAACGCCGGCCTGAAATCCGAATCCTATGTCCCGGTCGAGGAGTTCCTCAACGACCAGGGCGAACTCGAAGTGCAGCCGGGCGAATTCGTCCAGGTCGCCATCGAGATGCTCGAAGACGGCTACGGTGAGACCCGTCTCTCCCGCGATCGCGCCAAGCGCATCGCCGCCTGGAACTTCCTGGAACAGGCCCTCAACGAAGGCTCCCTGGTCTCCGGCACCATCACCGGCAAGGTCAAGGGCGGCTTGACCGTCATGTCCAACGGCGTGCGCGCCTTCCTGCCCGGCTCCCTGGTGGATATGCGTCCGGTCAAGGACACCACCCCCTACGAAGGCAAGACCCTCGAATTCAAGGTCATCAAGCTCGACCGCAAGCGCAACAACGTCGTCCTCTCCCGTCGCGCCGTGCTGGAAGCCACCGCCGACGCCGATCGCGAGAAGCTCCTCGAGAACCTCAAGGAAGGCACCGTCGTCAAGGGCATCGTCAAGAACATCACCGACTACGGTGCGTTCGTCGACCTGGGCGGCATCGACGGCCTGCTGCACATCACCGACCTGGCCTGGCGCCGCGTCCGTCACCCGTCCGAAGTGCTGGCCGTGGGCGACGAAGTCACCGCCAAGATTTTGAAGTTCGACGCCGAGAAGAACCGTGTTTCCCTGGGCTTGAAGCAGCTCGGCGAAGACCCGTGGGTGGGCATCGCCCGCCGCTACCCGGCCGGCACCCGCCTCTTCGGCAAGGTCACCAACCTCACCGACTACGGTGCCTTCGTCGAGATCGAGCAGGGCATCGAAGGCCTGGTGCACGTCTCCGAAATGGATTGGACCAACAAGAACGTTCACCCGTCCAAGGTTGTTTCCCTGGGCGATGAAGTCGAAGTCATGATCCTCGAGATCGACGAAGAGCGCCGCCGCATCTCCCTGGGCATGAAGCAGTGCCAGGCCAATCCGTGGGAAGAGTTCGCCCAGAACCACAAGAAGGGCGACAAGGTGAAGGGTGCCATCAAGTCCATCACCGACTTCGGCATCTTCATCGGCCT
>JRYG01001145.1_pt1 | contig 22348 bp, 14 predicted proteins | sample 235341 | NCBI WGS metagenome assembly JRYG01 (sample SAMN03074218, study PRJNA261478) | activated sludge metagenome | biome: Wastewater Treatment Plant; feature: Wastewater; material: Activated sludge; isolation source: activated biomass of a wastewater treatment plant treating hydrocarbon... ... | reverse complement strand
TTACAATCCGCAGCTATCGTGCCATTTCACGCGGCACTATTACGGGCACCGCAACTTTGGCAGCAGCATCACGGCAGGTGTAGACAACTGGCGGCACAACAACCGCGAAATTGTTACTGACGAATGGCTCGACAAGGCTCGCAACGACAGGGAACAATTCAGGGAATATGGAAAGCTGGAGAGCGCCCGCGAAAAATACAACCGTACGCATCCCGACAAAGCCATGAACCCCGGTGAATTCCTCGACAAAAACAAGCGGCAGTACCCCACATTGGCTAAAGAACGGCCGCTGCCTGCCGAAAAGCCGGAAGCAGTGCGGAAAGACAAAATGGAAGCGCCTCCCGCGCCGAAAAAAGAACCGGTAATCACGCCGCCGAAAACGGAACCCAAAGAACCTCGCAAGGAGGCGCCCATCCCCAAAACACAACCCGACAAAAAGGCGCCCGCCGATATTCCGAAAGTAGATAAAGCCCGCGATTATCACCGCGACAAGTGGGAGCAGCCTAAGACGGCGCCAAAACGTGAAACGAATATACCCAAAGCCGCTCCTCGTAAAGAGACGACACAGCCGAAATCACAACCGCCAAAGCAAGCCCCCAAAGTTGAGAAAAAACGGAATGACAGGTGAGTGCCCAAAAGCGTCGAAAATTGAGCAACAAATGCTAAATTCGCCGCATGGAACTGATGAATTACGAATTACCCGACGAACTGGCGCCATATGCCGAGACGCTGGCCCAAACGCGGCGCGCTTTTGTTGAGATTATTCCGACCAATGACGATACGGCGCCCTGGAGCAGCCGTTTCGGGGGTTACCCCTACCTGCCCAAGGGCGCCGACTATCCTGCCGACGCAAGCGGCCGTCCGCTTTTTTTTCTCGCGCAAATCAATTTTGAAGAGGCGCCCGCACTTGCGCCATATCCCTCAAAAGGCCTGCTGCAATTTTTCATCGGCGATGATGAATTGTATGGCATGGACCCCGAGGAAGGCAATAAACATCACTTCAAAGCGGTATATTATCCGGATGTGATCAAATCGGAAAGTGCGCTGGAAAGCGACTTTGACTTTCTGCCGCCCTTCGAGACCACGCCCATCTATCCCGACCAGCCGTTTGGCATGTCGTTTGAACTCGTAGACGAAATAGCCCCCATGGAAGATGCCGCCTTTGGCAAAGTTATGGGCGAAGACTTTTTCGACCAGTTTGAAGACGAAGAACTCAAATGGGAAATCAAACAGGCCTACGGTGTGGAGGTATCAGCCGAAGGGCATAAAATTGGCGGTTACGCCCATTTTGCCCAGGAAGACCCTCGCGACCCCGATCACCCCCTGCTTTTGTTGTTCCAAATGGATTCTGATGTAGAAATCGAATGTAATTGGGGTGACATGGGTACCGCGCATTTCTTTATTGCAGAAGAAGATCTGAAAAAATGCGATTTTTCCAGGGTAGTATACCACTGGGACTGCCACTAATTGCATCTATATCTCCGGGCGCCTCATCCAAAAGGGGCGCCCAGGCGTTTATATTTATTAAAAATAGCAAAATCGCATGGCTTTTATCAAATTCGTCAAACTTCCCAAACACCGTAGATATCAATACAATCCGCGGTTCTGGGATCCGGAAAAAGAAGAGCGCGAAAAGCGTTTGCGCATGTTGGAAGGCAAAACGAGCGCCAATCCTGAAGATGTAAAATCGCGAATAGCCGACGGGTTCCGCCGGGGGTATATCTCCGACAAGAGCTCTTTATCCGCGCAAACCCGTCGTTCCAACAGGCTTTTGTTAGGCATTTTTATCGTTTTGCTGCTCGCTAGTTATAAGATTCTGACCATGGCCATGCCTGGCTTGATGAAGTGGTTGTCAAATTAAAAGAGAAAAAAACATGGCTGATGTCATTCAGCTTTTACCCGATGCCATAGCCAATCAGATTGCTGCGGGAGAAGTCATACAACGCCCCGCCTCAGTGGTCAAGGAGTTGATGGAAAATGCCATTGATGCCGGCAGCAGCCAAATCAAGCTTATCGTCAAAGACGCCGGCAGGACCCTGATACAGGTGATCGACAACGGCTGCGGCATGTCGGAAACCGACGCCCGCCTGTCGTTTGAACGGCACGCCACATCCAAGATCAGAGACGCTCAAGACCTCTTCTCCATCCGCACCATGGGTTTCAGGGGCGAAGCGCTGGCTTCCATAGCCGCCGTAGCCCAGGTGGAAATGCGTACCCGCCGCGCTGCCGACGAACTCGGCGTTCGGCTCGTCGTGGAAGCCTCAGAAGTAAAAACCCAGGAACCCTGCCAGGCGGCGCCCGGCACAAGTATAGCCGTCAAAAACCTGTTTTATAACGTGCCCGCTCGCCGCAATTTCCTCAAAGCCAATACCGTGGAAATGCGGCATATCATCGACGAGTTTCAACGAATCGCCATCGCCCACGAAGACCTGTTTTTTTCTCTACACCACAACAACGAGGAGGTAATGCACTTGCCTGCAGGCAACCTGCGCCAACGCCTGGTGGGCATTTTCGGGCAGGCGTACAATAAACGCCTGGTGCCGGTTGGCGAGGATACCGATGTTATCAAAATTTCGGGTTTTATCGGCAAACCTGAATTCGCCCGCAAAACCAGAGGCGAACAACTCTTCTTTGTCAATAACCGGTTCATCCGCAGCGGCTATCTCAATCACGCCGTAGTGGGCGCTTATGAAGACCTGCTGCCGAAAGAGGCGTTCCCTTTTTACGCTATTTTTATCGATATAGACCCAGCGCGTATCGACATTAACGTGCATCCTACCAAACAGGAAATCAAGTTTGAAGACGAACACCTGATATACAACTACTTGCGGGTGGCCGTTCGCCATGCCCTGGGTCAATACAGCGTTATGCCTACCCTTGACTTTGAGCAGGATCCCGCTTTCATCGCCCGCCCTATTGCCCCGGAAGCTTCCGATGCACGTATTCCGCCTACTATTGACAGTACCGCCGGCAACTGGCGGCAGGGCAAAAACCCAGGCAAACCTTCCAACCAGGCCAAACAACAATGGGAACAACTCTATGCAGGGTTAAGCGATGCGCAGGCAGAAGCGCCCGCTTCATTTGATGGCGGAGACTATAACCAGGCCGGGCTCACCATAGAAAGCGAGTGGTCGGCGGATACCGCCCCCGATACCTTGCTCCAAACGCCTGCAGCTTCAAAAGAACCCTACCAGATTCACGGCGCCTACATCGTCAGCCAGATAAAGTCGGGTTTTGTACTCATCGACCAGCAGGCAGCCCACGAGCGCATTTTGTACGAACAATTCCTGAAGGCTATGTCGGAGCGAGGTGTCGTATCACAGCAGCAATTATTTCCCAAACCCCTTATGCTCCCCCCCGCCGACGCCAATATTTTGCGGGATATCATGCCCGATCTCAACGACCTGGGCTTTAATATCCAGGTGCAGGGCCCCAATTCTTTTGTCATCAGCGGACTGCCTGCAGAAATGGCCGGCAAAAAAGACGAAACGCTGGTGGTGGAAATGCTTATCGAACAATACAAAGCCAATATTGGTCTCAAGCTCGATATCCACGAGAATATAGCCCGCGCCATGGCCAAAAGCGCCGCGCTGCGCCGCGGCCAAATCCTCGACGTACGCGAAATGCAGTCGCTGATCGACCAATTGTTCGCCTGCGAATTACCGTATAAAAGCCCTTCAGGCCGACTGTGCTTTGTCACCTTCGATCTCGACGAACTGGCTCGTAAGTTTGAGAGTTGACAATTACCGGCCGCCTACTCTGCCGGCAATTCCAGGAAAAAACAACTGCCGTTGCCTTGATGGGATTCTACCCAGATATGGCCGCTGTGCCGCTCCATAATGCGCTTGCAAATAGCTAATCCCACGCCGGTGCCGCCATAGGGATTAGAAGGGTTGAGTCGATGAAAGATCGTAAAAATCTTATCGCAGTATTCCGGAGCAATACCAATGCCGTTGTCGCAAACCAGAATCCGGTGATAACCGTTGTGTTGCTCGGCCGTAATTTGAATAACGGGCGGACTGTTTTCCTTCCGGAATTTGATGGCATTTTCCACCAAATTTTTAAATAGCTGCACCATTTGTACCGCATTGGCTTTAACAAAAGGCAATCCCTGGTAATGAATATGCGCATGCTGCTCTTCTATCATGGTCAATAGGTGCTCCTGCACTACCTCCAAGGTTTGATTGAGATCAACCAGCCCTTTGGGCGATTCGTGCTGGCCAAGCCGGGCATAAGTCAGCAAGTCGTCAATCAGGTTGTTGATCTGATGAACGGCACTTACCGTAAACTGCATATATTCCGTGGTTTCTTCGTCGAGCAGATCCTGTAATTTGAGCTGCAGCAACTGTACGAAACTGGATATATTGCGAATAGGCGCTTTGAGGTCGTGGGAGGCCACATAAGCAAATTGCTCCAGATCGGCATTCGAACGCATAAGCTCTGCTGCGCGTTCGGCCAACTGGCGTTCTATGTTTTTGCGGTCTTCGATTTCTTTCTGCAACTCGGCGTTGGCATTCATCAATTCATTGGTGCGCTGCTTGACCTTCCACTCCAACTCTTCGTTGCTGTATTCCAGGGCTTGCTGCGATTGCCTGAGCTGGATTTCTATTGCTTTGCGCTCTTCAATTTCCTGCTCGAGCTGGAAGGCTGCAAAGATGTGCTGCAGGATCAAACCTGCATTTCGAGTCATTACGTTGAAAGACGATAACACTTTTTCATCAATGGGATCAAAATATTTGGCGTCTTCGGCGGTAGCGCCGGCCACGATGAGCCCAATACACTGTTCGCCGGGATTAAACATAGGCCCTACAACAAAGGTGGACAGGCCCAGAAACTCCATATAACTGCCGCAGGCTCGAATGGGCGGAAAGATCATAGCGCCGGCAGGCACTTTTTCGATCGGTATTTCCAGCGGCCGGTCCGACACATCATGCGAAAAACCAAAAGAACAAAGCAACTTCCCCTCGCGCTGGTTGGGAAAAAATTGATAGATGGCAATTTTGGGAAGGTTGAATATTGCGCTGAAGTATTCGGCCGTGATTTCTCCAACCGCTTCAACGCTTTTTGCACGCAACGCCATATCGCCGAATTCCTGCATGAGCCGGAAGCGATTGAGCTCGGCGTCGAGATCGTTGCGGGTCTGGATGAGCGTCTGCTCTACCTTGATACTCTTGCTGACCTTGTCCTGCAGGTCCAGGCAAATAGCTTTGAGGGTGTCGTGGTCTACCTGGTCAATATTTTGTGTAATCAGGCTATAATAATCCATAGCTGCAGGAATTTAGCCATGCTGCTTGTTCCTGCACAACGCGCAGATACAGGTAGTATAGTTGTGGAAAAAGTTACGCCCGTTGAGGGGGGTGAATTCGCCAAAGCCATACATCCCTAACCATGCCGTATTTTTATCGCCGATAAGGGGATATTGCATCAAATGGATGATCTCTTCTTTGAGAATTTTATTAAACAACGTACGGCCGCGGGCGCCGCAATCCGTATGGAATACGCCGACAATTTCCCGACCGTCAATTTGCCGGTTCAGCCTGCCGATCATACGCGTGAGACCCTCAAAAATGAGTTGCTCGTCGCGTTTGGTAAGCCAAAGCCGAGTGCCGACAGGACAGTCGACGGGCATGTAAAAACTCTTGTTTTCGTCGTCTACCTTAACTATAACCCGCAACACATGCTGGTTGTCGTAAACCTCGTGCAAGTCATCGGGTAACAACTCTGCCAGCCCTGCAATGGGGATCGTCTGCCCCGGATGGGTAGTAACCGGCAAGCCCAGTATCTGCATCAGGTAAGGCCAGGCAGGCCGCCCATCTATCTCGATCACCCTGTTTTTTTCCGACTTGGTCACTACAAAGGGAATACCGATGGGCGTATTGCCGTGATGCACGCCGGAACATACCGACAAGGTTGGATCGGCATAGCCGACGAGCACGGCGCCGCGTTCCAATATCTTTTGGTTGTAAAATTGAAAACTGGTGAAGGCCTTCATATTATCGGAGGAGGTACCCCCAAAAATAGCCGCCTGTGGCCCAAAAACGCTTTCAATACCCTCAATGGCTCTGTCGGCGGCAATATCTATACCCGACGCCAAAACATGGATGAGACTAACCCGGGGGTTCATCGCTTTGAGCTCCAAAGCCATAGCCCTGGAAGCTTCATAGGAATTTTCACCCCGGATATTATCACAGTAAGCTACCGCAATTTCATCAGTCGTATCGCTCAAAACAGCCATGACGCCCAATGCCTTCATGCTTTCATTGGCGCCTTCCACGCCTATTACGCCGGCGCAAGTACAACCCGCCAAAACCGCATTAGAACACAACTCGGCCGCGCGCGATAATATTTGCTGGAAATCATGCGCAATGCTGGAGTGAATAAGCAACAGCCGGCAACGCTTGGGATCTTCGCCCGCCAACGCTTTTTCGATACATTCTTCAATGGCTTTTCGAGAGTTGACGATACCATTGCTGGCCGAGCGAAAGTCTAACATATTCCTTATGTGTGGTGATCGATTAAACCAAAGGCAAAATCCTCTAATAAGTGTTCTACCGGCGTCAAATCGCCGTCTATGATGCGCACATCGGTAAGCGAAGGCAAATGCTGGGAAAAATAGATATGTTTATTGGCCATCTCCAACAACGTACTGGCCAAAGCATGCGGATATCGAAATTCAGGATTGATATCAGTGATCATAGCTGCAATCGACTTGGCCAATGCCTTGTATGTAGCAAAAAAACCGTATTTGTTCTCCGTATCTACTGATTTGGTCAGGTACGTTTTGGTACCCTCGGCTATAACGATCCGATGCAGAATATCTTCGTCAACGAACTCTACTACCGTATCGCGCTTGTTGATGTTGACTATTATGCGCAATGCCATCCGCAATTTTTCGCGCGGGTCGTTGAGACCGTTGGTGGCAAATTCAATCTGGTATTTGACCCACTCCCAATACCAACAAAGCAAATAAACAAGCAACAGATGCTTGTTCTCAAAATAACGGTATACCGAGGCCTCCGTAGAGTTGATGCGCTCGGCCAATTTTTTGAAGGTGAATTGCTCAAAACCAATTTCGTCAATCAGCAAAATACTGTCGCGAATAATTCTACGGCCCAGCTCTGTGTCCTGTGGGTCGCGCAAGTAAAGCTTCTCGTTGAGTTTGATCTGAATCGTGACTGCCATAATATTGCAAATTTCGAAAAAAATCTTTAAAAAAGGGAGGGGCTTTTTTACAGCCCCTCCTATAAGCCTCAGTCACCATGCGAGCCGACCAGAGCGGCTAAGCTCCTGGCCGGCAGCTATTTTTATTGGAAGTCCAATATTTGCGTTTATAATTAGAAACTATTACTTTCGGTTGTAATAGCATTACTTTCATGACTAATAAACAGCAGGTCTCCAATTTTGTTTGTGAAAAATTTGAATATTCAAATGAAAGGTTCCCGCTTTCGAAATATTAGCCCGGTATAGCTACCTTTGCGGGCTGAAAAAATCTGCAATGGAATTATTAGAAGAAATCAAGCGGCGCAAGACTTTTGCGATCATTAGCCACCCCGACGCCGGTAAGACGACCCTTACTGAAAAACTGCTTTTATTCGGCGGCGCTATTCAAGTGGCAGGCGCCGTCAAGTCGAATAAAATTAATCGCCATGCCACCTCCGACTTTATGGAGATCGAGCGGCAACGGGGTATCTCAGTGGCTACTTCCGTGATGGCTTTCGAATATCGCGGCCTCAAAATCAATATCCTGGATACGCCAGGCCACCAGGATTTTGCAGAAGATACCTATCGCACCCTTACAGCAGTGGATAGCGTAATTGTGGTAATCGATGTGGCCAAAGGCGTTGAGCCCCAAACCGAAAAACTGGTGAGCGTTTGTCGCATGCGCAATACGCCGGTGATCGTTTTTATCAACAAACTCGACCGCGAAGGCAAAGACGCTTTTGACCTGCTCGACGAAATAGAGCAAAAACTCGGCCTGCGCGTCCGGCCCCTGAGTTGGCCTATCGGCATGGGGCAGCGCTTCCGCGGCGTTTTTAACCTCTACGAACACAAATTGGCGCTTTTTAACCCCCACGGCAAACAGGAAGAAGACAATGTCATTGAAATCAAAGACCTCTCCGACCCCCGCCTTGAAAAAGAGGTGGGCCGGATGGCCGCCGAAGAACTGCAAAGCGACGTGGCCACGGTTGAGGGCGTATACCCCGATTTCGCCCACGAAGCTTACCTCAGCGGCAATATCGCGCCTGTTTTTTTTGGCAGCGCCGTCAATAATTTCGGCGTGAAAGAAATGCTCGACTGCTTCGTCGAAATAGCCCCCATTCCCTTGCCCCGCCATACCGAAGAACGCGACGTACACCCCGAAGAAACCCAGTTTACGGGTTTTGTCTTCAAAATCCACGCCAATATGGACCCCAAACACCGCGACCGCATCGCCTTTGTACGCATCTGCAGCGGCTGTTTCCAGCGCAATACCAATTATCTGCATGTGCGGCAAAATCGCAAACTCAAGTTTTCAAACCCTACCTCGTTTATGGCCGACAAAAAAACGGTGATCGACGAAGCCTTCCCCGGCGATGTGGTGGGCTTGTATGACTCGGGGAATTTCAAAATCGGCGATACCCTCACCGAAGGCGAGGTACTCCACTTCAAGGGCATACCCAGCTTTTCTCCCGAGTTGTTCCGCTATGTAAACAATGCCGACCCGCTCAAAACCAAGCAGCTCAATAAAGGCCTCGAAGAACTCATGGACGAAGGCGTGGCGCAATTGTTTACCCGCGACTGGGACGGGCGCAAGATCATCGGCACCGTCGGCGCCCTGCAATTTGACGTTATCCAATATCGCCTCCAAAATGAATACGGCGCCTCGTGTACCTACGAGCCGGTAAACCTTCACAAAGCCTGCTGGGTGAGCAGCCGCGACCCCAAGGCCCTCAAGGAATTCCTCGACCGACGAAAACGCGATATCGCGCGCGACAAAGACGGTCAACTGGTTTTCCTGGCCGAATCAGCCTGGACGCTCAAACTCGCCCAGGAAAACCACCCCGACGTGCAGTTCCACTTTACGAGTGAAGTGCAATAACATTGGGCAGCGTTGCCGCCAGCCATACCAGCCCGGCTGCCAATTCAACGTTGCCGTGGGATAACTCCTGTTGCGCGCGCCGGTGTAGCGCCTCTACCGGCTCTTCACCGGCCAGCAGGGGCGCTACAAAGGCCTCGCTCCGCAGGGCTTCAACAGCCTCGGGCGACGGCGCGGCGGTCATACCCGCCAACTGGCCCAGGTCGTTGCCCGTAAGTACCCGGCTTTCGCGGGCGCTGCGCGGCAGTTGATCAAAGCCGAGTACCACCTTTTCCATATCCTGGAAAATCGTATGCACCGCCTCTCCGCTGGCCCGCACATAAAAAGCGCGGCCCATTCGCCCCATCAAATCCAGCTTGTGGGGGTCGAGGCGGCCTTCGGCGTCAAAAGCCGTTTCGCTGATGTGAATGCGCACCACCTCGCAGATAATGAGGTGCCCCGCGCCGCCGCCTTCGCCCAACGGCATAATTTGCTGAACCTTGCATTCCATTTGCACCGGCGACTCCTTGACGCGGAAAGGGCGCACCACATCGGAGGGCAACGGCGTCAGCCCCGATTTCTCAAACTCGTTGACTTCCGGCGGGTATTCCACGCTGGCCACCGCCGCCTGACGCACAATGTCGTAGTTAACCATGTTGATCACTACTTCGCGGGTAGCCTCCACGTTGTGCAACGTGTCTTTGGTCGTGTTGTCGCGCACTTTTCGGTTGGACGAAAAAACGAGGATAGGCGGGTTAGAGCTGAAACAATTGAAAAAACTGTACGGCGCCAGATTGGGATTGCCCGCCTCGTCTACCGTGCTCACAAATGCAATGGGCCGCGGCGATACCGCACTCACCAACATCTGGTGCAATTGCGGCGTAGGAATTGATTTTGGATCTATCGTTTTCATCTTTTTTCATCGTGATAATCCACGCAAGTTACAACCGCGCCGCCACAAGTTCAATGCAATAGATCACACAAGACGATATACACAAAATTTAATGTATTGTATTTTTTATTATGAGCATTAAAAAATATTACATTTGTAACCATGACAATCGGCCACAGTTCTTTCGATAAGTTACCGATTGCCAAAACATTATGAACTTAATTGCGAAAAACCAGGCTGTATAGCCTCAAAAATGTTAACCTATGAAGAACCTTTGCCTGCTGGTGGCATTAGTGGCCGCCCATTTTTATATTTTACCTTCACTTTATGCTCAACAACCATTAAGGCTAACTTGCTCGCCGGGTAGCGGCTCTATCAATGTGACTATTCAGCCGGATACCTGCTTTCCTTTGGTTGCGCCAATCGTTATCTCCTGGGCAGGACCTGATGATACTACCGGAGAGATTACAATTACAAACGTACCAGACAGTACAAAGCACATCGTGGATATTCCTGTTTTAAAAGTAGGAGAATATAATATCACTGTTATCAATGGCAATCAATGTTCAAAGAGTTGCCAATCCACAGTGATACAGGCCCCAACAGGATGTCCGCTTGCCATAAAAAGCGCCCTGGTTATTTCCCCTGCTTGTTATAACGCCGAAAATGGTAGTATTCGCCTGGATGTTGTGAATGCGGAAGGCGACGTAACTTTCAATTGGAATGACGGAAGCACAGAAGGCCCGGAGAGAACCGGGTTGTCCGGCGGTTATTATGAGGTTACTATTTCAGATGAAAACGATTGCCAGTTTTTAGGGAAATATGACATGCCCAATCTTGGCGGAGGCGTATATCCTTATGTCTTGAACATTTACCCCGATTCCTCCTTTGCGATACCCCGCACCGGTGGTTTTGAGATGGGCAGCGACGGCGGCACACTACCTTTTTCTATACGTTTAATAAATCCCGGCTTAAATATTGACAGAACAATCAATAATATACCGACCAATCCTTTTATCGCAGGTGAATTGCCTGCTGGAGTTTACACCTATACATTGACCGACTCCCTGGGCTGTCAGAGCGAAGGTTCAGTGACAATTCCATATCTACGAATCATCCCGCCCGGCGAGTTATTTATTCTGGAACACGCCGACAATATCACTCCAGCTGAATACAACGCCAACTTATCCAAAATCAATGAAAAAGCAATACAAAAGAAAGCATGCCGTTGCGGAAACGGATCTATTGAGTATCTGCAATTATGGGAAAGTAAAGATACTATCGAGTTGCTCACATCCGGCGACGGGTCGACCACTAAAACGCGACCTGATACTTCCGGATTGAGCCAGCGATTGATAGATCCCTCCTGGCTTGACTTCCCCGGCTCTGTTACGACGCCACCTTGCTATGGCACCTCACCTAATCCCAAATCGATAGTTGTAGCCCTTATCGACTCGGGTAGCGACTTGCTGTCGCCCCGCCGCCCAGATGGCCACGAAGATCTCGATGAAGTCCACTGGTCTAACAGGCGTATTAGCAATAGCAGCGCCAGCAAATTCTGCCCGGCGAACGACTACGAGGGCTATGATTTTGTAAGAAATACAGGCGAAATTATTGACGAAATCGGTCACGGCACCCACCTGGCAGGTATTCTCAAATACACTGCACCAAAAAATGTCAATCTCCAGTTGATGAACCTCAAAGTATGCAGCCCGGACTCCGCATATGCCTATAGCGTATTCGACTTGGTCTGTGCAATACACTATGCCGTTGACAGTGGCGCCCAAGTGATTAACCTGAGCCTGGGTTATTCTAGCAAAATCCCCTCTTTACCCCTGTACAATGCCTTGAAACGCGCCGAAATGGCCAATATACCGGTTGTTGTCTCCGCCGGTAATAGCCGGCAGGACTTGACAAAACTTGATAGCACCATGCGCTGGCCGGTATTTTTCAAACGGTCACATGGCAACAACGAGTTCCAACCGCTGACCAACCTGCTGGTGGTCACCTCAATTAATGACGCTAATAGCGACCTGGACACTTACGCCAATTATGGCCGGGATTTCGTAGATATCGCCACCGTGGGCAATTATTACAGCACCTACAGCTATTATAATACTGCCGGCGTTTACCAACAGGATTGGCAGTCTTTCAAAGGCACCTCCCAAGCAGCCGCTTATGCCAGCTCGGTGATTGGAACCATTAAAGCCCATCTTCCCGCAATAACGCCTGCCCAATTATTCCGTAGCCTGGCCGCAACCCATCAGCCTGTTCCCAATTTGGCTACAAAACTGAATATTGGCGGTCTTTTGAATGCGGAGGCACTGTTCAAATCGCTCAGCGTGCCGGTTAACTTTCCTAAAGGTATTGATGTAAGAACCAGGCTAAGTCACAAATGGCTAAAAACGGACAAATTAATCCCTGGCCAGACTGTCATTGGCACACTCCAGCACAAAGGCGTGAAAACAGTCCTGAACAACGTGAATTTGATCATTAAAGTCATCAAAAAAGACGGCTCCGAACACGAAATACACCGAAGATTTTATTGTGCAACCGATACCGTTGAATGGACCTTGCCAAACCCTGTACCCAATGACCATGATTATTATTTTGCGATCCTCACAACCAATGGAGTTGCTATTGGCAATAGAATGAAACTTACAAAAGTAGAATGATATTTCTCTTTCTTTAAGATCTTATATATAGGAGCTTGGCAGTTGTCTTGGCTCCTATCATTTTTTTACTTCAAGATATTTTGCTATGCACTGTAATTTGAAAAGGTGGGGACATCTTCTGATCGCCGTAATATCCGTTGTGATATTGTGGTATTGCACCCCGGGTAACCCGGAAAAAGCAAATCCTGATAATCAAACAATCGATTTTGAACTTCCCGAAGTCCCCCCCCTTTCAGATGTCAGCGAAGCCATATCCGCCGCCGATTCCAATAATGAAAAAGGTATTGACCTCCACCAAGATAAACCCGCTGAGGCTATTGAATATTTCAAAAAAAGCATCGCTATTCGAAATAACATTCCCACTGAAAAGCCGGTTACTGATGAACAGCAATATGCCATTTTTGACGGCATTGTAAAAGGTTATTTTAATATCGCCTTGTGTTATAAAGGCCTCAATCAATACGCACAGGCCAGGTTGTACATCAATAAAAGCCTGGAGCAAATCCGTCAGTTTGAAAAAGAAGGTTATCGCAACCCCCGGCGAATTGCACGGGCATACCATGACTTGGGAACTATCGATTTGCAGGAAGGCAACGTACAAGCCGCCCTCAACGCATTCCGCGACGAATCGGCGTATTGGGACCAAATGCCCGACGATGATTCGTATAAACGAGAGGGTGTTTTTAGCAGGTTGTCTGATATGTCAGCCGCATACATACAGCGCCGTGACGCAGATAGTATTATCCGCTTCGCACAAGCGGCCATCAACCTCGCCACCGGCAATAATCAAATTTCATTTCAGATTGGCCCCTCCTATAATAACCTGGGCTATGCTTTTATATTAAAAAAAGACTATCCGCAAGCCGTTCAAAACCTGGACAAGGCCATTGATTATTTTGAAGCGGCCGGTGAGTTGGATGACAAAGCCCTGGCGCTCCACAACAAAGCCATGGCACTGCGATTGATGCGGCGCTTTGACGAGGCCCACCAAAACGCCGATCAGGCTATCGCGTACTGGCAGGGAAAAGGAACTACCGCCGCCGATAAAAACAACCTGGCCGGCAATTTGTGCAACAAGGCAGATATATTCATGGATCAGGGCGAGTACGCCCAGGCGCAGGCTTATTATGAAAAATCTATCCCATTGTATTACGCCGAGGGCAACTCGCATGAACCCGATGCAAGCACACTGGTCTATGACAAACCGGGCCTCGTGGAAGCCTACGCCGGCAAGGCCGAAGCGCTGAAATTTGGCGGGAGCAACGACAAAGCCATGTTGGCCTACAACCAGGCCATTGAGCTGATAAACCGGTTTAAGCAAAGTTATGACGATGCCGGCTCGAAAGCCAAACTGGCAGAAATCACTAAAAAAGTATTTGAGGGGGCTATCGCCACCGGACTGAAAGCCGGCGTTGAATTCTCTCAGTTGCTATCGTATTCCGAGCAAAGCAAAGCTTTTATTCTGCTGGAATCTATAAAAAAACAACAAATCGTAGCCGGCATCGACCCCGAACTGTTGAAACGCGAAAAAGAGCTCCGAACCGATATCCTCTGGCGGGAGCGCCAATTGATGAACGAAAGCAACCCCGATAGCAAAGTTCAACTCGTTGAACAACTCAAGAGCCGCCAGTCGGAGTTAGCAACCTTACTCAAAAAGCTCAACGCCAATGAACGCTACCGCCAACTGAATGAGGGCATGGAAGCCCCCTCTGTCGATGAAATACGGCGCAAATTACTCGACGACGACCAGATGATGATCGAGTATTTCGTGGGGGAAAATAAAACCTACATTTTTGTGATACCGCCGAAAGGCGAACCAAAAGTATACGAAATTGCCGTAGGCCAACTAATGATGACCCAACTGGTGCAATCCTGCCTGGCCGGCATTTATGGCGAATACGACCCGCTCCGCGCAAAGGCGTTGGTGGCAACACCCCCTAATAACGACTACACTGCTTTGTATGCTGAAAGCGGTTCGGCATTGCACAGCGTATTGATGCCCAATGCCATACAAGACAACAAGCCACAGCGCCTGCTCATCATCCCCGATGATGTGCTGGGTTATCTGCCCTTTGATGCCCTGCTGACCAATCCGCCCATGAGCACAGCGTTTGGGCAATATCGCCAATATCCGTTTTTAGGCCTCTCTCACTCCATCAGCTATTCCTACTCCGCCGCACTGCTCAAAGAAATGAAGCAGTCGAAGCGCCGCCACAAGCACAACAAGTTATTTGCCTTTGCTTACCCTGGTGAACTCGATTTTTTTACAGCCCAGGTCGACCAGTTGAAAACGTTATGGGGCGAAAAACGCATTGCCGTTGTAAATGACAACGATGCCGAAAATTTGCTCAAACAGGATGGAGGCCATTACCGCTTTGTCCACCTGGCTACCCACGGCAGCGTCAACGACCGCGACCCCGATTTATCCTACCTGCTTATGCGCAACCCCGCAGAAAAAGACCAGGATAGTTGCCTGTACCTTTATGAATTATACGGCATGGCGCTCAATGCCGATATGGTGTTCACCAGCGCTTGTGAAGCCGGTATCGGACAACTTTACCGAGGCGAGGGTATTATGAGTCTGGCGCGCGGCTTTTCTTATGCGGGCGCCGGTAGTATTGTCACAACTTTGTGGAAAATTAACCAGCAAAAAGCGAATACAGTAGTGGAGTCGTTTTATAAATCTTTGCTGGAGGATAAAACCCGCGCTAAAGATGAAGCGCTTTATGAAGCTAAAAAGGCTTATTTCAACAGCGCCGGCCATCGCGATGCAGCCCCTTACTTCTGGGCTTCTTTTATTCCCATAGGCGATATGGCGCCGGTGAAACAGCAATGGGGAAACCGGCAGTGGCTGTGGGGATTATTACTTGTTTTATTTGCTCTGCGGGCCTGGCGCCGTCATCGAAACAAAGCAACTATGCCTAAATGATTGATTTGCAATAGTTTAACGCTATTCTGCATGCGCCTCACCGGCTCGCTACTGTCGAATTGGCAAGACGCATACAGAATACTTTATTTCCCCAACTCTTTGATTCGCAATTGAATAGCTTCTTGCCGAAAGATATAATTGGGGTCGTTAGCTAAAAATTGTAGTAGCTTAGTATACTGATCCTGCAATCCGGCTCTTTTATACGCCAGCATCAAATTCCAGTTTACTTTGTCGGAATCGTAGTCGTATTCGCCGATCAACTTCTGCTGGGCATTCATTTCAATTTTGAAGGTTTCGAATATTTTTACCGCCTTATCGACTTGCGAACCTGTATACAAATAACAGTGGGCGAGCAAAAACTGTGATACGTGGTAATATCTACTTTCGGCAGGCACTTGCTCGAGCGGACCGATAGCGGCCTGGTATTGGGCTTGGCGGAATTGAATTCGCCCGTTTTTGTAGTTGTCTTCGCCGGGGTCTTGCGTTTGGGAAGCCTGGGTGAGGTCGGTGGGAAGCTTGATCAAGCCGGGAATTGCTTCGTCGGGCAGCTCAGCGAGGGAGCCTTTTTTGTAAATCCCGAGAATATCTATACTGGGAAGGCCGATAGCTGCGGCAATTAATAGCAAAATAACAGCTGCAGCGCTATAATACAGCCTGCGCAGCGACCCGTTGCCGCCTTTGTTGGCCGCCCTGATCCGCTGTAACTCTTGCCGCAGCGGGTCTTCCATCCGGCGTTTCTCCGCCACCTTTTTCAGGGCATTCCGAAATCCGAGCTCCGCCTTGAAATCGGGATCGGCAAGTTCCTTGCCGATTCTCGCGCGGTCGTCTGGCTCGAGCTCATTGGCGAAGAGCCGCTCCAGTATATCTTCCTGTACATCATTGAGCCTTTTCATGGTAACATTTTTTTTTCACCAAGGGTGTGGTTTAGGTTAACTAATTGGAGTTAATTATGACAGTTGCTTAAAAATCTTCCTGAGTTTATCGCGACAGCGAAAGGCCAGCACGCTGGCGTTGTTTTGGTCGGGCAGGCCCATGATTTCCGCTATTTCGCGCATGCTGAAGCCTTGGCTCCACAAATCGAGCATTTGCCTGCAACGGGCATCCATTTTTTCAAATGCCCGCTCCAGTCTGTCAAAGTCGTCTTCCGTAAATCCCCAGTTGCCATCAGGGTCGTCGTCGAGTTCTTTGATGCTGTCCAGGTCGGTCGTTTGTTTGCGCTTGCCCCACTTGTTGAGCAAGTTGATCGCAATCGACATGAAGTAGGTTTTGAGTTTGGCTGCCTTTGTCAGACCAAATATGGCCGTACTCGTTATTTTTATGCAGTCGTCGAGGATATTTTTAACCAGGGCATACATGCTTTCCATGTAAATATCCTCGCGGTCCATCTGGCTAATGGCGCCGTACTGCTTGCGCGCGTAGTCGTTGTAGTACGAAAATAATTCCTGATCGAACCTGCGCAACGCCAGCGAGCGGTTGTTTTTGATATCATCGATGCGCTGATGATCGTCTTCATTGCCGGCTTTGGGTTTCGACAATTCTTCGAGCCGCAGCTTGCCGTGATCTACCAGGAATCCCAGTATGCTGCTCAGGCCCGTCACGCCGCCGTTGCCGTCAGCCTGTATTTTCTCAAGCGCAACATGATCTTCCAGTTTGCCGTAGGCGACAGCAAATACTTTTTCGAGCAGGCACTCCGATAAATCGTTTTTTTCAACTTTCAGCCTTTCGGCAAAAAAGGGAAAATAGTAATCCCATGCCAGCTCCATAGCCTTTGCATTAAACTTCGACTTGTTCGATTTTGCCTTGCTTTTGTCTTGAATGGTCAAAATCAATTCGTGGTCTTTCTCGTCGTTTTGATAACCGCTCACTTTTACTGGGTTTTTATGATACAATTTTTTGGCGTACTGACGAAAATTAGTCAAAACCTACGGCTCATACACCATTTTACGTATAAGTTTTTTTATCTCAAAAGCGCGCCGGCGCGCAAAACGTAAAAGTGATGCATTGTTTTTCAATTGTTAATACCCGAACGCACAATGTATTACATGCTACTGGTATTTTTTTTACCACGGTACGCCTGCGGTTACTCAGGAGCGCCAGGGGTTTGTTTATTTACTCAGGAGCGCCACGGGTTTGTTTAGCTGTACTTAGGTACGCCTGCGGTTCGTTTAGCTTTACAACGATCCTCCCCTGGCTGGTTTAGCGATTGGGTTTAGTTTTTACCACAAAAAAACTAAACAGCGAAGCGATAAACCAACTCAGGCGTTCCCTGGTACACCTAAACAGCGAAGCGATAAACCAGCTCAGGCGTTCCGTGCTACCTGAGGCGCCTCATTGCCAGATACACCGGCACTCCTGCCGCCAGCAATGCCAGCCCATAGGCCACCGTTTGCCAGCCCGTGCCGATAATAGCGGCGATAGAAAACAGGGTCGTCAAAGCAGCCAAAACGTAGATTGACTTGCGCCGGCTTTTGCCGCCATCGCCTGTTGCCAATACCGGAGTGGCCAACGCGCAGAAAAGATAAGGAATAATGGATGAAAGCGTAGCCAGCAAGATCATCTGCTGAAATTGCTGTTGCAACGATTTGGAATAATTAAAAACAACCATAACGGTGATGAGTATACTCGATATGATCAGCGCCGAATCAGGCGCGCCGCGGCGATTTTTATGCCCAAACCATTTCGGGAACAAGCCGTCGGCAGACGCCGCCCAGGGTATCTGCCCCTGTAATAATATCCAGCCATTGAGGGCCCCCAGACAGGCAATGGCAGCCGCTGCCGCTACCAGGTAATAACCGGCATCACCCCACATATGCCGGGCAGCCAGGGCAAACGGCGCCGGCGCTTTTGCCAATTCACCTGGCGCAATGGCCCCCATTACCGCCGTACTGGCTGCAATAAAAATGATTGCGGAAAAAATAGTACCCGCCATAGTAGCCCTCGCAATATTTTTTTCGGGGTTGCGAATGTCGGCAGCAGGCACCGTCGCCGATTCAATACCTAAAAAAGACCATAACGTGAGCGCCGCAGTTTGCAATACGGCATCCAACCAACCCACTTCTACATGCGCAACTCCGAGGTTGTCCATATCAAAATGAAAAAAACCTGCGGTAGCCACCAGCAGAATGGGCGCCAGCCGCAGTAGCGTTGTGATCAACTGGAAATGAGCAGCCTCTTTTACGCCCCGCAAATTCAACCAGGTGCACAACCATACCGAAACTACGCAACAAGCCGCCGCCAATGCCGGCGCCTGGTTTAATCCTGGAAAAAATGGCGTGAGATTGGCGATGAAGGCTACCGCAATGGCAGCATTGCCGCTCCACAAGGCAATCCAGTACCCCCAGGCTACCAAAAAACCGCTGAAAGAACCAAATGCAGCCCGCGTATAGGCATACGGCCCCCCCGTGAGCGGACGCCGCCGGCTCAACGCCGCAAAGGTCATTGCAATTAATATGGCGCCAACAGTAGATAATAACCAACCTGATAAACTATACCCCCCAAATGCCGATAGCGATGCCGGCAATAAAAAAATCCCTGAACCGATCATGTTGCCCGCTACCAGCGCCGCCGCCGGCAAAAATCCAATTCCCCCCGCTTGCTGCTTGTCCATGCATTTTCGTTTGATAGTCAACTACAAAGATTGATAAAAATCAATTGCCAAACTGACTCTTATCCCCCAGATACTATTCTATTTGTACTAATTTATCATTTTGACTGCGGGCTGCCGACCGCCAATTACACTAACCAAAACCTACAAATTATGCTGACACTCGATAAAAAAGCCGACCTGGTAGGTCCAGGCATTGGTACCTACGAAGAAGTTGAGAAAATTTTACCCAAAAACTATCGCTCCTTGCTTAATCCTAAAGAAACGCAACGCGCCATCATGGCGGTTAAGCGTTTTATTGAAGATCGATTGTGCGATGAACTCAACTTGCTTCCCGTTACCGTACCGCTCATCGTAGATCGCGATAGCGGCGTTAACGACTACCTCGATCGCGACGGCTCCCGTACGCCGGTAGAATTTGTGATCAACAACGACTACGGCAAAAATCCGGTCCACGCACAAGTGGTACAAGCCGCCACAAAATGGAAAAGAATGGCCCTGCGCCAGTTTAATATGAAACCAGGCGAAGGTCTACTTACCGATATGCGCGCTATCCGCAAGGATTATTTCCTCGACCACGACCACAGCGCTTATGTGGATCAATGGGACTGGGAGCGCGCTATCACCGCCGAACAACGCAACCTCGACTTCCTGACCGATGTGGTTCGCAAGATCTGGAAAGTGATTAAAGGCGCTGAATTATTTATCCAAAAAGAATTTCCGCAACTCAAAGACGACCGTTATCCCGACCTGCCCGAAGAACTCGTATTTATCCACGCCGAAGAAATCCTGGAACGCTACCCCGACCTGCCGCGCAAGCAACGCGAAACGGCCATACTCCAGGATTATCCCGCTGTGTTTATCTACGGCATCGGCTGGACGCTCGACGACGGCTATCCGCACGAGATGCGCGCGCCCGATTACGACGACTGGGTTACGCCAACCGTATCCAAAACAGGCAAGCCCATGCACGGCCTCAACGGCGATATCCTGGTATGGAACCCCATCACCAAACGCCGCCACGAGTTGTCGTCAATGGGCGTTCGCGTGAACGCAGAAACCCTGCGCCAACAACTGGAGATTACAGGTCAGCTCGATTTCCTCAAACTGCCTTATCACCAGGCTATTATTAATAAGGAGTTGCCGCTGAGCATCGGCGGCGGCATCGGCCAATCGCGCACGATCATGCTGCTGCTCAAAAAAGCCCACATCGGCGAAGTGAGCGTAACGGTGTGGCCCGAAAGGCTGAAGGATATTTGCAGGAAGCAAAATATTTTTGTATTGGAATAAACACTATTAACCTATTTCCGCCAGTTCCATCCAGCGCATCTCCTTCTCCTCAATATTTGACTTGACTTCGGCGAGTTGTTTGGCGAGTTCGGTGATGCGCTCGGGACTGAGGTCGGGAGTGGCGAATTGTTGTTCTATTTCGCTTTTGCGTTCTTCCAGGCGACTGATTTCTTTTTCCAGGCGGTTGAGCTCTTTGCGTTGTTCGTAGGTGAGCCCCGCGCTGGGCTGGGCAGTCGCCTGTTGTTTTACCTGTTGCTGTTCAACACGCTCCTGCCGGCGCTGGTCGCGTTCACGCAGTTTAAAGTCTTCGCGGTATTCGGTGTAGTCGCCGTTGAAGTCTTTGATTTGCCCTTTGCCTTCAAAGACGAACAGGTGGTCGACGAGTTTGTCCATGAAATAGCGGTCGTGGGTAACGATGAGCACGCAGCCTGGAAAGTCGAGCAGGAAGTCCTCTAATACGTTAAGCGTAATGATATCGAGGTCATTGGTGGGCTCGTCAAGAATGAGAAAGTTGGGGTTTTGCATCAGCACGGTGAGCAAATAGAGGCGCCGGCGCTCGCCGCCGCTGAGTTGCGACACATATACCTGCTGCTGTGGCCGGCTGAACAAAAAGCGTTCGAGCAATTGCGGGGCGGTTAGTTTTTGCCCTTTTTCGAGCGGGATAAATTCGGCGATATCCTGCACTACTTCCAATACGCGTTTGTCTTCCTTGAGGTCCATGCCGTCCTGGCTGTAATAACCGAATACCGTATTACCCCCTACTACCACGCGCCCGCTATCGGGGCGCATTTCGCCGGTGAGTAGTTTTAGGAAAGTGGTTTTACCTACGCCGTTGGGGCCCACAATGCCTACGCGTTCGCCGGGTTTGAATTTATAGGAAAAATCATCGGCAATCGGCGTATCGCCAAAGCGCTTGCGCACATTGTAGCACTCCAGCACCTTTTTGCCCAGTCTTTGGCCCTTGATATCTATCTGCAACTCGCTATTGTCGACGCGCTGCGACACTTTTTCTTTTATTTCGTAAAATCCGTCTACCCGGGCTTTGGCCTTGGTAGTGCGCGCCTGCGGCGAGCGGTGCACCCAGTCGAGTTCGCGCTTATAGAGTTTTTGCAATTTTTCCATTTCCGCCGACTCGGTTTCTGTACGCAAGGATTTTTTCTCCAGAAAGTCGGCGTAATTGCCGGCATAACGATATAACTGCCCCCGGTCGAGCTCGATGATCTGGTTGCACACCCGCTCCAGGAAATAGCGGTCGTGCGTCACCATAAACACGGTAATGTTGGGATTGCGCAGGTACTCTTCCAGCCACTCGATCATATCGAGGTCGAGATGGTTGGTGGGCTCGTCGAGAATGATAAACTCGGGCTCTTCGAGGATGAGCCGCACCAGGGCCACGCGCTTGCGCTGGCCGCCGGAAAGGCTGCCGATGGTCTGGTTGAAATCGGCGATACCGAATTTGGAGATTAATTCCTTCACGCGCGCCTCGAAATCCCAGCCTTTGAGATCATCGAGGCGGGTAATGGCAGCCTGCATTTCATCGGGGCCTGCGCCCAGCAACAAGGCGCGTTCGTAGGTTTTTACGGCTTGTACAACCGGGTTGTCAGAGTCGAGTACGGCTTCCAGTACACTGTGGTCGTGGTAGAGATCGGGCTCCTGTTCGAGATAACCTACCTTAATATCGCGGCGCAACAGGATTTTGGCATTTTCGCCTTCCGGCGCATCAATGCCGGCGATAACGCGCAGCAGGGTGCTTTTGCCCGTACCGTTTTTGGCTACGAGCGCCACCTTCTGCCCTTTGCTGATCTGCAAGGAGATGTTGCGGAATAAGACCTTCTCGCCGTAGGTTTTGGTGACGTTTTCTAATGTAAGGTAGTTCAAATCGCAAAACTTTGGCGCGAAGATA
>JRYG01006070.1_pt1 | contig 22380 bp, 19 predicted proteins | sample 235341 | NCBI WGS metagenome assembly JRYG01 (sample SAMN03074218, study PRJNA261478) | activated sludge metagenome | biome: Wastewater Treatment Plant; feature: Wastewater; material: Activated sludge; isolation source: activated biomass of a wastewater treatment plant treating hydrocarbon... ... | reverse complement strand
TTATCCGATTCCCTTTAATCCGTCAACAAGCATTGAGTTCACCATTCCGGGCAATCTTCCTGTGAAGCTCATTGTGTATGATGATAAAGGTTCAGAGGTGGCTGTACTTGTTGATGAAGTTCTTCAGCCCGGAAAATATCGAGTCAGATTTGAAGGAAGCAATCTTGGGAGCGGTGTTTATTATTACAGGATGACATCACACGGATTCTCGGAAACGGGCAAGATGGTCCTCATGAAATAAGTGTCTTCATGATATCCGCAGGCAGTCTGAAGCTTGCCTGCATGCAAAACAATCAGGCGACAGGGCGGCAACCGATGAAGCCGTCCGGCCGCCTTTTTAAATTTTAACTTGCGATGCTCATTACTACATTTTGATACAATGCCTATTGAGAGCTGGAGAAAGAACCTGTACAGCGTTTGGATCGCGCAGTTCATTGCAATGGTGGGAATGAGTATGGTAATTCCCTTCCTCCCCTTTTACATTAGAGAGCTTGGAGTAACAAACCATGAAGAGCTTGAACACTGGAGCGGAATTGTATTTGCAGGTCCATTCATACTTTCATTTCTTCTCACGCCTGTCTGGGGAGCGCTGGGAGACAGGTTTGGCAAAAAGACAATGGTGTTACGCGCAATATTCGGGCTTGCACTGTCGCAGCTTCTTATAGGATTTTCCGCCAATGTTGAGCAGTTGTTCATCTTCAGAATGGTGCAGGGCGCCATAAGCGGATTCATTGCATCAGCCCTCGGGCTCGTTTCTGCAGGCACACCCAAGGAACACTCCGGGTATGCGATCGGCATACTGCAGACTTCAATCTCTTCCGGTACGGTGATAGGTCCTTTCATCGGCGGCTTCTTCTCGGATATGACCTCATACAGAACGGTCTTCTTCATAACCTCCGCTATGTGCCTGATCAGCGGATTGCTTGTGATGCTGATAGTGAAGGAGCCTCCAAAGTCAGGGAACAGGAAGCTCTACAGTGTTGCGGATAACTTCCGCTATGTTCTCGAAAGGAAAGGAGTTCTGACGGCAATGGTCTCCATAACCTTCATACAGATCTCGATCACTGTTGCTCAGCCTGTGTTTGCGCTTTTTGTTGAATCCATCACAAGGAACATCGAGTACATTTCGACATTGACCGGAGCAATATTCGGAACACTCGGGATCTTCAGCGTCATATCCTCTCCGTGGTGGGGAAGAAGAAATGACAGCAAGAGCTTCAAGAAGAATGTTATGATTGCAATATCCGGAGCGGGAATTTCTTACATCCTTCATACATTCATCACAAACCCGTATCTGCTTTTTCCCGTAAGGGCACTGCTCGGATTCTTCATCGGCGGCATAATTCCCGTTGTGTATGCATACATCAACAAATGCATTTCAGACGACAGGAAGAGCGGCGTTATGGGTTTTGCATCAAGCTTCACTCTGCTGGGAAATCTGATCGGCCCGTTGCTTTGTACGCTATTGCTGTACGCGATAAATCTCAAGTACATTTTTCTCATAGCAGGCATTATGATGTTTGCAAACGCCGCACTGATCTTCTACTATGTAAAGGAGCCCGTGAAGAGCAAAGAGCAGATCGTGGACGCGGGATGAGGAGAAAGTCTGACCGACAGAAAAACTTAGACACATATCTGAAATGACAAAGCCAACTAAAATAAGCAGGGGTGATTCAGAAGACCTTGTAATTGAATGGNNGCGTAAACTGCCAGGGAGAAACTGTTCTGTTCAGTTCCTACATACCCATAAAGAATCCGTTCAAGCCGGCGGGATTTTATGAGATCGACAAGATAGAGACTGTGGGTAATTATGCAATCAACATAATCTGGAAAGACAAGCATAACACGGGATTGTACTCGTGGGAATATCTGAGGGAAATTTCTTCGGTCAGGTAAGAAAACAGCTGAATCAGCTACTTGTCAAATTCTTCCGTGATGTCCTTTTCTTCTTTCACTGAGTAGAATCTGAAATCATCAAGACCGAGTGTTTCATCATCAATCAGCTTGATGTACAGCTTGTGCTTAAGTCGAAGTTCGTAGAGCTTACACCACAAACCGCTTGTAAGATAATATCTCACATAAGGATTCACAGCCAGGCGAACTTTGAAAGGATTGCTTCCTCCTTTGTACCTTCTGATCCACCTCTCCATCCTGTTCATAAAGGTTGACTTCGACTGCACCCTGCCCGTGCCTTTGCACACAGGGCAAAAATCGGAAACGCTGTGAAGGATATTCTGCCTTATTCTCTGTCTCGTGATCTCCACAAGCCCGAAATCGCTGACGGGAAGGATCGTAGTCTTTGCCCTGTCGTTACGGAACTCCTTCTTGATCTCTTCATAAAGCCGGCGCCTGTTCTTGTCGTCGTAAAGGTCAATGAAATCGATAACGATGATCCCGCCTATGTCGCGAAGCCTCACCTGCCGCACAATTTCCCTGGCAGATTCAAGGTTTGTATTCAAAGAGTTGATCTCCTGCTCCCTGTGCTTCGCATACTTTCCGCTGTTAACATCAATCACGGTCATCGCCTCGGTGGGCTCAATAATTATGTACCCTCCGTTCTTCAGCCACACTTTTCTCTGAAGGGATTCCTGAAGCTGTTCCTCGATCTTGTAAACATCAAACAGCGGCTGTTCCCTGTCATAAAGCTGAACCTTGTCAGAGAACTCCGGCGAAGTCTCGCCGAGGTAAAGCTTCACATCCTTATAAAGCTTCTTGGAGTCTATTATGACTTTGTCAATGTCGCCTTTGAAAAGATCCCTAATGACAGATGAAGTTGTTGAAAGGTCCTCGTGGAGAAGTACGGGTGATTTGGATGTTTTGAGTTTCGATTGGATCTCGTTCCACTGTTTTACAAGTGTGTTGAGATCGTCGAGTATAAGGTTTTCTTCCTGCCCTGCGGCAACCGTCCTGATGATGACGCCAAATCCTTTCGGCAATGCTGATTTGACAATGCTTCTGAGTCTGCGCTTTTCCTTATAGTTGTAGATCTTTTTCGATAGGCCGATCTTCCTGTCAAACGGGATGAGCACAAGATATCTTCCCGGTATTGAGACCTTGGATGTAACCCTGAAGCCCTTCTTCCCTACGGGTTCCTTTGTGATCTGAACTACAATGTCCTGTCCTCTTTCGATGTTTGGAGTTCTCTGATAACTGTCCCTGCCGCCGCCGTTTCTTTGGGGAGATTCTTCTTCATCTTCGTCATCATCCTCCTCAATTTCGGAATCATCACCGATGATCGAAGCATATTCATCCAGCGAACTTCCGATATCAGAGAAATGCAGGAATGCATCCTGTTCGAAACCGAGGTCTATGAATGCGGCCCTGATGCCGGGAATTACTTTGCCGACTTTTCCAAGATAGATGTCTCCGACATTTCTTTCCTTGTCGGGATTATCGAGGAAGAATTCCGCAAGCCGTCCGTCCTCGGTAATCGCAATTCTGACCTCTTCTCCAATTGTGTTGATTAGTATAACTTTCCTCATGTACGCTCTGCGTAAGAAATATCTTCGTTATGAATTCATCGAGGCAAGGAACTCTTTGTTTGATTTTGTTCCCTTCATCTTATCGAGAAGGAATTCCATCGCCTCAATCGGATTGTAATCCGAAAGAAGTTTTCTTAGCAGCCATACCCTTGTAAGCACATCGCTCGGGAGAAGGAGCTCTTCCTTTCTTGTGCCTGACTTGTTAAGGTCAATTGCGGGAAATACTCTTCTGTCTGAAAGCCTTCTGTCGAGAACTATTTCCATGTTGCCCGTTCCCTTGAACTCTTCAAAAATGACCTCGTCCATTCTGCTGCCCGTTTCAATAAGCGCTGTGGCAATGATCGTAAGACTTCCGCCTTCGTCAATATTCCTTGCAGCACCGAAAAACCTCTTTGGCTTGTGCAGCGCATTTGCGTCAACGCCGCCCGAGAGGATCTTTCCGCTGTGCGGGATCACCGTGTTGTGAGCCCTTGCAAGACGGGTTATGCTGTCAAGAAGTATCACAACATCCTTCCTGGCCTCTATAAGCCTCTTCGCTTTCTGAAGAACTATCTCCGAAACCTGTACGTGCCTCTCCGGCGGTTCATCGAAAGTTGAACTTATAACTTCGGCGTTCACGTGCCTTTCCATATCAGTCACCTCTTCGGGCCTTTCATCTATGAGGAGAACTATCAGGTGGACTTCCGGATGATTCTTTGTAATGCTGTTTGCGAGGGTCTGCAGGAGAATTGTCTTACCGCTTTTCGGAGGCGACACGATCAATCCTCTTTGTCCTTTGCCGATCGGAGTGAACAGATCCATTATCCTCATCGAATACTCACCCGGATTGACCTCGAGGTTTATTCTTTCTTCGGGATAGAGCGGAGTGAGGTTGTCAAACAGGATCCTGTCCCTTACAATATCCGGACTTTCATAATTGACTGCTTCAACCTTGAGCAAGGCGAAGAATCTCTCGCCTTCTTTCGGCGGCCTTACCTGTCCGCTTACGGTGTCACCTGTTCTGAGCAGAAATTTCTTTATCTGCGACGGTGATACATAAATATCATCCGGTGAGGGAAGGTAGTTGTAGTCTGCCGATCTGAGAAAGCCGTAGCCGTCAGGAAGTACTTCAAGCACGCCTATTGCAAATGCAAATCCGTCTTTCTTGGTCTGAGCTTCAATGATCTTAAAGATCAGTTCCTGTTTCTTCAGGTCGCTATAGCCTGAAACATCAAGTCCTTTTGCGATTTGAATGAGTTCCGAGACCTTTTTAGACTTAAGGTCAGAAACATTCTTAGATTCTTTGAATGAATCCTGCTTAGTGATGGTTTTAGTGTCCATAAAAATTGTGTCCTTCTGTGAGGGAAAAAAGAGGGGAAAAAAGTTATTTCAAAAATTGAAAAATTTCAGAAAAAAAGAAGAATTGTAAATGGTTTCAAAAAGTCCTTAGAAGATATAAGGCGTGTTGAATCAAGTGCGTACAAAATTATCTCTATTAAGTACAAGTTTCAAGAGATTTTTTCAAATTGGCTTAAACAGCGGTACATGAGGAACTACGGCTATCAGTCATTATTGTTTCGTCTCCGGTTCTTCTCTGCCTCTGTGCTATTGCGAATGTAAAGTTCCGAAGATCAGCATGTGATCAAATTGAACGTCACATCCCCGGACGTTGATTTGAGAAGCCATCATCATCTTCCTTCAAGCTCATACAGCTTCTCCGCAAGCCAGTCCGATGAGATCATGTTCTTGTTCCTTTTAAGTTCAGACCTGAGCTTGAAAGTATCACCATTCTCCTTCTGCCTGATCTTTACAAGCAGTGTCATGCACTTGAGAAACTCCATGTACCTGTCGTGATGAATGGAAAGGATCGCTTTCCTTCTCTTCACATAATGCCTTGTGGAATCCAGCAGAGGCATGAGCGCGACCATGTCACCGGTTTCATAATATATCTTGATGAGTGTTTCTTTGGACTTAAGATAATAATATGAATTCAGATAATTGACCTTTCCGATCTGTCTAACTGCATCGGCATAGCTCCTTCTCGAAAATGAAATGAGGCCCTTAGCAAGACTCTCGTTATCCTTCTGCGAAGCCTTGTTGAGTTTTGAAATGTACTTTTTCAGAAATCTCTCAGCCCATGCGATCTTACCAACCTTCAGACTGATTATTTTGATGCTTATGTAGTCAAGGTCCTGCACAGACCGGAGGTTTGCATAGAAGCCGTTCCTCTCAAACAGGAGATAGATCCTGAACACATAATTCAGAAAGACTCCGTCTCCGAGCGCGGCGCGGTTGGAGCCGTAATTGACAAGCGGATAGTAAACGAGTTCAAGTCCGGCATGCGAATACTTCCTGAAGTTTTGCGAAACATATTCGTACAGTTCGTGAAAATACTTCTCATTGTCTTCCGACATCATCATCTGAAGTATGAGGTACTCGGAATAAAGAGCGATCTCGCTTCGCCTGAGGTAATCCTTGTTCTCTTCAATGTTTTCCCTGATCTCCCTCAGCATGTTCATTTGAAATTCAGCGTCTCCGAGCACATGGTATTTTCGGCTCAGCAGAGAATTCACAAGCTCCAGCTTGCAAAGGAAGAATTGCCTGTCCGCAAGATCGGAAAGCTTCCTGTATTCTTTCGTCAGGTCGGCTTCAATGTCAATGCCGAGGTTTTCTATTACAGTCCTTTGCATTCTGATAGCCTGCGTGAAGTAATTCGCATCGCGGTAATAATTCTTCCTGCTTTCCTTGCTGATCTGTCCAATAAGAGAACTGAAGTTCTTCGTCAGTCCGGCTGAACTCAGTGACTCAAGGAGAAGGATCTTTCTTTGATGTTCGTTCTTTCCGAACTCAATCTGGATCAGAAAATCTTCAAAGAGCCTTCTGGAATTTGAGCAAAGGCTTCTGAACTTCCTTTCATTAACTGCCGCACCTCCGAACAACCTCTTTCGCAGGTCCTTTTCCGTAATAGAATCCAGCGAACCGGATTGAGCGCTGTCTGCAAGGTATCTGCAGAAGCTGCCGGCGGTTTCACTCTTATTGTGATAAGGCGATTTCGTGAAATCATCGAAGCTCCTGCGCTCATCCTTTGACAAAGCTCTTCCTATGAAGTTTGCAAGTTCCCTGAGCCTTGGATTGATCAGACTATTCATGACATTAATTGTGAACTGCATTAAACATACTTCAACACAAAGAATATTGATATGTATATTGTGTTCCACTGCATTATATACATTACTGCCGGCAGAGGAAGGAACTGATATACCTGATTTGCCAGTGTGCATGATTCATGAAACCGGTTTGGAAAGGAAGTTATGAATCAAGCCTTTAAGTTGAAAAAGCACTCGCAATTGAGTATTTTCGCCCATGAAAAAAATGAAGATCCCCATTAAGAAGAAGAAGACCAAGAGGGATAATGCAGTCACATACGATTTTGAAACACCTTTCAGGCCAAACCGCACACTTAAGATAATTTTCACGGTAATAGTGGTTCTGTTGCCGGTGTTTCTTTCCTTTGTTTACTACAGGTTTGCGGTTAATCAGAACAAGTTCAGGAGCTTTCCGCTTGATGATCCGTGGATACATCTCACCTTTGCAAAGAACATTTTTGAGCACCTGAGCTTTTCATATTACAAGAATGAAATGGTGACCGCGGGATCCACATCACCGTTGTTCACACTCCTGGAAGCGGTCGCATTTTTCTTCACTAACAATGAGATGCTTATCGGGTATGCTCTAGGTGTCATTTTCTTTGTGATCTCCGCATATGCATTTTACCGGCTTGCGATTTTCGACTTCAGCAAAGATTATATCTTTGCTTTGCTTACCACGGGAATATTCATCATTGACAAGTGGCTGGTATTCATTTCCCTTTCCGGGATGGAGACGACTATGTTCATACTGTTCCTTGTGGCGGGTGCTTATTTCTACAGGAAACGGATGGCTCTGCAGCTGGGGATCTGTCTTGGGCTTCTTCTTTGGACACGCCCCGACGGTATAGCATTCATTGCCGCGCTTGTAATTGATTACATCCTGATAAGAAGAGTGTTCAGTGACCAGCTTGATGTTCCGCTGTTCACGGCAAAGGAACTAAGAAAGCTCGCACTCTCCTTTGCGGCGATCGCTGCGCTTTACTTTGCGATGAACTTCATGCTTTCCGGTTCGCTTCTTCCAAACACATATAACGCAAAGCTGACATACTATTCGCCTGAATTCAGAAGCAGGTGGGATTTTCTGCAGTTTGAGGTCTGGGAATATTTCAGGGCAGGCGCATACTATGTGCTCATGCTTGGTTTCCTGTTCTCAGTAGGAAAGATGATCTATGACCTGTACAACAGGACCTACAATCCGAACACGGTTTACATACTGTTCATACTCCTGTTTATACTCATGTACTTCATCAAGCTTCCTTATGCGCACAGGTTCGGAAGATACATGATGCCGCTCATACCTTTCTTCATACTCACGGCTACGATCGGCTTCAGGGATTTTGCGCGCATCACAAACAGGTACACAAACAATCCCCTATTCTCAAAGAGCATATTCTATATTCTCATTGGCGTCACATATTTTATGGGGATCAAGAACTATGATGAGAACAGAGAGCTTTATGCAGTTCAATGCAGGTATATTTATGAGAGGCAGGTGAAGGCGGCGCAATGGCTTCAGAAGTATACAACGGAAAACGACATAATTGCGACGCATGATGTTGGCGCAATAGGATATTACAGCGGAAGAAGGATCGTTGATGTGGCAGGGCTAGTAACACCGGAACTCATCGGAAAGATCAACGACATGAATTACGTCAATGAGATGCAGAAGTACATGCAGGAAAAAGGCGTGACATATCTTGCATTTCTCAGGGAATGGTACAGGGTTTCAAATCAGAATCCTTTGTTTACGACGGCAAACAGCCTACCGCCCGAGACCATGGACATTTACAAATACGAACCCGGAAAGACGGAAATACACTCCAAGGAAGGGAACGGAATAATTGAAATGATGCAGAAGCTTGCATCACAGAGAGCCGGACAGCAATTGATACATTTGGGCAACAGGTTATTTACGGTTGAGCCGAGAAGTTCTTACGGTTACTATCTTGTTGCTTACGGTTATCAGCTCCTTAAGGATGAGAGAGGTTATGAACAAAGCTTAAGGAAGGCAATTGAGCTCTTTCCTGACTTCAAGGACGCTCATCTTTACTACGGCGAGTTCCTGAGGCAAAGAAGCAGGTTTACCGAAGCAAAGGAGCACTATGAAAAGACCCTGGCGCTTGAGCCTGCAAATAAGATGGCTGAGACTGGTTTGAAAGAGGTGAATGATTCACTTGGCGTGGTGCCTGTACCTCCTGCTGAATAGACGCCGGCGCTTCATGATGCAGATCTGCCACAATATTTCCCCACGCTCTGATGCGGAATAGAAGGCGCCTTGCTTACATTGCCGCAATTGATATTGTCCTTGCCGGGCTTATCATATACCTTACTTTCTATTCAAAGCACTCCTGGGAAGGCCCTGAAGAGAAAAGGATAACCATAAAGCAGGGTGAGACTCTTTCCGAAATAGCCGCCGACCTCAACAGCAATGACATCATTTCAAGCCGGACGCTTTTCAAGATGGTCGTAAGACTGCTTGGGCAGGAAGGCGACATAAAGGCAAACACATATCAGTTTAGAAGCGGTTTAAGCAATCTTGATGTATTGCGAATTATCACGGGCAAGGAGGGATTTGTCCTGGTGCGCTATACACTTCCGCCGGGATCAACACTGAGGCAGGCGGCAAACATTGCCAGGAAATCTCTCTCCTTGTCACCGGAGAAATTTCTTAAAGAAGCTGAGAACGATTCTTTGCTGAATGTGATCGGCATGAAGGGCAAAGTGAAGAACCTTGAGGGGTTCCTTTATCCTGAATCCTATGACGTATCGCCCGGCATAAGCGAGAAAGAGCTTGTGGCAGTACTCTTCAGCGAGTTCCAGAAAAAGGTTTACAGGAACGAAGAGATAATGAATGAGATACGGAAACAGGAAACCGACCTTCTCAAAGTTGTAACGCTTGCATCCATTGTGGAAGCCGAAACAAATGTTGATGAGGAGAAGCAGACCATTGCAGGAGTGTATCTGAACCGGTTGAAGAAGGGAATGAAGCTCGAGGCGGATCCCACCGTGCAATACGCACTGCCCGGAGGCCCTAAGCCGAGACTCCTTTTCGAAGACCTCAAGATCAAGTCACCCTACAACACATATCTGAACCAGGGACTTCCTCCGGGGCCCATCAATAATCCCGACGTGTCCTGCATCAGGGCCGCATTGTTTCCGGAGACACACAACTACCTTTTCTTTGTTGCTACGGGCAACGGCGGCCACAACTTCTCGGAAACCTATCAGGAGCACCTCGATGCCATTAAAGAATACAAAAAAAATCTTCGGAACAAATGACCGGAGAACTGAGAACTGATCCGGGGTCTTCAACACTTCTGCTGAAGCTCTTCCTCATGCTTGACTTCAGGGACAGAGAGAATTCCGGCAAGAAGAAATTCATCGGCATAATCACTGCTTACCTTGTTGCAAACACAGCAATGGCTTTCAACTACTTCAGCGTTTTTGACAAGACAAGTTTCGTGATCCTAAGCCTTAGTTCGTGCCTGTTTCTGATGGCACTTCTTGCAATGAACGAATACGACAATCTGATACTGGCAGGAAGCAGTATTCAACTGCTTTCCACACTTCCTTTGGATGAGAGATCTGTGTTCAGGGCAAAATTCTTAACAGCAATGCTGTTCCTTTTGCCGTTTGCGTCTGCGTGTTCAATTCCACCTGCCGTGTTCTATTACTTCTATGACCACAATCCTGTCGATCCGGTCCTTTACTTCCTTGCATCCGTAATGTTTTCACTGATGCTTGCATGCATTTTCATTTCGGTTTATTCGGTAATCATCCTGAAGTTTCCCGAAAGAGCCGCATTGATGATGACCATACTGCAGGCCCTGTTCTTTGCATTTGTTTTCTACTCTTCAATTTCCGCATCCGGCGCTTCCCGCAGGGGGAGTCCGCTGATGCAGAAAATGTCGGTGCTCGGCAATCCGGGCGCAGAGTTTCTGCCGCAGACCTTCATTGCAAGTTCAATGCATCAACCGTGGATCCTGGTTTTATTAATACTCGCCTGCGCCGTTGTTGTTATGTCAGGATATTTCCTTATCTCACGGAATTATGCCGCGCTTTCGTCAAACGCTTTGATGCTTGCATCCAAAAGGAGAAAGAAGAAGCTCAACTTAAAGACTCCGGAGTTTATCAAGCGGTTTGTGAATTCTGTCTATCTTAGAAATGATGTTGAGAGATCTTCATTCTATCTGGTGGCTGATCACCTTACTGCATCGCGCTTTCTGAGAATCAGGTATGTTCCGTATTTCATAATGCCGATCGCATTCATACTTGTCGGATTATTGGTTGATGCTGAAGGATTGCTGTACCTGAACACCAGCAGTTCTATCTCCAGAACCTTCAGCCTGAAGTTTCCAATGCTGAGCCCGTCAATCACCATAATAATGCTGATGAGTTCCAGGATGCTGATCTCCAATACTAAGATAATGGACGACATCACTCACGGCACCGATTGGATATACAGGACTCTTCCGCAAAAAGACGGACATCAGATCCTGAAGGGAGTGTCAAAATTCTTCTATCTGGTTTTCTTCATACCTGTGATGATCTTGCTTTGCTGCTGATTGTACTTTCGGCAAGGGGAAGCATTGAGGCGGCGCTGATCAATGTCCTCTTCACCGGGTTTGGAATCTACTTCATCAATTCGGTTGCATCACTGTTTGACAAGACCATGCCGTTTACAATCGAGAGCGGCAAGTTCAATTCAGCCTCAAAGCTGCTTGAGATATTCACTGCAATGATCATTGGCATCATTCTGATTTTGATTCAGATTTTTGCGTTTCAAAATACTATATTTGCGCTGGCTACAATCGCTTCCTTCATAATCATTTCATTCTTATTGAACAGAAACTGAAACGTTCATATGCCCGAATCACAATCGACACCAACCGCGCAGACAGAAACATCGCCTCTTGTAAGGCCCTTTAACGGAGAGGGCAAGAACATCATCCTTGCCATGACGGGGACCAGCGGGGCAATATACGGACTGAGGATGCTGAGAGCGCTTCTCATAAACGAATTCAACGTTGACCTTATTCTCTCCGAATATGCAATGTACACGCTCGCAAGCGAGTGCGGCGTGGACATTACACCTGCCAATATCGGCTCGCTTTTTCCCGAGATACTCATGCTTAAGTCAACCGTCACATTTCATAACAACCTTGACCTGAAGTCAGAAATATTCACAAACAAGTTCGTTACTTCGGGGATGATCATTTGTCCATGCTCGATGGGAATACTTGCCGGAGTAGCAACGGGGCAGGCCAAGACCCTGATAGAGAAGGCTGCGGATTTTGCATTTGCATTCTCAACACCGCTTGTGATAGTGCCAAGGGAAACACCCGTCAGCAAGATTCATCTCGAGAACATGATCAGGATAATTGAAGCGGGAGGAAAGATCGTTCCTGCGATGCCGAGCTTTGAATACAGTCCGAAGGACTTCAACGACCTGGCAGATTTTGTTGCCGGAAAGGTTCTGGAACTTCTACTCCCCAATGAAAGCAGGATGGCGTAAATCAGAAGTCGAATCCAAAATAGAAACTGTGGAAGAGATTGCCCTGTAGTTTTGTAAAGTCCTCTTCAATTCTTTTACCAAGGTCATACCGCAACACGATAAGCCCGAAGACCGTCATTCTTATGCCCGCGCCGATGGTTCCGTAAGTTATGCGGTCTGAGTAGCTCAAATCCCACGCCTTGCCCGCATCAAAGTAGATCGCACCTTTGATGCCCGGAAAATCCATGCCTATGCCGAATGGAAATCTGAGTGCTACTATATTAAGTATCGGAAATCTCAGCTCTGCATTTGCCTGCCACATTTTACTGCCTCTGATGGAGTTCAGCGGCCATCCCCTGAGCGACCAGCTACCGCCCATGAAGAACCTTCTCGGATCACGACCTTCGTTGTAAAACACCTGCGTCCTCAAAGCAAGCGTGGCAGGATTACCAAGCCTGAGATACTTTCTGTAGTCAAAAAATACGGAGTAAAAATTCGTAAGAGAGTTGGCAATATCCGTTGTGTATCCGAGGGTTACATTCAGTCTCTCGCCGTCAATCGGACCCATCCACCCCCATAAAGTGTTATCCCTCACATAGCTGAGATAATTTGATAAGAGCAGTGAACGGTTGTTGTCGTAGAATTCGTAGTTGCGTATTGTCTGCGACAGGCTTGTGGTCATCTCGATCCTTCTGAAGAAAGACAGCGGATACGCAAGACTTAGGTAACCGCCGAAAGACCTTTCGTAATAAGTTGTATTGAACTCGCTCAGGTCATATCTCCTTCCCGAAAGATGAAATATACCATATGAGTAATTCATCCTCTTCTCCACTGAGACCTTTGATATTGCAATGTTGAAGCTTTTCCAGAATTCGGCATCCCCTGAAGAGTTGTTAAACACAAGAAAGTAATAGCGCTCATTGCCCAGCAGATCGCTCAGAGAAACGATCCCTCCGGTGTTAGCCCCGAAGACGGGATCAACAGTGAGGGCTGTGGTTGCAATGTCGAATGAATATCTCTTCTCATATTTAAGCGTGTTCTTTTTGGACTTGAGGTCAATTCTCTGAGCCACCCAGTTGTCGCCTTTCTGCCTGAGGTCAATCTTTTTCCTGTTCTTTGAACTGTCATACTTTTCCTTCACATCAGGTAGAAGCCTTATGTCAATTCCACCCTGCTCAAAAGCCGAAAATACAATTCTGTCATCTCCCGCCCATCTTGGATCGTATGCGGCAGTTATGAAGTTTGTCAGTTGCCTTGTCTCCAGATTTTCATAGTCAATCGTAGGGATATTCGAAACAGAGTTAGCGCCTTTTGTATTCGATTGCACAGCAAACTTTTCACCAAGGTCAATCATCCAGATGTTCTGAGGTCCTTCTGCATCTGATGTATAGATTATCTTCCTGCCGTCCGAAGAGAAGTGCGGAGAATGGTCTATCTGCCTTCCAACCGTTACATAGTTGATGGATTCATCATCCAGGCCGTAGAGAAAAAGGTTATAAGACTGGTTCATTCCGAATGAGGTCCTGTCAGAAGAAAAGACTATGAACCTGCCGTCAGGGGAAAAGTCGGGATCGCGGTCATCGTAGTAATCATTAGTCAGCCTCTTCAGCGTATTGTCTGCAGTATTTAGAATGTAGATATCGTTTTTTCCGCTGAAGTCAGCTGCTGGAAAGACGATGTGTTTGTTGTCAGAATTCCATGACGGCGAGCCGATGCTGACAATGTTGTCGAACGAATAACTCGTTACAACTTCTTCCTTCTCAACATCATAAAGATGTAGCGCATCTGCATCTCCCTTCTGTGTAATGAATGCAAGCAAGCCGTTTGATGACACATCCATACCCGTCCTGAAGAAATGGAACTCTTCGAACTCATCGCTCTTCTCACCTTCGATCACAAGCTCAGGTCCGTCGGGATTGTTCCTGTCAATTCTGAATATGCTTGTATATCCCGTTTTGTTTCCGATATAATAGATCTGTTTCTTCCTGCCCTTCTCAAAGTAAGTCGGCTTGTGAGCAAACGACTCTGTATGAAGATTGACCGATACCTGCGAAGGACTGTCGTAATCCTTCATTTGCGGATAGTAGGTCTTCTCCAGATAGTAAAGAAATTCACGGTCAAACTCCTCATAACTCTTTCCGATCGTGTATTTCATAACGTTGGAAAAGCTCTCATCCATCCAGAAATTCTCAAGCAGAAGATATACTTTGTCTTCGCCGTAATTCTCTGCAATGTATTCAAGAACCCGCTGTCCTATCTTGTACATAATGAACGTACCGTAAACACGCTCCCAGTTGCTCAGCCCCACCATATAGCCCGAAAGCACTGCATCTTTTATCACCATGTCGGCTTGCGTGTCCCACTTGGTTGAAAAGAATTCAGCGAGCCCTTCCGTAAACCAAAGCGGCGGCGACAGGCCGATACTTTTTCCGTGTAGCTTGAGTGAGTTGGCAATCTTGCTGGTCATAAACACGTGTGTAAGCTCATGCCTTATCACATGCCTGAACTGGTACAGCGATCCTTCAAATGGGATCACCACTCTTCCCTTTATAAATTCAAAGAAGCCTCCGACTCCGTCAGGAATAAATCCGGGAGTTGTGTTTGTTTGCTTAAAATGAAGAGGTGATGCATAGAAGATAAGTGGAACGGTGTCTATGAGTGAATGATTGAACTTCTGCTGAAGATGGTCATAAGCTTCTTCGGCATACTGCGCGCCTATTTCCGCAAGCTCCTTGGCTTCCTTGTAATGGTAGATCTGAAAATGTTTTGTCTGAATTATCTGCCAGTCAAAGTCGGAATACTGAACCTTGTTTCTACCGAAGTCAACAAACTGCGCCCGGGCAAATGACGTGAATGCCAGTATGAGAAACGCTGAAAATATTGCCGCTGATGATCTCAATTTGATTACCGCTTAATTTCGGGTACAGCTTCTGACGATAAGCCGCAGGTTTTTTTGATGATCCGAGGGTTGACAGTGCAAAATAGAAATAGCCGCGATAAAATTCCACAATTGAAATTTTGCAATAATTGGGAAGTAATTTTGAAGAGTCATTCATATATTTGAAATGGTTTCCCGGTGAACAACGGGCTCACTGATCTGAGATGAATTTATGAACATAACAGGAGAAGATGTTTTATGACAGAGAATGAGATTTCTTACTTCATCAGAGGCGCGATCTACGAGGTTTACAACAAACTTGGCGCAGGACTTTTTGAATCAGTTTATGCCGTTGCAATGGAGTGGGAACTGCGAAACAGCGGCATTGAAGTAAGGCGCGAAGTTGCAGTCCCGGTTGAGTACAAGAATGTTCGGATGGATTTGGGATTTAAGCTTGATCTGCTGGTTGAAGAGAAGGTCATAATTGAAGTGAAGTCTGTAGCGAAACTTGAAGCTGTACATCACAAACAAGTGCTGACATATCTTAAGCTGACAGATTTGAAATTGGCCATACTCGTGAATTTCAATGTGGCTAATATTAATGATGGCATTTTCAGGAAGGTGAATGGTTTGAATTTACCAACACAAACCGGTGGTTAGCCCGCAAACGACGCAAATATACGCTGATCGGCAATTGTGATCCTTCATTCGATTTGCCTGAATATTTTTTCTGTTTTGTCTGATTAATCAGAATTATGTATCTGCGTGAATCCGCGAAATCTGTGGGAGTTTCNNCCCGCAAAAGACGCAAATATACGCTGATCGGCAATTGTGATCTTTCATTCGATTTGCTGAATATTTTTTCTGTTTTGATTGAGTGATCAGAAGCATGAATCTGCATGAATCCGCGGGATGCTCAAACTAAAGGAACACTAGCTTTTCATTGATTGCCATTCACATTAGTTCTAATTTACTGCACGAATGATCAGCACGATCAAATACATATCAACTCCAAGACTGTTAATCAGAAAGTATGAACGCTCCGATGCACAGGCACTTGCCGAAGCGGTATCTGAGACTCTTGACTTGCTTCTGCCTTGGATGCCCTGGGCAAAGCGGGAACCCCTTGATGAATCTCAACGGATCGGTTTGATCGAATCATGGAATGACAATTGGAATAAGGGGGAGGATTTTATTTTCGGCATCTTCTCAAACAACGGAGAATTTGCCGGATCCACAGGGCTTCACCCGCGACTCGGACCCGGAGTTATTGAAACGGGTTACTGGATAAGAAAGAAGTATCAGGGAATGGGCATCGCCTCGGAAGCCGCTTATGCCATGACGATCGCCGGACTGAATTTCGGAGGCATCGGCAAAATGGTGATCAGATGCGATCCGGCAAACACAAAGAGCGCAAGGATTCCCTCAAGGCTCGGTTACTATTCAAAAGGAGAGGTCTATTCAGAAATGTTTAAGACCATGCATCTGCATTTTGAAATGGAAAGCCGCTCTTTTCATGTTTTGGAAGAGTTTGAGCCGGTTGAAATAATTACAACTTCCTGAATACGATTATGGAATACCGGATCACAAACAACTACAAGACCAAATACACTGACCCCATTACACTGTCTTCGGGAGACACCGTTCTACTTGGAAAGGAAGAAACTGAAGAGAAGTGGAAAGGATGGATTTGGGCCGAGCATAATGGCAAGTCGGGATGGATACCCTTGCAGATAGTCGAGAAAGAGACTGACAGCAGGGGCATGATCACTCAGGATTATACAGCCCAGGAACTTGACGTAACCAAGGGTGAGAAGGTAATTGTGCTGAAGGAACTTAACGGATGGCTGTGGGTGATGAACGCGCAAAAGCAGGAAGGATGGATTCCCGCCGAGGTTGCATCTGAACACAAGAATCATCTCGGCAGGATATCACTAATTGTGGCAGTATCGGGGCTTGCCTTCACCGAGACTCTGATAAGAGCAGGCGTTGCAGACGGACCGCTCATGCAGATCATCAACACCGGATTCGAAGGTGCAACTGTAGGCGGGCTTGCAGACTGGTTTGCTGTCAGCGCTTTGTTCAGGGAAATTCCGATCCCTTACGTCAGGCGCCACACGAATATCATAGTGAAGAACAGGACTAAGATATCCGAAGGCGTTGTTGACCTGGTCACCAACAGGTGGCTTTCCCCGGAAGTCCTTAAGGAGAAGTTGTCTTCGATTGATATATCTTCCATGCTCAGCAATTATTTGTCGGATCCCGGAAATATTGAAAAAGTTACAGACTTCATCCGTAAGGAAGTTCTGACCCGGCTTTCAGCGGGACTTGATTCGGCGGAACTTTCTTCTTTCATCGAAAAACTGATAAAGGATCAGACCGCGAATCTTGACCTTTCAAAGCCACTTGGCAACTGGCTCAAAAAGGCCGTCAAAAGCGGCTCACACAATGAGCTTGTTGAGAAGATGCTGGGTTCATTATCGAAATCCTTGAGCGATCCCGAATTTAAAGTGATGCTCGATGAGAAAGTGAGAAGCATGATTGATGAATACAAAGCTACCGGTTTTTTGAAAGATGTCTTTGTTACTATTGCTGAAGGGACGAACATTATTGATCGTAAGATGATTGTGCTGAAACTTCTCAAAGGGCTCAATGATTTCATTGATGAGCTCAGGCGAGATCCCGATCATCCTGCAAGAAGCAAGTTCAATGAGAAGCTGGTCGAATTTGCTGACGGACTGATCAGCGGCGATCCGTCTTCCGTGAAACTGACGGATACCTTAAAGAAGAAGATAACAGAGAATGCTGAACTTGGCAATATGATCAGGGATTTCCTTTCGAAGGCGAAAACATCTCTTGACGAACAGCTTCTGAGCAACAGCACCGCTTTGATGAAACTAGTTGCACGAAACATAGATTCTGCCGCCAGAGAATTCCGTTCCAACAGGGAATCCATGCAAAGGTTCAATACCTGGGTAATGGACACTGCAGTTGAACTGATCCACTCACATCATCACAAGATTGGTGAGATGGTGCGTGAGAGCCTTTGGAAACTTGACGACAGAGCGCTTGTTCAGCAGATCGAAGAGAAGGTGGGAAATGACCTGCAGTTCATAAGGCTCAACGGCGCAGTGATCGGCTTCTTTGCCGGCTGTGCGATCAAAGTGATTAAGCTTCTTTTGTGAATGCGGGAACAATTATGAATTCAGAGCCATGATAGGCAGTATCAAGCAAAAGGACTTCTTTCTTAAGAAATGCTCAACCATCGCAATTGCTCTTGAGAATTTCTGCCTTACGGGTGATAATGAAGAAATACACAGACTCAGAGTTGAATTCAAAAAAGTGCGGGCGCTTAACTCGCTGATCAAAGAGTGCTGTAAGAATTCTGCCATACCCGCAGAGTTCAGCAATGCAAAGATCGTGTACAGAAGGGCCGGAGTTGTGAGAGATGCTTTCATTTCCTTACAGCACGCCGGGGTGGCCGGTCAAAACCAAGCGCAGGCGGAATTTCACAGGCATGCTTCGGAGGAGTTTTGCAGGCGAAAGGACCTTCACATCAAGATCCTCGCTGACTGGAGAGACTCTGTATCGGATAAGTTTGAAAATATCAGCAAAGGCCGAATTGCAGCATACTATTCAAAATGGCTCAGCAGGCTCTCTGACAGTTTCATAATGCTTGATGAAGATGAACTTCATGAAGACAGAAAGATCATCAAACGGCTTCTTTATCTTTACCCGCTCCTTAACCAGAAGCTTAAGGATTCGATCTGCCTTAACACGGAGTATATGGATTCTCTTCAGGAGGAGATCGGTAAATGGCACGATACTTTGATTGCCCGCGAACACGAAACCGGCTCAAGCGCGGGCAACCTTAAGCGCATTCAGAAGGAATCCAAGGCAAGGCTAAATTCAATAAGAATGCTGACCGACAACTTCAGCAAGAAGTATGCACTGAACAAGGAGGTCCTCTCCTGAATGTTCATCTATTGCCTTCTGAACAGAAACCGCTCCCCTTTAATCTCAGAAATCTTAATGCTCATTCGTTTCAATTCAGTTCAGTTCAATGAACCGCCGGGCATCATTGTTCAGCCGGTATTCATTTTTTGTTCTGAAGCAGTTCCACCACCAGTTCTGCCGCGGCAGAACCGGAATTCTGCTGCTGACCCGTTATCAGATTTCCGTCCTGTATGGCATACGAAGAGAACGGCGCTGAAACTCTGAAGTCAGTGCCTACTATCTTCCGTGCCTCCGTCTCTATCCTGTACGGCTGAATCACAACGCCTGCGGCACTGTCGGCAAAGTCTTCCTCTGCATCCGCAAAGCCGGTCCATGTCTTTCCCTTTACAAGCAGTTCTCCGTCCGACTTTCTTGCTTCGAGAAGCAATGTAACGGAATGACAAACTGCAGCAGAGGGTTTTCCGGCTTCGTAGAAGGAAACAAACAGCTTCTCCAGTTCCTTGTTTCCTTTGAATGTGTACATCGGCCCCTGTCCGCCAACGAGAAATACTGCATCATAGTCGTTTTGCTTCAGGTCTCCGAGGTTCTTTGTATTCGCGAGCATTGTATTGAACCATTCCAATTGCATGAATCCGAGTGAGATCACGTCGTGTGCCGAATAGCCGCTATCATCAAGCGGGTTCGAATAGGAGTCCATTAGCAGGCTTCCTCCGTTTGTTGATGCCAGTTCAATGTCATATCCGGCCTGCATGAAAATATGGAGGGGATGAGTAAGCTCAGCAGCCCAGAATCCGATCGGCCATCCCGTCTTCCCGGACACTGAAGGACTGCTTGCGATCATCAGGATCTTTCCTTTTGAAGGAGCCCCGTGAAAGTGAACGTATGAATTTTTCTCTCTGATCATATTCGCTATTTTGTTTTTTGAATTATTCTTTGTTGATTACAAAATTACCATGCTTAGTCTGATACGGCAAGATGGTTACTTAATTGTATGGTACTAACCTGTTTGTAAGAATTGTTAAACTCTAACAAATCTCATCATGCCCGAATTTTATTACAGGAATAAACTCTACTACAATCCGGTCGAGTTTGCCATGGACCGGATCGGCGGCACCTGGAAGATGCCAATACTTTGGAGGCTTAAGGACAAAGTGATGAGATACGGTGAACTGAAGAAGACAATGCCAAGGATCTCCGACAAGATGCTCACTTCTCAGCTGAAAGAACTTGAAGAGGAAGGATTTATAAAAAGAAAAGTTTACCCCGTTGTTCCTCCAAAGGTGGAATACTCAATTACCCGAAGAGGCAAGAAGGCTGTACGGATCGTTAATACGATACGTGAGTACGGAATTGAACTTATGAAGGAGTTTGGAGTGAAAGCCGGTTGAAGGAATTGTCATTGCACTCTCAAAATTCATGCAAGTGATGATGACTGCCTGAGAGTTACAACCGTTATCTCCGACCTCGAACCAAGCCTGACCGGCGGTCCCCAGTAACCTGTGCCTTTGCTTACATAGATCCTTGTTCCGCCGTGATCATGAAGTCCGTACAAATGCGGCTGACCGGCAGAAGCGGCAAGGTTCCACGGAAAGAACTGCCCTCCGTGCGTGTGCCCGGTCAGTATCAGGTCAAAGCCCAGTGGAAGCGCATCATAGAGGCTTCTCGGCTGATGCGCCAGAAGGATCTTTGCATCTGCCGGAGGAGCTCCTGCAACTGCCTTCACGGGATCTGATCTGTGGCTTTCATAAAAACCTCCGCCGCTTACATCCGTTACTCCCGAAATGAGCAATTTTCCGTTCCCGGCAGTTACAAGTTCGTGTTCATTCATAAGCACTTTCATTCCCAGCCGGTTTGCTTCCTTAACCCAATCTTCAGCTCCGGAATAGTATTCATGGTTTCCGGTAACAAAGTAAACTCCATGTTCAGCAGTAAGCTTTGAAAACGGCTCTACATCGTTTCTTAGAGATGTGACCGAACCGTCAACCATGTCGCCGGTGAATGCTACAAGATCGGGCTTAAGGTCATTGACCATGTTTACGATCTTCTCAACAAAATCTCTCTTCACTGTGAGCCCCGCATGAATATCCGTTATCTGCACTATCCTGAATCCTTCCAGCCCGGAAGGAAGGTCTCTGATCTCAATGTCAATTTCATTTACTGCCGGCCTTCTCCTTGCCTCATAGATGCCGTATGCAGTGAGTCCCGCAGACATGCCCACCACTGCCGCATTGATGCTTTGCATGATCATCAACCGCCGGCCGGGATCTTTGGGTTCATTAACAGAAGTTGCAGGATCGCCGGATGCGAAGAGTGCGGTTGCCTTCTGCACAAGGAAAGTGATAAGAAGCCCTGCATCACGAATCAGCACAAGCGTGAAAAGGAAAGAAAAGAAACCCATGCTTACGTATGTTGCCCATGCAAACCTGCTGCTGATATTATCATAACCGCTTCGGTCAAGGATGACGGACAGGACAGGAAGCAAAAAGCAGACCGCCACAATTATCCATGCAATGCTTATCCACGGCTGTTGAAGGCCGGAGGAGGAAATCAACCTCCATCCGGCATAACCGTAACCGAGAGCGAAGACTGCAAAGACAATCAGGAAAAAGAGGAAGAACTGCATGTTATTGATCCGAAGGGCAGGTTAGCTTTATTTTCTCAGAAGCTTGAACGCATGCATCCAGTTGTTGTTGAGAAATCCCGGAATGCACCAAAGCATGCAAAGCGGCTCAATTGCCCTTGCGGCCTCGGCTTTGCCCATGTCTTCGGTCTCCCAGCCGAACTTGTCCAGGATCGCCCTGACCTTTGCTTTTGCATCTTTGCTGTTGCCGGCAATGAACATCGTCGGCTTAGTTCCTCCAAAATCCGGATCTACCATGAATGCGTTTCCCACACAACTGAATGCCTTTACAAAGTTTGCATCAGGCATCAGCTTCTGCAGCCTCTCCATCAAAGACTCGTCAAGTGTTGTGAAGAATTTAAGGACTGCGTTGACAGGAGGCTCGTCTGAAATGGGATTTGTTGTGTCAATTACGGTCTTTCCTTTCAGATTTTCCGCTCCGGCAAGTTTCAGCGCTTCCTCAGCCGCATTGCCCTTTGCCGCAAGCACAACAATATCGCCGAACTTTGCGGTTTCCTCGAAATTTCCGATAGTTGCCTTGCCGCTGGTCTTCTCTTTCAGAGTTTCTGCCTTGTCCTTGTTGTTAGTGCCGATCATCACATCGTAGCCGTACTTAATGAAACCGTTGGCCAATGCCTGCCCTACAACTCCCGAACCGATTATTCCGATCTTTTCCGACATTTAATTTTTGTTTGATTAGAATTTGTCCTTTCTGTTACAGTCATACTGCATTCAACATCCCGGGCATGCGTGCAGTATTCTCTTGCCGGGTTTGTCAAAGATACCTTCTCTTAATTACATGGCAATGATGAACATTGTGG
>JRYG01000114.1_pt1 | contig 22460 bp, 19 predicted proteins | sample 235341 | NCBI WGS metagenome assembly JRYG01 (sample SAMN03074218, study PRJNA261478) | activated sludge metagenome | biome: Wastewater Treatment Plant; feature: Wastewater; material: Activated sludge; isolation source: activated biomass of a wastewater treatment plant treating hydrocarbon... ... | reverse complement strand
TGTCCTACGCCGACGACTGTCCGGAGTGGGCGGAAATACCCGCCCCGGAAGAGGTCCAACCCGAGGTCAGGGAAGATCGCCGCCGCCAGGCCGAACGATTGCTGGAACTGCTGGCCGAACTGCCGGAAGCCCAGCGCGAGGCGGTGCTGCTGAAGGAAGAAGCGGGATTGTCGCTGCAGGAAATCGCCCAAGTCACCGGAACCGGCCGGGAAACCGTCAAAAGCCGCCTGCGCTACGCGCTGGCCCGCTTGCGGCAAGGTCTGGGAGGTGCGTCATGAGCGACCGATACGACGAACTCCACGACGAGCGCTTGTCCGCGTTGTACCGCGAAACCCGCGAGGTCGAACCGCCGGCCTGGCTGGACCGGCGCGTCTTGACGATGGCTGGGGCGGCGGTCGGACCGCGTCCGGCGCCGGCGCCCGAGCGACGGACGATCCGCTGGGCCGTGTCGCTGGCATTGGTGGCGACGGTGATGCTGACCGTGGGCGTGGTGCGAGTGGTCCGCGAGTCCGGTGAATCCGACATGTGGTTGAGACAGGAAGCGGTCCGGTCCTTGGCCGAGCCCGCCGCCGAAGCGGACGCCACCGCAACCGGATCCGCCGGATCGCCGGCGGCCGGTGCGTTGCAATCCGCGCCTCGGCCGGTTCCCGCCACGCCGCCCGCGTCGCGCCGCCCGCCCACCCTGTCGGCTGAGCGGAAGCAACGGGAATCGATTCCGGCGGAAGAACCGGGGGAAGGGAAATCGGCGCCAGTCCAGAACCCGGCGCTCCATCGCCCACCGGCGGAATGGCTGGCGGAAATCGCCGAACTCCGTCGTCAGGGCCGGACCGTGGAAGCCGAGGCCAGCCTGGCGGAATTCCGGCGTCGGTATCCCGATTATCCGCTGGATGCCGAAGCATCCCCGCGGTGAGCGACGCGGGTCCTCCAGCCGTGGCGCGGACGACCCGGACCAGGAACCGAACCGTTCCCGGTGGCAATCGGGAAGCGGAGAGGTCGAAGCGTCATGGAGGGAATGAAAGGGGATCGGTATCGGAGCGGTGGCGCGGGACGGAAACGCGACCCGCGCCTGGGGTTCACTTCTTGGGGAGAAACGGCTTGATGGTTTCGATGAGCGTCGCCTCTTCCACCGGTTTGACCACATACCCCTTGGCTCCCTGCCGCTCGCCCCAGATCTTGTCGGTTTCCTGGTCCTTGGTCGTGACGATGACCACGGGAATATGTTTGGTGGCAGGGTTCTTGGTGATCTGTCGGGTGGCCTGAAACCCGTTGACCTTGGGCATGACGACGTCCATAAGGACGAGGTCCGGCAATTCCGCCTTGGCGACTTCGACGCCCTCCGCGCCGTCTTTGGCCGTCAGGACGTCGTGTCCATGTTTTTTGAGGATCTTGGCGAGACTCAGCGTCTGGGTGGGCGAGTCATCGACAATCAGTATGCGGGCCATGCTGCCACTCCTGGAGTGATCTTGCGTATCTCATTCGTGCGTCGTTGTCGCCGGCCAAAAGGCAAAACAGAACGATCCGCGCCGCCATCTGAAAAATTTAGCCGACTTCGTCGGCGACCGACAACGCCATCATAAGCCAAATTCGCCGGATTCGGGGATGGTTTTGTGGTCGGCGGCGGTTTGGCGGCGCATGATAGGATACAAGATCAGTCCGTTCGATTCGCAGGAGTTTGCTTCATGAGTGCTTCACAACCGAGTTTTTTCACCCGCCTGACCCTGGCGCTGCGCGCCTTCTGGCGGATTCTGGCCGATAGCGAATTCGCCGGGAGCGTGCTGCGACTGGAGCGGGGCGAGCCGACGCTGTCCGCGCCGACCGGCGCGCAGCCCAAGGCCGCGCCGCTCAGGGAAGCCCTGCCCGATTCCGCTCTGCAATTGCTGGCGCTGTTGCAACAGGAGGGCCGGTTCGTGGACTTTCTGGAGGAGAACGTCACCGCCTATTCCGACGCCGAAATCGGCGGGGCGGCCCGGGTGGTGCACGAGGGTTGCCGCAAGGTGGTGCGCGATTATCTCCAGATCGAGCCGGTGCGGATCGAGGCCGAGGGTACGCGCTTGACGCTGGCGGCCGGTTTCGACGCCGCAACGGTGCGCTTGACCGGCAACGTGGTCGGCCAACCGCCGTTCACCGGCACGCTGATGCATCGGGGCTGGCGGGTGGCCCGGATCACGCTGCCGAAACTGGCCGATGGCCATGATGTTCGGGTGCTGGCGCCGGCGGAGGTGGAGCTATGAGCGAGGTTCGTTATGCCGTTGGCATCGATCTGGGCACCACGCACTGCGTGATGGCGGCGGTCGATCTGGTCGCCAGCGACCAGGACCAGGTGGCCGGGGGAATCGAAGGCATTCCGCAATTGACCGCGCCGGGCGCGGTCGAGGATCGACCCATGTTGCCCTCGTTCCTGTACCTGCCGCATCCCGACGAACTGAGGCCGGACGACCGCACCCTGCCGTGGGGCGAACCGCAACCGTTCGTGGTGGGCGAGCTGGCCCGCGCCATGGGCAGCCGCACCCCGATCCGGCTGGTGTCCAGCGCCAAGAGCTGGCTGTGTCATCCCGGCGTGGACCGGCGCGCGGCCATCCTGCCGGTGGAAGCGCCGGCGGAGGTGACGCGAGTCTCGCCCCTGCAAGCCTCGATGCGTTATCTGGAACATCTGCGCGCCGCCTGGGATCACCAGCATCCCGACGCGCCGTTGGCCGAACAGGACGTGGTGCTGACGGTGCCGGCGTCCTTCGATCCCGCCGCCCGCGAGCTGACCGCCGAGGCGGCGGCGGCGGTCGGCCTGGGACACCTGGTGCTGCTGGAGGAGCCGCAGGCGGCGCTGTATCACTGGATCCTGGCGGCCCGGGGCGAGTGGCGCAAGCAGGTTCGGGTCGGCGACATCATCCTGGTGATCGACCTCGGCGGCGGCACCGCCGACTTCTCGCTGATCGCCGTGACCGAACGCGACGGTTCGCTGGAACTGGTGCGGGTGGCGGTGGGCGACCACATCCTGCTGGGCGGCGACAACATGGATCTGGCGCTGGCGCACGCGGTCCGCACCAAGCTGGCCGAACAGGGAACCCAGCTCGATCCCTGGCAGTTGCAGGGGTTGACCCACGGCTGCCGCAACGCCAAGGAAATCCTGCTGAGCGATGCGGCGGTCGAGACCGTGCCGGTGGTGGTGCCGAGCCGGGGCTCCAAACTGATCGGCGGTACGCTGCGGACCGAGTTGACCCGCGATGAAGTGACCCGGAATCTGGTGGAGGGGTTCTTTCCATTGGTGGAAGCTTCGGCGCGGCCCGCCAGCCGGGCGCGGGCGGCGTTGACCAAGCTGGGTCTGCCCTACGCGCAGGACCCGGCCATGACTCGCCATCTGGCGGCGTTTCTGGCCCGCCAGGTGGGCGCGACCCGCGATCTGGCCGGGTTCGAGGACCGCTTGCCGGCGGACGCCAGCTTCCTGCATCCGACCGCCGTGCTGTTCAACGGCGGCGTGTTCAAGGCCCGGTCGCTGTTGGCGCGGACCCTGGAAGCGCTGAACGGCTGGCTGGCCGCCGAGAACGCGCCGGCGGCACGCCTGCTCGAAGGGGCCGATCTCGATCTGGCGGTGGCGCGCGGCGCAGCCTATTACGGGTACGTGCGGCGTGGGCGGGGGGTGCGGATTCGCGGCGGCACCGCCAAGTCCTACTACGTCGGAGTGGAAAGCGCCATGCCGGCGGTGCCGGGCATGGCGCCGCCCATCGAGGCGCTGTGCATCGCCCCGTTCGGGATGGAGGAGGGCACGCAGGCCGAACTGCCGCCGCAGGAAGTCGGGCTGGTGGTCGGCGAGCCGGTGCGGTTCCGCTTCTTCGGCTCCTCGGTGCGGCGTACCGACCATGTCGGCGCGGTGCTGGAACAGTGGGAACCGGACGAGGTCGAGGAACTGGAGGAGATCGAGGCCACCCTGCCCGCCGAGGGCCGGCAGCCGGGCGAGGTGGTGCCGGTGCGCTTGCACGCGGCGGTGACCGAGGTCGGTACGCTGCGGCTGGAAGCCGTGCCGCGCACCGGTGAGGAAAGCTGGAAAGTCGAGTTCGACGTGCGCGGGGAGGGTTGAACCATCGCTCGATCCAGCACGCCCCGCTATCTGGTCGGAATCGATCTCGGCACCACGCATACGGTCGTCGCTTACGCCGATCTCCACGCCGCCACCGACATTCGTCTGTTCTCTATCGAGCAACTGATCGCGCCCGGCGCGGTGGCGGCGCGGCCGTTGCTGCCCTCCGTGCGTTATCACCCGGCGGATGGCGAGCTGGCGGCGGCGGACGTGCGACTGCCCTGGCCCTTCGCCGATCCGGGCGGGGTCGCCGACGTCATCGTGGGGGAGCTGGCGCGGGAGCGGGGCTCGCGGACGCCGGGTCGATTGGTGGCCAGCGCCAAGAGCTGGCTGTCGCACGCCGGGGTGGATCGCACCGCGCCGATTCTGCCCTGGGGCGCGGCGGAGGACATCGCCCGGGTCTCGCCGGTCGCCGCCAGCGCCGGCACGCTCGCCTACATCCGCGCGGTCTGGAATCACCGGTTTCCCCGCCAACCGCTGGAGCGGCAGGAGGTGGTGCTGACCGTGCCGGCCTCGTTCGACGAAGCGGCGCGGGCGTTGACGGTGGAAGCGGCGCGGCTGGCCGGACTGCCGCAACTGCGGTTGCTGGAGGAGCCACAGGCGGCCTGTTACGACTGGCTGCGCCGCCATCGCGGCGATGTGGCGGCGGCGCTGGGCGAGTCGCGCCTGCTGCTGGTCTGCGATGTGGGCGGCGGCACCACCGACCTGACGCTGATCCGGATCGAACCCGATGAAGCCGAACCGCGCCTGACCCGCATCGGCGTGGGCGAGCATCTGATGCTGGGCGGCGACAACATGGATCTGACCCTGGCGCGGACCGTTGAAACCCGGTTGGGCGGCGGACGCCTGAGCGCGGGCGAGTTGTCGCAACTGTTGCAGCAGTGCCGGAACGCCAAGGAACGGCTGCTGGCGGCGGACGCCCCGGAACGGGTGTCGGTGACGGTGCTGGGCGGCGGCGCGCGGCTGATCGGCGGGGCGCGCGCGGCGGAACTGAGCCGCGACGAGGTGCGCGCGCTGCTGGTGGATGGCTTTCTGCCACGGGTCGAATCCGAAGAACGCCCCCAGAGCCGGCGCGCGGCGGTGGTTGAATTTGGTCTGCCCTATGCCGCCGATCCGGCCATCAGCCGCCATCTGGCCGCGTTTCTGGCCCAACATGCGGAAGCCTGCCGGCGAGCGCTGGGCGAGCGGACGCCGGCAAATCGTCCGCCGATGCCGGACGCGGTGTTGCTGAACGGCGGCGTGTTCCACGGCGCGGCCCTGACCGAACGGTTGCTGGCGATTCTGAGCGACTGGCGCGGGGAGTTCCTGTTGCGGTTGGACAATCCCGAACCCGATCTGGCGGTGGCGCGTGGCGCGGTGGCCTACGGGCTGGCGCGGCGCGGTCAGGGTTTACGGATCGGCGGCGGTTCGGCGCGGGGTTATTTCCTGCTGGTGGACGGTGGACGCCAGCAAAGGCGGGGCGTCTGCCTGTTGCCGCGCGGCGCGGAGGAAGGACGGGAAATCCGGCTGGATCGGATTTTCTCGCTGCGGCTCGGCGCGCCGGTACGGTTTCATCTGCTGTCCTCGACCGGGGACGCCGTGGTTGCGCCGGGTGAAGTGGTCAGCCTGGATGGAGAGGATTTCGCGCCGCTGCCACCCATCGCCACGGTGATCGAGGGCGAGACCGCCGGCGAGATTCCGGTGCAGCTGGTCACCCAGTTGACCGAGGTCGGTACGCTGGAGGTGGATTGCGTCGCGGTGGACGATCCGGCGCGACGCTGGCGGTTGGCGTTCCAGTTGCGCGGCGGCGACACGGCGACGCTGGCCCGCCTGCATCCGCGTTTCCCGGACGCGGCGGCGCGGCTGGAGCGGTTCTACGGTTCCCGCGCCGAAGTGGAGTCCAGGGAAATCAAGACGTTGCGCGCCGACTTGGAGCGCTTGCTCGGCAAGCGTGAAAACTGGGAGACGCCCCTGCTGCGCGAACTGTTCGGGGTATTGTGGACGGGAGCGCGGCGGCGGCGGCGTTCGGTGGAACACGAACGGCTGTGGTTCAGTCTGGCCGGTTACTGTCTGCGACCGGGATTCGGCTATCCACTGGACGACTGGCGGGTCCGGCGGTTGTGGACGCTGTACGGGCAAGGCGTACAATTCAGTCAGGAGGCCCAGAACTGGGCGGAATGGTGGACGCTGTGGCGGCGGGTGGCCGGCGGGCTGGATACGGCGGCGCAGGCGCGGTTGAGCGATGAGCTGCTGCTGGATTTGCGTCCGCCGACCGGCAAGGCGGCCAGGGATCGCCGGCCGGGCGTCGAGGACATGGCGCGGCTGGCGGCGGTGCTGGAGCGGGTACCGGCGGCGCGCAAGGTCGAACTCGGTCAGATGTTGCTGGCGCGGCTGGCGCGCAAGGGTGAATCGCCGCACCTCTGGTGGGCGGTCGGTCGGCTGGGAACGCGGGTTCCCGCCTACGGCAGCGCGCACGACGTGGTGCCGGCGGCGCTGGCGGCGGCCTGGCTGGAACGGGTGCTGGAACTGGACTGGAAGGCGGTGATCCCGGCGGCTTTCGCCGCGACGCTGCTGGCGCGACTGAGCGGCGACCGGGAGCGGGATTTGGACGAGGCGTTGCGGACGCGGGTGATCCAGCGGCTGCGAACGGCCAGGGCCCCGGCCTCGTGGCTGCGGATGGTCGAGGACGTCGTGGAGTTGGACGAGGCCGACGCCGGACGGCTGTTCGGCGAGACGTTGCCGCCGGGTTTGAGACTGGTTGACTGAGTTATTGTTTTATATTGTTAATACAGCGTAATCTGCCGGAACCGGAAGGGTGGTGTTCCGGGCGTTGAACCCGTCTGGGAGGAGGCGACATGGCTTATCAACACGTTCTCTTCGCCGCCGATTTTTCCGATGAAGGCTTGCGGGTCGGTGAGCGCGCCAGGGAAATAGCCCTGCGATGTGGGGCGCGGTTGAGCATGCTTCACGTGATCGAGGATGTAAACGTCAGCCTGGGAGGCGGCTACGAATTGTTGCCGGTGCTGCCGGAACTGCCCGACGAGACGTTGCTGCGGGAATCCCGGTCGGCGCTGGAGGAAATGGCGCGCCGGCTGGGCGTGGAAGACGCCGAACTGTGGGTCGTCAGCGCGCTCTCGACCAAGGAAGGAATCATCGGCGCCGCCCGGGATCATCGGGTGGATTTGATCGTGGTGGGCAGCCACGGCCGCCACGGGTTGGCGCTGCTGTTGGGCTCGACCGCCAACGCCGTGTTGCACGGCGCGCCGTGCGACGTGCTGGCGGTGAGGATTTGAAGCTCAGGGTTGCGGAGCGACATCCACCGACACGTCCAGCGAGTGCGAGCCACCGCCGGTCATCACCCCCGTCAACGGCGCGACATCGCCATAGTCCCGGCCCCAGGCCAGCGTGACGTGCCGTTCCTGGGGCATGCAATCGTTGGTCGGGTCGAACTCCGCCCAACCGGCGCCCGGTACGTATACCGCCAGCCAGGCGTGCGAGGCATCGGCTCCGATCAGGCGAGGCCGGCCCGGTGGTGGCAGGGTTTCCAGATAACCGCTGACGTAACGCGCCGCCAGTCCCAGGCCCCGCAGGCAGGCGATGGCCAGATGCGCGAAATCCTGGCAGACGCCGCGCCGCTGGCTCAGGACCTCGTCGAGGGGAGTGGCGACCGTGGTGAAGTGCGGGTCGTAGGTGAATTCCCGGAAAATCCGCCGGTTCAGATCCGCGACCGCCTCCAGCAACGGCCGGCCCGGGGAAAAGCTGGGTTGGGCGTATTCCCGAAAACTCGGATCGAGAGTCACGAAGCGGGAGTCCAACTCGAACAGACGGGCTTCGATGATTTCCGGGTCCGGGTCTTCCCGCAGCGTCCGGCGTACCTGCTGCCAGGGTGGGGAAGAACTGGTTTCGTTGAACGGCCGGGTATCCAGTACCTCGACGTCGGTGACGATCTTGACTTCCAGGCGTTGATGAATGTCCTGGATGGCGAAGTACAGCACCCGGTTACCGAAAAAATCCTCCCGCTCGGCGGACAGCGCGGGCCGCGGCTTGATGGCGACGCGGCTGGGCTGGCACCGTTGCCAGGGCGTTTGTCGCGGCAACAGCCGCGCCTCGTTGTGACACAAGGCGACCCCGCTGCTGTAGTGATACAGGGTGCGGTGGGTGATGGTGTACTTCACGGCTGCATGATGATCAGTTGGCGGGGTACTTCGGCGTGGCTGAAGTGGCTGTGGGTCAAGGCGTCCGACAGTCCCCGCAGCGGCTTGTGGATGGCCTCCAGCAGCCGGGTCAGTTCGGCGCTGGAACTGGTGCTGTCGTGAGTCAGCGTGGACAGCGCCTCGATGTCGGCCAGTTGCAGGGTGGTGAAGGCTTCCAGAATCAACCGCTCCTCGGCGTTGCGGTAGGGAGAACTGTCGGGGCGGTGCAGCCGGCCGATGTTCCGTTGCAGCCGCCGCAGCTGATAACCGACGGCGCGGGGATTGTCGGTGTCGAACAGCAGCAGGTCGATGATCGCGGTCGGGTGCAGCGCCGAACGGTAGCGACGCCGGTAGGCGGTCAGGTTGTCGGTGATGGTGAGCACCACTTCCCACAGCGGCAGCCCTGGGTTTCGCGCGGTGATGAAGGCCAGATTGAACAGTTCCAGGGTACGCAGCACCCGCTCCAGGTAACGACCGATGTCGAAAAACAGCCAACCCTGATGGTGTGGCATGGTTTCGTTGTTCAGGCCGCAGAACGCCGCCATCAGCATCAGCTCTTCCTCCAGCAGCTCCCGCGCCTGCCGGGCGCCCAGCCCCGAGGGCGGTTCCTGGATGCTGTGCTGCAAGCGGTTCAGCAACCGCCAACTGTCGTCTCCCAGATGGTTGCGCACGGCGCGTCCGGTTCGCAACATGCCGGCGAACAGCGCTTGCATGCTGCCGGGATGCTCCGAATCCAGGATGAGATTCAGCAATTGCTGGCGCAGGGTGAAGAAGCGGGCGCGCGGCGATTCCGCCACGGGGGGCACCGGGATTTCCAGGGCATCGAGCAGATCGTCCAGACAGCGTTCGTCGGTGTTGTCCTGCTCCCACTCCAGCAGTCGCCCGAACGCTTCCCGCAACAGCCGGGCGGTGCTGTCGAGCCGCTCGCCGTAGCGGCCCAGCCAGAACAGATTGTCGGCCACCCGGCTGGGCAGATCGCTGCCGTCGCGGGTGACCACGATGGGACCGTAAGCCTGGCGCAGCAGGCTGACGTGACGTTGCGGCGTGGGCGCCAGCACCCACCAGTCCTTGCTGATGCCGCCTTTTTGCAGCGCGGCCTGCAGGGTGTCCAGCCCCGACGAAACCCGGGCCAGGCCGCCCGGCATCACCCGGTAGCCATCGTCCTCCGCCACGACGAAACCGCGCAGCATCACTGGCCGCGGCACCAGCCGGCCTTCCTCCAGCACCGGGGCGGTGGACAGCGGCAGCGATTCCTGGCCGACGAACAGGTGGGGGGCGGCCTGAATCCGCTCGAGCAGTTGCGCGCGGGTCGCCCTGTCCAGGCGGGCGCCTTCCCAGCAGGGTCCGTTCGGCAGGATCGAGCGCACGACCAGCCGATCCAGATGGTTCAGGACATGACTCTGTTGGCTGGAATCGCCGCACCACCAGGTCGGCAGCGAGGGTAGCTTGAGAGCTTCGCCCAGCAATTGCCGGCACAGCAGCGGCAGGAAAACGACGAGCCCCGGATTTTCCACGATGCCGCTGCCCAGCGCGTTGGCAAGGGCGACGTGACCGCCGCGCACCGCCTGCAGGAGGCCGGGCACGCCGAGCAGGGAATCGCCGCGCAGTTCCAGCGGATCGCAGAAGTCGTCGGCCACCCGTCGCAGGATCACGTCCACCGGCCGCAGCCCGCCAAGGGTTTTCAGCCAGACCCGGCCGTCGCGCACCACCAGGTCCTCGCCCTCGACCAGGCTGAGCGACAGATAATTGGCCAGATAGGCGTGCTCGAAATAGACCGGGCTGTTGGGGCCGGGAGTCAACAGCACGACATGCGGGCTTTCGGGGTTGTGGCGCGCCAGACCGGCCAGGGTGGCGCGTTCGGTCTCCAGAAAACTGGCCAGGCGGCGCAACGGGGCGTCGCGATAGATCATCGGCAGGGCGCGCGCCAGCAGGATGCGATTCTCCAGGGTGTAGCCGGCGCCGGACGGCGACTGGGTGCGGTCGCCATGAACCCGGAACGCGCCGTCCGGTCCGCGCGCCAGATCGACCCCGTGAAAAATCAGCCAGCGGCGGCCTTCGGGCAGGGAGCCATGGCAGGGGGGCAGAAAACCGGGATGGGCGAAAACCAGCTCCGGCGGCAGCCAGCCTTGGCGGATGGTCAGCCGTGGGCCGTAAAGGTCCGCCAGCAGGGCGTTCAGCAGTCGCGAACGCTGTTCCAGTCCCGCCGCCAGCGTGCTCCATTCGTCGCCGGTCATCAACAGCGGGATGTTGTCCACCAGCCAGAGCCGGGGCGAGCCATGAGGGTCGTCGTAAGTGTTGTAAGTGACGCCGTCGGCTTGCAGCAGTCGCTGCACCTCGTTATGACGGCGCTCCAGTTCCTCGCCGCCGATTTCCTCCAGGGCTTTCGCCAGATCGCGCCAGTGCGGGCGCAACACGCCGGGCGCCGAACACATCTCGTCGTAGCCCGAATCGGGGACCGGATAGTCGGCCAACAGCGTATCGCTCGGCGGGCTTGAGTAATCTTGATAGGCAACGGACGCTTCAATCATGAAGAACTCCATGGACGGGACCACCGCGATGCGGATTGCCGGACAGCGCGATCATGGGTGAAGCATCGCTCACAGATTCCTGACGGATGACGGGTCGCGAGGATTCGGCGATAGTACGGAAGCAAACGGTATGCCTTTGCCGCGGGAGAGTGGTTTGATGGGAACCCGGGAGTCGGATGGCGACCGCATGTGATTTTAGTCGCGGAGCTTGCCGGTGGTGCGGCGCAGCCGGTCGGCCATCACGCGCATGACCTGCAGGGCAAAGCGCGGCGTGTGCTGGATCAGCGCGAGAAAATGCTCCTGGTTGACGGGAGCGAGCAGGCAGTCGGTGCGGGCGATGGCCGTGGCGCTGCGCGGCTTGTCGTCGATCAGGGCGATTTCGCCCACGATGCCGCCGGGATGCACCGTTTCGAGGAGCCGGTCGCCGACCCTGATGTCCACTTGGCCCTCGGCCACGATGTACAGGTTGTTGCCCGGCTCGCCCTCGCGGAAAATGGTCTGGCCGGAGGCGAAGGATTGGTATTCCTGAATTCTGTTGAAAAGATTCTGGTCTTGCATGGGGCGATTCCTCGTCGTGCCAGTGGATCGACAGGGACGATGCCCGCGCCTTGGCGCGCCGGCTTGCTGGTGCGATACTTTTGTGGCAGTTTAGCCGACTTTCCGGGGCCTTGATAGCGTGCCCGCCGGACGCTTCCCACCCTCGTCCCGGGATGCCAGCGTCGTTTTTTGCGTCACGTCGACCCCGTCATGCGCCCCGAAACCGCCGAAACCCACCAACCCCTGCGTTACGGTTACACCACCGGCGCCTGCGCGACCGCCGCCAGCGTGGCGGCGGCCTGTCGGCTGTTGGCCGGGACCGGGCTGGATCAGGTGGAAATCCTGTTGCCGCGCGGCCAGCGGACGCAGTTCCGGCTGGCCTATTGCCGGCTGACGGAGACGGGCGCCGAGGCGGCGACGGTCAAGGATGCCGGCGACGACCCCGATGTCACGCATGGGGCATTGATTTTCGCCCAAGTGGCTTTGAGCGAACCGTTGGGAGTGCGGTTCCATGCCGGGCCGGGCGTGGGAACCGTGACGCGGCCCGGCTTGCCGATTCCGCCGGGCGAACCGGCCATCAATCCGACCCCACGCCGGATGATCACCGAACACCTGACCCGACTGGCGACGGAATATGACCATCGCGGTGGGTTCGAGGTGACCATCGGGGTCGAGAACGGCGCGGAACTGGCGCTGAAAACCCTCAATCCTCGCTTGGGCGTTGTCGGCGGGTTGTCCATTCTCGGCACCACCGGCATCGTCCGACCGTTTTCCTGCTCGGCTTACATCGCCTCCATCCAGCAGGCCATCGACGTGGCCCGCGCCAATGGCTTGACGCACATCGTCGCCTGCACCGGCGCCACCAGCGAACAGACCCTGCGCGCCCATTACTCGCTATCGGACATGGCGTTGATCGAGATGGGCGATTTTGCCGGGGCGGTGCTCAAGCATCTGCGGCGGGCGCCGGTTCCCCGGCTGAGCCTGGCCGGCGGGTTCGGCAAGATCAGCAAGCTGGCGGCGGGCCATCTGGACCTGCACAGTCGCAGTTCCAGCATCGATCTGGCGCTGTTGGCGGTGGAAGCGGCGGCGCTGGGCGCAGAGGCGGGGTTGCAGGACGCCATGCGAGTCGCCAACACCAGCCAGCGGGCGCTGGCGCTGGCCCACGCGGCGGGCTTGCCGCTCGGTGATCGAATCTGCGCCATGGCTCGCGACCAGGCCCGCGCCATCCTGCCCCCCGCCGTGGCGGTGGAGGTTTGGGCCACCGACCGCGAAGGCCGACCGGTCGGTCATGCCGGTTTCGTCTGAAATGCGCATCCTGATTCTGGGCGGTATCGGCGAAGCGGCGAAGCTGGCGCGGGCGCTGGCGCCGGTTCATGCCGTGACCTACAGCGTCGCCGGTCGGGGACGCGCGCCGGACGTGCCCTGTCCAGCGCGTAGCGGCGGTTTCGGCGGCGGCGAAGGCCTGGCGGCATTCCTGCGTGATCATGGCATTGAATTGCTGATCGATGCCACCCATCCCTACGCCGCACGCATCAGCCGGAACGCGGTGGCGGCGTCTCGCTCGGCGGGAATTCCGCTCTGGGCCTACCGGCGACCGGTATGGCGACCGGAGCCCGGCGATGACTGGCGGCGAGTAGCCGACTGGGCGGGGATCGTCGCGGCGCTGCGGCAATTCAAACGGCCGTTTTTCACCATCGGTCTGGAACCGTTGCGCCATGTCGCCGACATCCTGCCGAGGCAGCACTGGCTGGTGCGCTGTCTGGTGGCGGAGCCCCCGACCACGCCGCGCCTGACCCTGCTGCGCGCCATGGGTCCCTTTTCGCTGGAGCACGAAACGGCCTTGCTGCGCGATTATCGAATCGACGTGCTGGTGGCCAAGAACAGTGGCGGCGGCGCGGTCGAAGCCAAATTGACGGCGGCGCGGCAACCGCGAATTCCGGTGGTGATGTTGGATCGCCCGGCGTTGCCCGAGGCGGATCGGGAATTTGCCGACGTAGAGCGGTTGGCCGCCGAGCTTTCGGAATCGGGCCAGGCGTCGATTGCTGCCCAGCCGTTGGAGAACGGATTGGTATGACAAAACGCGCCGATTTCTTGTCTGAGTGACGATACTTTGTGTAAAAAGGCGGTACGAATACCGGTATCCCGAAAATCACGATGAGGAGGACCGAGGATGGACGTTCGCGCATTGTTTGATCAGCTTTTGCAATCGGGTCGCGAGTTGGCGAGCAAGGGCCAAAGTCTGGCCGAGCAGAAGCTCAATATCCCCAGCGAGGGACCGCAACGCGAAGCAGCCTTGTCGGGCATGGGCAAGGGTGCGGCCATCGCGGGCGTGGCGGCGCTGCTGCTCGGCACGAAAGCCGGACGGGGTCTGACCGGCGTGGCGTTGAAACTGGGCAGCGTGGCGGCGGTGGGCGGGCTTGCCTACAAGGCTTTCCAGGACTGGCAGGCCAGGCAGGGGGGAGCGCCCGTCGCCGATCCGGGTCCGGCGGCCAATACCCTGAGCGGGCCGCAACTGGATCGACGCAGCCTGGTTCTGCTGAAAGCCATGCTCGCCGCCGCCAAGGCGGACGGGCATATCGACGAGAAAGAGCAGGGCGCTATCGATGCTTACCTGCAAAAACTCAATCTCGATCCCGAAGCGTTACATTTCGTCAAGGATGAAATAGGCAAGCCGGTGAGCGCCAGGGAGGTTGCCGCGGGCGCGGATTCGCCGGCGGCGGCGGCGGAAATCTATCTGACCTCCTTGTTGGCGATCAACATCGACAACGATCAGGAACGGGCGTATCTGGACGAACTGGCCCGGGAACTGAAGTTGTCGCCGGAGCTGGTGTCGGAACTTCTGAAGCAGGCCAGGGCGTAGAGCCAGGAGCGGTAAGTCCGATAGCTTGCGAACTTGCCGTCCGGCTAACCTGCCTCTGAATTCCGCCGATACCATTCGGCATGTTCGGCGCTGTAAAGGTAGGACGGCGGGAATCCCTCCGGCTGGATCACCCGCCCGACCAGGATCAGCGCGGTGCGGGTGAAACCCTTGACTTCGACCTTGGCGGCGATGTCGGCCAGCGTGCCGACCACGCCGTCCTGATCCGGCCACGACACCCGGTGCAGCACCGCCACCGGGCAGTCCGCGCCGTAATGCGGAATCAGTTCCGCCACGATCTCCCGCAGTTTGTCCACGCTGAGGTAAATCGCCAGCGTTGCCCGATGCCGGGCCAGTTCCGGCAGGCTTTCGCCTTCCGGCATCGGCGTCTTGCCGGCGTGGCGGGTCAGGATAATCGTCTGGCTGACGCCCGGCAGGGTCAGTTCCCGGCGCAGCATGGCGGCCCCGGCGAACGCGGCGGTCACGCCCGGCACGACTTCGTAGGGAATCTCCAGCCGTTCCAGTTCCCGCATCTGCTCGCCGATGGCCCCGTACAGCGCCGGGTCGCCGGTGTGCACCCGCGCCACGTCCAGCCCGCGTTCGTGCGCGGCGCGGATGCGGGCGATGATCTCCTCCAGGTTCAGATCGGCGGTGTTGACGATCTCCGCCGTCGGGTTGGCGGCCAGAATCAATTCCTTCGGTACCAGCGAACCGGCGTACAGCACCAGCGGGCATTCTCGAATCAAGCGCTGGCCCTTGACGGTGATCAGTTCGGGATCGCCGGGACCGGCGCCGATGAAATAGACCGTCATTCGAATTTCCCCTGGTCGAGCTGTTCCAGCAACGCCGGGGTGACGTCGTCGAAGCGGACGATGCGTTTGCCTTGATGGTCCTTCAGGAACTCCTCGGCCTCGGCCTGGGTCGCCAACGGCACCAGTTCGTGACCCATCGGCCCCAGCACGTCGGAGCCGATCACGTACCAGGCGGCTCGGGCGTCGATCCGGGTCACGCCGTAGTATTCGGTGACGCCGATGGCGGCGATGTCGGCCCGGGTGTGGCCGGGCGCGTACTTGGGCAGATTCGACAGGTATTTGAACAGGTCCTTGGCACCGTCGAAGTGGTGGAGGTGGCCGTCCTGGTACAGCGCCGTCGCTACCCAGTCGGGATAGAGGCTGACGAACATCCCGCACACCGGGCAGGTGTCCTTGGGTCCGGGGACGGGCCACTTCGACTCCTCGCTCCAGGCTGGCGACAGGGCGAACGCCAGTAGCAACAGGAACGGCCAGTCGCGACCGATCCGCGTCTTATGTGTCCGTAATGTTTTTAGCATTTTGTCGTTGCCCAGAAGTGGCGGGCATTTTGCACTCCATCTTTTCGACAAGTTTATCGCGGGGCCGATGGAGTTGGCGAGGAATATCCACCCAACAATCACAAGTCTATTGCCAGGTTTATCGAGTAAAAGGAAAAAAGCCGGCGGGAAAAAAGCAATGATGAAACAGGGTGGTTTGAGGCTGTTTCACCTTGAAACATCATCGCCGGATATTGGATTTTGGATAACGTCCAACCAGTTGCATGACGGAGCAGGGAAATCGGGAAAATCGTTTGGGAATGAATGGTCGTAATCAGAGAGGACTGGCGGATCGTCCTTGCCCATCCAGGATGGCGGATGGCCGCCAGCCAAGCCAAAGCCGCTCGAGGCTAAGAGATCGTGATGAGTATCGCGGAACTGGCAGAGAAGATCACCACCCTGCTGGCCCCGGCCATGCCCTACCTCCAGAAAGCCGAAGGCGAAGCGATGGCGGAAGTTGTCACGCGGGAAGATGCCGATGGCTGGAGGCAGCGGACGGACGTGTTGTGGCAATGGCTGCAACCGAAACTGGGGACGAGACCCGCCGCCATGGAAGCGGTCGCCGATCTCGCGGGCGAGCCGGAAAATCAGGATTTTCAGGCTACCTTCCGGGTGCAGCTCAGGAAGGTTCTTAGCGAGGATGCAACGTTTGCATCCAACCTGGCGCGCTTTCTCGCGTCCGTTTCCATTCCCCTCGCCCAGCCGGTGAATCAAGCGATGGCTATCGGAAATGGGAGTATTGCCCGGGATGGAGGGGTTGCCGCCGGCGCCGGTGGAGCGGCCATTGGTGGGAACGCCGGGAATGTGCACGTGGTGAATATCGGTCCGGGAGCCAATTTGTTTCTGGATCGTCCCCCGGCGCGAATGACCGATGTCGACCGGGATACGGCGCTGGGTCGCTACCTGCGGCACATCATCAGCCATAACCGCTATCTTCAGCTTCAAGGCATCCGCTCGGGTGGCCGGCTGGTGCATATCGAACTGGAGCGCATTTTCATCTGCCTGCGCGCCACCCAGCGACGCCCGGTCGTTGCCGGGGAACGCTGGCCGGGCAAGGAAAGAATGCCGGTCTCCGGGGAAAGAAGCCAGCCTGATTCCCAGGCGACGTTGACGACCGAGATCGTGACGGTCTCGATTGGCAAGGCGCTGTCGAAGCATCCGCGCCTGGTGGTGTTGGGTGATCCAGGCAGCGGCAAGAGTACCCTGCTTCGTTACCTGGCCCTGATCTCCGCGCGGGATCTGGCGGAGGGTCGCCGCCTGGTTCAGGACAGGCTGGGATCAGCCGAACCGAGGCGACTGCCGATCCTGTTGCCACTTCGGCAAATCGGTCGTTTTCTCCAGGCCCGACCCGATGAAGGCACTGAAGGCCATGCCCGGTTGATCGAGTATCTCATCGCCGCGCTGGCCAGCGAGCGTATTGAACTGCCCAAGGATTTTTTCGACCCGTGGCTGACCGGGGGCGACGCCCTGATCCTGCTCGACGGCTTGGATGAGGTCGTCGATCCCGGACTGCGCCGGCGCGTCTCGCGACTGGTGGAAAGTTTCACCCAAACCTACCCCCGGTGCCGCTACGTGGTGACCAGCCGGATCGTCGGTTACACGGACGCCGCGCGGCTGGGCGAATCCTACGCGGTTACCACGATGCTCGATTTCAGCCGGGAAGACATCGCCCGGTTCCTCGGCAACTGGCACCGGCTGATCGCGGTCGCGCAGATGGGCGAGGGCGAGAGCACGGATGCCCACGCCGCCAGACAGACCCGTCGGTTGCTGTACTTTATCAACCACAATCCGCGCATCCGCGATCTGGCTATCAACCCCTTGCTGTTGACCGTGATCGCCATGGTTCACCGGGACCGGGTGAAATTGCCGGATCGGCGGGCCGAACTCTACGCCGAGGCCGTGGAGGTATTGCTGGGCAAGTGGGAGGAGGCCAAGGGGATGTCGGAGGCGCCGGTCCTGCTCAGGGGCCAGCCCTTCGACACCGGCGACAAGCGCCTGCTGTTGCAGGACCTCGCGCTGTACCTGCACGAGCGGAACCAGAAGCAGATCAAGGTGGAGGAACTGCATCATTTTCTGCGCGCCCGGTTCAAGGGATTGCTGCGCGAGGACCACGCGGTCGAGCAGACGGTCATCCGCTTCCTCGCGATGATCGAGGAGCGCACCGGCCTGCTGGTGGCGCGCGGCGAGGGAGTCTATGCCTTCTCCCATCTCACCTTCCAGGAATACCTGGCGGCGCTGGGCATCGCCGCCCGCGACGATTATGTGGCCTACACGCTGAAACGGGCGGGCGATCTCTGGTGGCGGGAGGTCATCCTGCTGGAAGTCGGCTACCTCGGCACGCAAAGCAAGGAAAAAACTACGGCGCTGATTCGCGCCATCGCCGAGCGGAAACGGGAACCGGAACCCTATCACAACCTGGTGTTGGCGGCGGAATGCCTGCGCGACGTGGGCGACAATCGGGTTCAGGGCGACCTGCGACAGGAAGTCCAGCGCCGGCTGCGCCAGGATCTTGAAGCGCCGCCGCCCCTGTTCGTGCGCTGGTTCAGGAAAGCCGGAGTAAAAAACTGGATCGAACAGCGCGCCCAGGCGATGGAGGCGCTGGTGCGGACCGGCGCGGGCTTCTGGACCATGCCCCATGGCGAGCCGGAATGGGTGAAAATTCCCGCCGGAACGGGGTGGATGGGAAGCAGGCGCGGACGGACCAACGAACGGCCTTTGCACCAGGTCGAACTCGATGCCTTTCTGATCGCGCGGGTTCCGATCACCAACGCCCAATACCACTTGTTCATCCGGGCCACGAGATACGCGACGCCGCGACACTGGCGGGAAGAGCGCCCACCCAAGGGCCTGGAGAGTCATCCGGTGGCCTGCGTAAGCTGGCATGACGCGCTGGCTTACTGTCTGTGGCTGAGCCGGGAGACGGGCAAGCCGATTGCCCTGCCGAGCGAGGCCCAGTGGGAAAGAGCCGCGCGGGGTGATGAAGACCAACGCGAGTATCCATGGGGTGATCGCTTTGAAGCAGCCTGGTGCAACAGTGAGGCGCTGGGGTTGGAGGCTACCACCCCTGTCGGTATTTTTCCCGAGGGCGCCAGCCGATATGGCTGCCTGGACATGGTCGGCAATGTATGGGAATGGACGAGCAGCCTCATGGATGACTATCCCTATCCCGGCCAAGGCGCCGCGCGCCGGGCGCGCGAAGATCTGACGGCACGGGGTGATCGCGTGTTGCGGGGCGGTGCGTTCGGCTACGGTCCCGTCCTCATGCGCTGCGCCTCCCGATCCAACGGCAATCCCGATGGCCTCGGCCCTGTCGTCGGATTTCGGGTGGTGACATCGTGTTCCGATTGAAGACCACAAGCGTTATGGAGGTTCGAGATGGATATTCCGGCTCTTGCAACGGCGGTGACCAGTTGTCTTGCCCCGACGCTGCCCTATCTGCTGAAAGCGGGCGAGAAAGGGATCGAAACAATCGGTTGCGAAATGGGTGCGGGAATGTGGGAAACGGCCAAGGCAATCTGGCGGAGATTGAGTCCGGGTCCGGCGGTCGAGTCGGCGGCGCGGGAAGTCGCGAGCGCGCCGGAGGACCAGGATGCGCAGGCGGCTCTCCGCTATCAGCTCAGGAAAATGTTGGCCGCTGATGAGCAACTGGCGTCGGCGCTCGCGCGGTTGCTGGAGGAAGGCGGCAAAGTCGCGAGTCCTCATGCCGAGGTTCACGGCGAGGGCGCCGTAGCTCAGGGACCGGGGGCGGTGGCCGCCGGAAAAGGCGGGGTCGCCGTGGGCCGCGACGTGCATGGCGGCGTGCGCATCGGTGGTACGGAAATCATCGGGACGGTGGTCAAACCTTAGCCTACAGCCCCGACCAGGATGTAGGTTGGGTTAGCGCGCGGCGCGTAACCCAAACGACCCAACCGTTGGGTTAGGCCGTAGGCCGTAACCCAACCTACTAATCATCCGGGAGTGCCGTAGGCTCTGAATTCCACTGACCGTGCCCGGCTTATCCGGCGGCATGTCGTTTCTTCTCCGCCCGCTTCTTCCGGATCATCATGGTGTCGCCGGCCATGCTTTGATAGGCGGCTTGCAGGGCGGCGTCGAAATCGCCCAGTTCGCCGCCCTGTTCAGCCTTGGCGGCTTCGGCGTCCGCCTTGGAAGCGAAGGCGACCTTGCTTTGCTTGGTCATGACGCCCGGCAGTTTGGAGCCGATCAGGTAGGTGGCCGCGTCCACGTTCACCAATGGCTTCGGGTCGGCTTTCGCGCCGAAATCGGCAGCGTAAATGGCTTTGGGTCCCCGGTCCAGGTTCAGCGCGAGGCTGAGCGCGGCGCAGTGCAGCGAGCAGGTGGCGTCCACCCGGTCGTCCTGGTAATGGACCAGATGGCGGCTGTGGTGGTATTGCTTGCGATCCATGCCGCAGTAAGGGCATTTGGGATACTTGGCCAGTTCATTCTCCAGCGGATTGGGGTCCGGCGCGGTTTTGGGGACGAATTGCAGCGGGGTGCCGTCGGTTTCGCACTTCGCGGCGAGGGCGGGCGGACTCAGGGTCGCGACGCCGGCGCTGACGCCCGCCACGGCGAAAAGACGCAGGACTTGTCGACGTTCGATCTGGATGGAATCGTTCATGAGTGCGGTTTCCCCGATTGTGGTTATGGAAGAGGTCACAATTGTAGGACAGGAGCGCGCCAAAGGGATTGACAATGATCAAAGCAGGCCGGCTATCGCCTGTGTAAAAGCCTCGGGGGTGGATTCGCCGAGGAATCGCCCGCGGACGATGCCCTGCCGGTCCACGATGAAGGTTACCGGCAGGCTCATCACCTGATAACGGCGCGTCACTTCGCCCTGGCGGTCGAGCAGCACGTCGTAGGAAACGCCGAGTTGCTGGACGAACGGTGCTACCGTTTCCGGCGGTTGCAGCACGTTGATGGCGAGAATGGCCAGGCCCCGGTCGCGGAATTGGCGATAGACCGGCTCCAGCGCCGTCATTTCGGCCCGGCAGTACGGGCACCAGTCGGCCCAGAAGCGGATGGCGACCACTTGGCCGCGGTACTGCTCGGGAAAGCGGACGCCGGCGCCGTCCAGCCGGTCCAGCGCGAAGGCGGGAGCGGGCGTGTTGACCTTGATGACCGGCGACTCCGGCTCGCAGCCGGCCAGCAGCATCAACAGCACGATACCCGGCAGGATTCGAAATGGGGTCATGAGACCAGCACGCCTCGTCGGGAATTATGTGGAATTATGGCGGCCATCATGCCTTTAACGGCGCGGTACTCGTACCGTGGCCAAGGCGGCGCGGATCGCTTCCGGGTCATCGATCCGGCGCATCAGTTTACCGATGAACTGCAATTGTCGCTGGTGCGCCCCCCGCTGCGGCATCGCCTGCGCCGCCCGCACCGCCACCAGCAAGTCTTCCGGCAGCGGCAGCCGGCTCAGTTGCGTCGGGGTGAGTTTGACCAATTGCGCGCCCAAATCCTGTAGCGCGGTCGCTTCCCGCTTGCGTTGGCTTTTACTGGGTGGTCGCGGTTCTTCCGGACGGAAATCGTCGTCGAATGCGTCGTCATGCATGGCGATAGTCTCCAGCAAGAGCTTTTGATGAGCCGGGCTCGGCCAAGCCGGTACACGCCGGCTTCGGCATGGCCGATCCTCACTCCAACCCCAGTTTCTTCAAGCGGTAGCGCAGCGCCCGAAAGCTGATGCCCAGCTTTTCGGCGGCGGCGGTCTTGTTGTAGCGAGTCGCTTCCAGCGCCCGCAGGATCGCCGCCTTCTCCAGACCCTCCAGATAACCTTCCAGATTGTTCACCATCGGCAGCATGGGCTGGGTCTTCGGCTCGTCCGGCGCGCGGGCGGACAGGGGGGCGGGCGCGGCCGGTTCCGGTCGAATCGGCGCGGGACTCGGTGGGGGGGACGCGGCCAAGGGCATCGACAGCGAGGCCGCGGTGACCGGCAATGACAGGTCGTCCGGTTGGATGACCGCGTTCTCGCACAGCGTGAACGCTCGTTCCAGGATGTTCTCCAACTCGCGAATGTTGCCCGGAAAGGCATAACGCTGCAGCGTCAGCAACGCCGACGGCGCCAGCGCCGGTCGCGGCAATCCGGTTTGCTGGTTCAGTCGGTCGAGGACCGCCGCCACCAGTTCCGGGATATCCTCGGGATGCTCGCGCAGGCTCGGCATCCGCAACTCGATCACGTTCAGCCGGTAGAACAAATCCTGGCGGAACGCACCGTTGCGGACCAGGGCGGTCAGATTTTTGTGGCTGGCGCTGAGGATCCGCACGTCGATGGCCACCTCGGCCGACGCCCCCACCGGCCGCACCGCCCGCTCCTGAATCGCGCGCAACAGCTTGACCTGCATGTGCATCGGCAGCTCCGCCACCTCGTCCAGGAACAGCGTGCCACCCTGCGCGGCCTGGAACAGTCCGCTTTTGTCCTGGTTGGCGCCGGTGAAGCTACCCTTCTTGTAGCCGAAAAACTCGCTCTCCATCAGCTGCTCGGGGATCGCGCCGCAATTGACCGGCACGAACGGCTTGTCGGCCCGCGGCCCGGACAGATGAATCAGCCGCGCCGCCAGCTCCTTGCCGGTGCCCGATTCGCCGCTGATCAGGATCGGCGCCTGACTGCGCGCCAGTTTGGCGATCAGCGCCCGCACCCCGTCCATCACCGCCGAGCGCCCCAGCAGCAGGGGAGGACGGCTGTCGCCGCTGCGGCTGTCGCCGCCGCGGCTCAACCGCAGCGCGGTCGCCACGATGTCGCGCAGCACCGACAGCTCGAACGGCTTGGAGACGAAATCGAACGCGCCCAGCTTCAGCGCCTCCACGGCGTTTTCCACGTTGCCGTGCGCGGTGATCACCGCCACCGGCAAATTGGGAAAGTGTTTCTGGATATGCGCGACCAGTTCCAGGCCGCTGCCGTCCGGCAGGCGCAGATCGGTGATGCAGAAACTGAGCGGCTGGCGTTTGAGCAGGG
>JRYG01003318.1_pt1 | contig 22487 bp, 18 predicted proteins | sample 235341 | NCBI WGS metagenome assembly JRYG01 (sample SAMN03074218, study PRJNA261478) | activated sludge metagenome | biome: Wastewater Treatment Plant; feature: Wastewater; material: Activated sludge; isolation source: activated biomass of a wastewater treatment plant treating hydrocarbon... ... | reverse complement strand
TACTCGCTGTGGTCGGCCATCGGCCTGCCGATCATCGTCTATCTCGGCATGGAGCATTTTCTCGAGCTGCTGGAAGGCGCCCATGCGATGGACGAACATTTTCGTACCGCGCCGCCGGAGGAAAATCTGCCGGTGATTCTGGCGCTGCTGGGGGTGTGGTACATCGACTTCTTCGGCGCCGACAGTCATGTGATGCTGGTTTACGATGATTATCTCCGCTCCCTGCCGGACTATCTGCAACAGCTGGACATGGAGAGCAACGGCAAGTCCGTTGATCGCGACGGCCAGCCGGTCGCGGTCAACACCGGGCCGATTCTCTGGGGTGGGCTGGGCAACAACGGCCAGCACGCCTTTTACCAACTGTTGCACCAGGGCACGCATCTGGTTCCGGCGGATTTCCTCGCTCCAGCCAACAGCCCGAATCCGGTCGGCGATCATCACCCGATCCTGCTGGCCAATTGCCTGGCTCAGTCCGAGGCACTGATGGTCGGCAAGACCGAAGCGCAGGCCCGCGCCGAACTGGAGAAGCAGGGGCTGAGCGGCGAGGCGCTGGAGAAACTGTTGCCCTACAAGATCTTCCCCGGTAATCGACCCAGCACCAGTCTGTTTTATCGTCGCTTGACGCCCCAAGTTTTGGGCTCGCTGATCGCGCTCTACGAGCACAAGGTGTTCGTCCAGGGCATCATCTGGAATGTCAATTCTTTCGATCAGTGGGGCGTGGAGCTGGGCAAGCAACTGGCGAACGCCATCCTGCCGGAACTGAAGGGCGCCCGACCGTTGGCCGGGCACGACGCCTCCACCCTCGGGCTGATTCAATTTTGCCGCGGGGAGATCTGACGTTCAGGGAGCGGGCCGATGCGGGGTGGCGCACCGCACAGCCGCTCCGGCCACCGCCGCGCGGCGTCGGTTCTTACCGGCGGGAGGGTGTCGATAAGGCGCTTACGGAGGAGCGCCGCGCGGTCCGGGTTAGTAGGACTTTTTCTCTTCGGCCTTGCGTTCGATGGCCTGTCCGGCCGATTTGACGTCCTGACCGGCGCCCTTGACGGTGTTGCAGCCGCTCAGGCTGCCGCCCAGCATGATCGAGAGGCCAAGCAGAATAACCACATAGACGGATTTGCGCTTCATGGGTCCATGATCCTCTGTGAAAAATTTATCGATCTGGTCACTTTGCAACGTCACTTCCGGGGATTGGATTATAGCGAACGCGGCCAAGAGTGCGCGCCAGACCGGCGGAGACCGGCTGAAGCCGCTCGTCCTGACGTTGGCGCGGGATGCTTGTTATACTCAATCGTCACAAAACAGCCATCCGTCCGCAATAAAATCATGATTGGGAGGACACCCCGATGCTTGGAGAGAGCCACGATCTGTTCCACGAGTTTCCCGAGTACCAGGATCGCATCGCCGAGTTGAAGACCGCCGACCCCAAATTCGCGGAACTGTTCGCTCAGTACCATGTGATCAACGACGAAGTGGAACGCATCGAACTGCAAATCGAGACGCCCTCGGACATGTATACCGAGACTCTGAAGAAGCGGCGCCTGCATCTGAAGGACGAGATTTACGCGATCCTGCGCAAGGTGGCTCGCGCCGGAACGCTGGCCTGAAAGACTGCTCCCCGTTTGGAATATCAAGCAGTTGGCGGGGGCGGATCGTCGCCGGTGGCGATTTCGCCAGCCGGGTTCGATAGCGGTGGACCGCTGGCGGCCGGACGGCTGACCGGAGGCTTGACCCGGACGCGCCGGACTCGTTCGACCGGCATCGCCGTTTCCGCCGGACTGACCGGTAACCGCCGGTCGAAGCCGACCGGCGGCTGGGCCGCCGACGGAGAGCCGGCGCGGGCCCGGCGCAGCCAGCCCAGCAACCGGCGTTCCACGGCATCCTGACTGGCCGGGGACAAATCCCGGAAGATCAGCCCGCCGACGCCGAGCAGCAAGGTCAGCCCACCCAGAAACGAGACCAGCGGCTGCATGAAGGCGATGGCCAGTACGGCCAGCAGTGCGAGCAGCATGTGTCTGATTTTCAAGCGCTTATCCTCCATCAGAGACGGTTCGGGATCGCCTGCGCGGCTTCGGCCGGAACGGATTTGCGCAGGAGGATGACCGTGCAATTGTCGTCCGGCTGGCTTCGCTGTTGTCGAATGGAGTCGGCGAGATCGGCGAACAGCCTATCGAGCAGCTCTTCGAGGGAACACCGTGGCCGCGCCAGCAGCGCCGGCCAGCGCCGGATGAACGTTTGCGGGTTGGCGAGATGCCAGAGGCCGTCGCTGGCCAGGAGATAAATCCAGTCCGGTTCCAGTTCCAGGGCACGGCGGTCGCTCAGGCCGCGCAGAAACAACGGCAGGTTGCCGTCGTGCAGTTCGAACAAATCCGCGGCGATGGTTTCCGCCTGCAGACGTGGTACGCCCAGGGTGCTGCCGAGAATGAAGGCCTGGCTGATTTGCGAATTGGCTCGGACATGCACCTGTTGAAACCATTGCAGGCTGTCTAGCAGACCCAGCATCGCGAGGTGGGTGGCCGGTACGTGATCCACGGTCAGGCATTGCACCTGTTGGTGGTCGATGGCGTAGACCCGCGAATCGCCGACATGAAACAGCAAGGCCGGACCGCGGGTCGGGATTTCCAGGACGATCAGCGTACAACCGGTTTCCAGGCCGGCCGCCTGGAACTCCCGATAAAGTCGGCCATGCAGGGCATCCAGGCGGCTGGAGAGTTGGCCAAGATCGGTGGTGGCCGGCAGTTCGAGCAAGCCCTCGACGGTCTTTTCGGTCGCCTCCCGGCCATGGCTGTGACCACCCATGCCATCGAGCACGGCGAGCCGCCAGTGGCCGGGCGGCCAGTCCGGCAGCTGCCGTCGCATTTCCCGCTGGTCGAACAGAAAACGGGCTTGGCCCTGGCCATCGACTACCAGATAATTGTCCTGGTTATCGTGGCGCCCGCGGTCGGTGGGCGAGCGCAGCGAGCGCACGGCGACTTCCAGCGCCGGCCCAGGGGCGGACGGCGCCGCAGCGGGAGCGTTCGCGACGGGATTTCGGGTTTGAGTAGGCATCGGCAAGCGGTCTTATCATCGTCATGGCGGCTGACATACTGTCGCGCCGCGGACAAGGTCGAACCAGCCGGCGGCGGTAGCGCTCGACGGACGGGCGTGCCAGGCGGATTCATCATTCTGCTAGACTAGACAATAATTTGATTCACCGCTGCCGTTCAATCAATTCTTTTGGAGCCACTTGGCGAATTCATGGCGTATGGAACTCGAAGCGCGTCTTGAGGAACCCGCGGAAGCTTCCGCGGCTGGCCGACCGGATGAAGGGGAACCGGCCCGTCGCCAGGAGCAGGCACCGCGCGGCGTGGTGGCCGATGGCTCTCATGCCGTGGTGCTGGCCGGACCGGAAGCGAATTCCCTGAACGAGGACGCCGTGCTGGCGGCACCGGAATCCGGCATGGTGATCGGACCGCCGGAACGGCGGGTTCGCCTGCTGCACGATCTCGGCGGCAAGGGACGAGTCTGGCTGGCGCTGGCCGTTGCGCCGGATACCGAACGCGCCCGGGGAATCGCGGACGAGTTTCGAGCGATCAAGCTGTTCCTGCCGGCCAGCCAGGTACCCGGTCCGCGGGAACCCGGGCGCGACGAACGGTCGTTGCGCGCGGATCTCGTCGGGTGGCGGGCCTATCTGGCCAAGATTCGGTCCCGGGTCGAGCAGGCCATGAAACTCGCTCATCCGCACATCGCCAGCATTCATGGCTGGCGGCACGGCGCCGATGGCTGGCCGTTCGCCGAGATGGAATACGTCGACCATCAGCGCGGCCAAACCCTGGCCCAACTGCTGCGCGAACGCGGCCAGGGCGGCTTGCCCTGGGATACCGTCCTGAAGTGGCTGCGTCCCGTCGCGGACGCCCTGGATTATGCCCGTCAGGAACATCGCCTGGCTCACCAGCACCTCGATGCGGATACGGTCTTCCTGACCGGTCAGGGCGCGATCAAACTGTTGGGATTCGGACTGGCGACCGAAGTTCGAGAACCGCAAAGCGTCCTGTTCGGTTCCGGCGATTCGGTACGAGAGGCGGTCGCGGAGAGTCCGGTCGATTCGGTCCTCGTCGAAACTGCGTTCCGCCGCGACGTGTTCGCCCTGGCCTTGCTGATTTACCAGATGTTGATGGGCCAGAGCGCTTACGAGGCCAGGGGCCAGCTCGCGAACGTGGTGCCGCGCCCGCCCGGCCTGACGGACGAAGCCTGGCGAGTTCTGCGACGCGGCCTGGCCTATCCGAGCGAATTGTGTCCGACCGAGGCCGGCAAGCTGATGAGCGCCCTGGAGGTGGCGCAGCGGCCAGCGGAACGAGCCGGACGTGGCCGCGCCCCGCTCCTGGGACGGGGTGGGATGCGGATGGCGGGTTTGGGGTTGCTCATTGCCCTGGGTATTTATTGGCTGACCGAGCGGGCGGACAGGGCACCGGAGCCGGAGAGCCGGCCGGTGCGAACCGATACCGGCGCGAAGGCGGGTTCCGACTTGGTCCCGCCGCCGGAAGCGCCGCCGGAGGCGGCCCTGACCGGGCTGTTGCAGGAAGCGGAACGCGAAGCCGACCTGCGCGCATTCGAATCCGCCAAGCGGGTGGATACGCAGGTGGCTTACCAACTCTATCTCCAGCGCTGTCCGCGCTGCGGTTACGGTCAGGAAGCGCGCAGCGCCATCCAGAATCTGGAAACCGAGGAAAAAATCGACAGGCTCAAGGTCGATTTCGAGACCTTGGCGCGCGCGCTGGAGCGGGAGAATCGCGATGAACGGGGCGACGAGGCGCTGGGCCGCCTGAACGCGCTGGCAACGCTCGCGCCCGGCGATCCGCTGATTGGCGCTGGCCGGCGGCGACTCGCGCTCTATTGGGTGGCTCGGGCGCAAGCGAGCGTCAAGAAGGGAGATCTGGCCACGGCCCGGCAGTGGGTGAAAAAAGCCGGGTCGATTCAGCCGGAACTGCCCGAACTGGCGGTTTTGGCCGCATCGCTGCAGCAGGCCGAGCTGACGCAGCAAACCCGGTCGCTGGATGCGGAAGCGTTCGCCGTCGCCCGGCGCGCCAACACCCGCAAGGCGTACTGGGCCTATCTCGAACGCTGCGCCACCCACTGCGACTATCGCGCCGAGGCGGAAGCCGCGCTGGCCCGGCTGGCGCCGGCCAATCCGGTGCTGCGCGACCGTCTGAGCGATGGCTTTCAGGGTCCGGAACTGGTGGTGATTCCCGCCGGTGGATTCACGATGGGATCGCCGCCCCAGGAAAAGGGCCGTTACAACGATGAGCGGCAGCGTCCGGTGCGGATCGCGCGCTCGTTCGCCATCGGCAAGTACGAGGTGATGTTTCACGAATACGACCGCTTCGCGGCGGCGACGGGCCGGGCGTTGCCCAACGATCAGGGTTGGGGTCGGGGCCGGCGGCCCGTCGTCAACGTCGGTTGGCAGGACGCCAGGGACTATGCCGAGTGGCTGTCGCAGCAGACCGGCCATCGCTACCGCCTGCCGACCGAGGCCGAGTGGGAATACGCGGCGCGCGCCGGGGCGGGCGCCAGTCGTTACTGGGGCGACGATCCCGATCAGGGCTGCGCCTACGCCAACGCGGCCGACCTGGATGGCAAACAGATGTTCGTCGGCTGGACGGCGATGAAATGCCGCGATGGCCACGTCTATACGGCCCCGGCCGGCAGTTATCGGAGCAACGATTTCGGCCTGCACGACATGCTGGGCAACGTGCTGGAATGGACCTGCTCGCTCTATGCGCCGGATTTCGAGGCGGCCGTTCAGACCTGCGAGGAGCCGGCCCCGGATCGTCAGTTCGTGGTGCGCGGCGGCTCCTGGAACGATGAGCCGCGCAACGTCCGTTTGGCGGACCGGCATCGCAATCGACCCGACTTCCGGGATTATTTCCTGGGGTTTCGCCTGGTGCGGGAACTGCCTTGAGCGTTGCGAATCCTTGCTGAACGAACGGCCGTGGCAGGGGCCGCGCCGGTGCGTTGACAGCGCTCCACCGATACCACGATAGGATGCCATGACCAAGAAATCCAACACGCTACCCATCGGTTATCGCTTGCATCATTACCGCATCGAGGCGGTGTTGGGCGCGGGTGGATTCGGCATCACCTACAAGGCCGTGCATGAAGCGTTGCGCAGCCGGGCGGCCATCAAGGAATACTTCCCGGTCGAATGGTCCTATCGGGATCGCGACGACATCAACGTCGTGGCCAACACCCAGGGCGCGTTGCCGACCTCCGAGGCCGGCGAAGAGGCGTGCTACACCTGGGGACTGGAGCGTTTTCTCAACGAAGCCCGGGTGCTGGCGCAGGTCAACCATCCCGGCGTGGTGCGGGTGCGGGATTTCTTCGAGGCCAACGGCACCGCCTACATCGTCATGGATTACGAGGATGGCGAACCGCTCAGTCAGGTGCTTCAGCGGGAAAAGCTGTTGCCCGAGGAGCGCATCCGCCGGTTGCTCGGCGACGTGCTGCCGGCCCTGGAAGCCGTGCATGCCCTGGGTTATCTGCATCGCGACCTGAAACCGGCCAATCTCTACTGCCGCTCCGATGGCCGGACCATCCTGATCGATTTCGGCGCGGCCCGGCAAGCCTTGAGCCAGCGCAGCAAGAACATCACCAGCGTGTTCACGGTCGGGTATTCGCCAATCGAACAGTATCTGGTCGAGAGCAAGGGTTATGGACCCTGGACCGATGTCTACGCCCTGGGCGCGGTGCTGTATCAGTGCGCGACCGGCAAGCAACCGGTCGAGGCGCCGGCCCGGGTGCTCGACGATCCGCTGAAACCGGCCGTGGAGGCGGCGGCCGGACGGTACAGTCCGGCGTTGCTGCGGCTGATTGATCGAGCCATGGCGATCCGTCCCGAAAAGCGATTCCAGTCGATTGCGCAAATGCGGGCGGCGTTGGACGCCCCTCCGCCCGGTGACGACGAACGCACGGTCAAGCTGGAACTGCCGCTGCGTCAGGATGTGCATCGCGGCGGCGAGAAACCGCGTCCGGCGGGCGTCGAGCCGGTTCAGGAGCGGCAGCCGGAACCGCCCGGGACCCCGGAAAAACCCTGGTGGCTGGACTGGCGCTGGGGGGCTGGCCTCCTGGTGCTGGCGGCGGTCGTGGCCGGGATAGCGATCATTCCATCGTCCCCGCCGCCGGCGCCGCCGGTCGAGCCGGTCGTGACCGAACCGCCGACGGTCGCGCCGATCAAGCCGCCCGCGAGCGGACCCCCCGCCAATCCCCAGGCCGGCCAGAGCTATGCCGATCCGGTTGCCGGCATGGAATTCGTCTGGGTGCGCGCAGGCTGCTTCACCATGGGCAGTCCGGAAACGGAGAAGGACCGCAGCGCGAACGAAGCACCCCATCAGGTGTGTCCGCCAGGATTCTGGTTGGGCAAGTATGAGGTGACCAACGCTCAGTATCAGCGTTTCGACGGCGATCACGACAGCGGTGGCTATGAATCCCACGGCCTGAACGGTCCCGATCAGCCGGTGGTGCGGGTCAGCTGGCAGGACGCGGTCGCTTATGCCGACTGGCTGTCGGGCAAGACCGGCCTGCGCTTCCGCCTGCCGACCGAGGCGGAATGGGAATACGCGGCGCGCGCCGGTCAGACCCATTCCCGCTATTGGGGCGACGATCCGGATCAGGCGTGTCGGTACGCCAACATCTACGACGAAACCGCTCGCAGGGTCAAGCCGTTCAATTGGGCCAACTATCCCTGCGAGGATGGCCAGGCCGTGGCCGCTCCGGTCGGCAGATACGCGGCGAATGCGTTCGGTCTGTACGACATGTTGGGCAACGTTGCCGAATGGACCTGCTCCGAATACGACAGCGCCTACTCGGGCGGCGAAACCCGCTGCGCGGACCGGAACGCGGCGACGGGAAGCCGTCGGGTGCAGCGCGGCGGCTCCTGGTCCACGTATCCGGGCCTGGTGCGGTTCGCCTACCGCTTCTCGGTCGTGCCGGAATTTCGAAATTTTGACTTGGGATTTCGCCTGGCGCTGGAACCCTGAACGGGCCCCTGATCAAGAGTGGTGGAGCCGGTATGCGCAAGACCGTATTCGAAACGTGGAGGTTGATGCTGGCGCTGATGCTGGCGTTCTGGTTGCCGGTTGGATCGGTTCGAGCGGCGGCCGAGCCGGCCCCGGACCGGATGACGGCGACGGTGGTCGAGTTCAGCGTCAGGGGCGAACTGAACGAGCAGGCCGGGGCGATCATCGCCGATCTGATGATGTCGGCTATCGCCAATACCGGCCGTTTCACCCTGAAGGACCGGTTGCCGCTGACGGCGGCCGCCACGATTGCCAAAGCCCAGGAACTGGGCTCCACCGGTTTGCTCGATCCCGGGACCGCCGCCGAACTGGGGCGTCGGTATGGCGTGGACGCGGTAGTGACCGGCGGGGTCTACAAGCTGGGCGACCTGATCACGGTCACGGCGCGGTTGATCGACACCAAGACGGCTTCGTTGCTGCGCAGCGGCCAGATTCAGGGCAAGGACATCGATACCATTCAGATCAAGGTCAACGAGCTGGCGGCGATGATCACGGCGCCGCCGGAGCCATCGCGGACGTTTGCGTTGACCGTGCGGACCGAACCGGCCGAGGCCAGCGTCCGGCTGCTGAACAGCGCGACGCCCTATCAGCCCGGTGTTCGGCTGTCGCCCGGCGATTACGAGATCGAGGTGACGCAACCCGGTTATGTGGCGCATCGGGAGATCGTACGGATCGGCGACAGCGACGCGACGGTCGCCATCGTGCTGGAAAAGGCCCGATACGGCCTGACGGTGCGTCCAGAACCGGCCGACGCTCAAATCCGACTGCTCGAAAGTTCGGTCGCCTATCGACCGGGCGTACCGCTGGCGCCGGGAGACTACGAGGTCGAAGTGACGCGTGAGGGCTACGTATCCCGCAAGTTTCCGGTGCGGATCGTCGATACTCAGGTAACCGTACCGGTGACGCTGGAGAAAGCGCCGCCGCCTACGCAGCAGTATCGTCTGACCGTGCAGGTCGAGCCGCCGCAGGCCACGGTGCGGCTGTTGAACACGAGGACGCCCTACCGGCCCGGCGTGTCGCTGTCGCCGGGTCGCTATACGGTCGAGGTTACCCAGTCGGGTTATGAACCCACCCAGGTTGCGGTGCCGATCATCGACAGCGACGTGACGGTGCCGGTGAAGCTGGTCAAGCGATCCGAGCCGGAACGGCCGACGCTTTACCGGCTGACGGTGCGGGCCGACCCGACGGACGCCCGGGTCAGGCTGCTGGGGATCAGGGCCGCCTACCGACCCGGCGTATCCTTGCCGCCGGGCGGCTACACGGTGGAGGTTTCGCGGAAGGGCTACGAAACGAAACGGCTAACGGCGCGGATTACCGACAGCGACGTGACGGTGCCGGTGACGCTGGTCAAGCAGCCCGAACCCACGCAGTATCGGCTGACGGTGCGGACCGACCCGACGGACGCTCGGGTGCGATTGCGCGGCATCGGCACGGTTTACCGGCCCGGCGTGCCGTTGCCGCCAGGCAGCTACGCGGTGGAAGTTTCCCGTCCGGGCTACGAAACGCAGCAGGTGACGGCGCGGATCGTCGATGGCGACGTGACGGTGTCGGTGACGCTGGTCAAGCAGCCCGAACTCACGCAGTATCGGCTGACGGTGAATCCGAGTCCGCCCAACGCCCGGATTCGGCTGCTGAACTCCCGGATCGCCTATCGATCCGGCGTGGCGTTGCCGCCCGGCAGCTACACCGTCGAGGTGACGGCGAGCAGTTACGCGCCGAAGCGGGTGACGGCGCGGATCGTCGATGGCGACGTGACCCTGCCGGTTGAGCTGGAAAAGACGGCATCCGCCCCGCCGACCGCTCCAGCCCCCTCCCGCGCCGGCGAATGGCGGATCGGAGCGGTGCGCGTGGACAGCTCGCTCAGCGGCGTCGATCGCGCCGAAGTGGCGCGGCTGTTGAACGGATACGTCGGGCGGACCGTCACCCGCGATACCCTGCTGGATGGCGCGCTGCGGGTTCACCAGGCCACGGGCATCACGCTGAGTTTTGTCGTTCGCTCCGGGGCCGGTGGCGTGTCCGAACTGTACGCCAGAGCCGCCCGGCAGACCCGGCGAAGCTACGAAAGCGGCATTTCCATCATGACCCGCAGTCAACTCGAACGCTCGGGTTTCGGCGTATCGGTCGAGTGACCGGGAATCGGGACGCGCCGTCCACGATGCTCATTCCTCCCGCTGATAACCCGGATGGTCGATCATCGCGGTGTGATCGCCGCGCACGATGGGCAAATAGCGCGGTTTCCAGAACCGCGAGCGCAGATAGGTGTCGAGATCGCGTCCGGCCAGGCTGGTTTTGCCGGCCACGTTTTCCCTGAGCGCCTGCTCGATCACCCGCGTACCGACCCGGATGCTGACCTCGCGCAACTCGCGCACCGGCGGGTAAACCCGGCCCGTTCGCGAATGCGCGGCGGTGGTGTATTCGGCCAGTGCGTAGGCTGCCTCCAGCACCATGCCGTCGGTGATTTCACGACACTCGGCCAGGATGACGCCGAAACCCAGACCCGGGAAAATGAAGGCGTTGTTGCCCTGGCCGATATGATGGACGTGACCGTCCCGCTCCACGTCCGGGAAGGGGCTGCCGGTGGCGACGATGGCCCGGCCCTCGCTCCAGTCCAGGATGTCTTCCGGCAGCGCTTCGCAGGCCGAGGTCGGATTGGAGAGCGGGAAGATGACCGGTCGCGTCGTGTTGCGGGCCATGGCCTGCACCACCGGATGGTTGAAGGAGCCGGCCTGGCCGCTCAATCCCAGCAGAACGGTGGCCTTGGTATGCTCGATGGTTTCCAGCAGGGTCGGAATCTCGTTGGCGATCCGCCAGCCGGCGATTTTCGCGCGCGGTTGCGCGAAGGCTTGCTTGTAGGTTTCGACGTTGCGGCCCTCGACCAGCAGGCCCCGGGAGTCGATGACGCAAACCCGGTCGCGCGCGTCCTCGGGACTCAAGCCTTCGCGGATCAGCCCCTGGGTGATGGCCCAGGCTACGCCGATGCCACCGGCGCCGGCGCCATGAATGACGACGCGCTGCTCGCTCAGGGATTCGCCCTTGAGCCGGCTGGCCGAAAGCAGGCCGGCCAGCGCCACCGCGCCGGTGCCCTGAATATCGTCGTTGAAGGAGGGGAGTTGCTTGCGGTAGCGCTCCAGCACCGTGAACGCCACGTCCTTGGCTAAATCCTCCCACTGGATCACGGCGCGCGGCCAGCGCTCGTGGATAGCCTTGACGAACTTGTCCAGAAACGCCAGATAACGCTCGCCCCGCAGCCGCCGCTGCCGTACCCCAAGATAAAACTCGTCGTTGAGCAGTTCCAGCCGGTCGGTGCCCACGTCCAGTTTGACCGGCATGGTATGGAAGGGATTGACGCCGCCGCCGATGGTGTAGAGCGCCAACTTGCCGATGGCGATGGCCAGCCCGCCGTAACCCTGATCGCCGATGCCGAGAATGGCCGACGAGTCGGTGGCGACGATCATGCGCACGTCGTTCCACGGGAAGTTACGGACCACGCCGGCGGCGCGGTCGATGTTGAGCGGCGAAAACGACAGGCCGCGAGGATTCTGGTACAGGTGGCTGAACTGCTGCACCGCCTGACCGACGGTTGGGGTGTAGATGATCGGCATCATCTCTTCGAGATGTCGTTCCAGCAGAGCGTAAAACAGGGTTTCGGCGCGTTCCTGCAAAGCACGCAGGTACTGGTACTTGGCGATGGGGTCGGGTTCGCGCAGAAAGCCGCGATAAACCCGCTCGACCTGTTGCTCCAGGGTATTGACCTGGGGTGGCAGCAGGCCGTCCAGCCCCAGGGCAACCCGTTCGTCCTCGGTAAACGCGGTGCCCTTGTTGCTGAGAACCAGCCGCAACAGGGCGATGCCTTCCAGATAAACCTCCATGTATTCGTGACCTTCGGCGTCGGTTTTGATGTCGAAATAAGGACTGATGGGTGCTCGTTTCATCGGGTGGCTATGGCGGCAATGGTTCGGTTGGGGCGGTGACGGCTCGTTCACCGCCTGTTCATGAATCAGACGAAACAATATGACATGCTCATGTATCACGGTCAAACACGCTGGCCGGCTGTCTGGCATGTATGTCTGGGCTTTGTGCCGTATGTGTTTCAGCCGAGCGGTTCAAATTGAGCCGGTCCAGTCCGCATGGTGTCACTCCATGATCGCCTGGTGGTCACTGTTGGCTGCGCTGGAGAGTCAGCCGCGGCGCGAGCGCCGAAAACACGATCAGGGCGCGGGCGCGGCGGTCTGTTTGACCGGACGGCCAGGGCCAGGATTGGGGTTGGCCTTGCTGGAGACTTACCGGCTTGTGATCAAAAGAGAATTTTTCTTCCGGTTGCCTGCTTCCGCGTGAGATCGCAAGCCAGTCGCCTATCAACCGAAGACCTTTCGGGTTTTATTTGTCACGAAAAAATTTACTAGTATCTTTTTTGAGGCATTTCGACAGGATATAATTGTATTATTACATATAGACTTTTTCCTGCCCGGAAAGGGGTTTCTTGGCAAAGAATATTTTTAAATCAAATAGATAAAAACTCATGCAATGGAAAGTATTCGAGGCGGGGTTTAGTCGATATTTCGGGTATGACGATTGCATCAGAATATATCATGCCGTAGCTAAGCGTTTATTGGGATATACCTTGGATAGTGCCTTCAATGAACATTCAACTTCATCGCAAGCAGATCTTCATACTGATCATAGCCATGGCGTTGGCTATCGCGTCCTACTGGATTCCGTCGCCGCGGCAGCTGGCTCCCGTGGAAGCGGAATCGAGCTTATCCGAGCCGGTCAGGAATCCCATGTCGGTGGAATCGGCGACGACGCGGCGTTTTCCGGAAGCTGAGCGGGTTCCACCGACCGGGGTTCAACCAGCTTCGGCGGTTAAGACCGGATATTTGCCATCCGCGCCAGAACTGCCCCCGACACGGCTTCCCAAGTCCACCGGAGCCGGCCAGGCGCCACTTGGCCCGATGGGGTGATTTTGGCCACGCCGTTCAGTCCCGACCATCCTGCCAGCGGCTGATCGATTCGACATTCGATTGAGAGCGCCTCCCCGGGATTTGCGCGCTCCGGCTTGCTCCGACAACGCGCCGCTGCGTAATCCACCAGCCCAACCGGCGCCCCGCGCTTCCACCCCGCCTCGATCCGCCCCGCCTCGATCCATTCCGCCCGTCCATCCTGAACAGGTTCATTCTGGCTTATACTTCGTTTAACGGCCAACCATCGGTCGCACGCGGCGTTTTCATGCAAGCCGCGCCGCCATGGTCTCCGCCACAATCGAAATGGCCTGTAAAACTTCGGGAGGATCAATCCATGAATTACGAGAATATCCGGGTCGAAACCCGCGGCCCGGTAGCCCTGATCACCCTCGACCGGCCCAAGGCGTTCAACGCCCTTTCCAACGAGCTGATGGACGAATTGACCCAGGCGCTGGATGCGGTCGAAGCGGACGAATCCATCCGCGCCATCGTTCTCACCGGCGGCGAAAAGGTGTTTGCCGCTGGCGCCGACATCAAGGGCATGAAGGATTATTCCTACATGGACGCTTACAAGGGCAACTTCATCACCCGTAACTGGGAGCGGACCAGTCGCTGCCGCAAGCCGGTGATCGCGGCGGTGGCCGGCTACGCGCTGGGCGGCGGCTGCGAGCTGGCGATGATGTGCGATTTCATTCTCGCCGCCGACAACGCCAAATTCGGCCAGCCCGAGATCAAGCTCGGCATCCTGCCGGGCGCGGGGGGCACCCAGCGGCTGACCCGGTTGATCGGCAAGTCCAAGGCCATGGAGCTGTGCCTGACCGGGCGGATGATGGATGCCGAAGAGGCCGAGCGGGCCGGATTGGTCAGCCGGATCGTGCCGGTGGCCAGCCTGATCGAGGACGCGGTCAAGACCGCCGAGCTGATCGCCAGCCAGTCGCTGCCGGCGGTGATGATGACCAAGGAGTGTGTCAACCGCGCCTACGAAACCACCCTGGCCGAAGGTCTCCTGTTCGAGCGGCGGACTTTTCATGCCGTGTTCGCCACCGGGGACCAGAAGGAAGGCATGGAGGCGTTCGTCGGCAAGCGCGCGCCGGACTTCAAGCATCGTTGACCAGGGCTCGGAAAAAGTTCGAGCCAGCGATGCCGTCGAGCCAAGCGGACACGCTGGAATTCCATTATGATATTTGGCGATTTTGTTAATGCCGGCGTGTTTCAAAAGCCGGAAACCCATGTGTCAGTGTCCACCATAAGGGTTACGCGATGGAAATCAAGAAAGTCGGTGTCATGGGCTGTGGTGCGATGGGTCTGGGCGTGGCGCAGGTGTGCGCGCAGGCCGGTATCCCGACGGTCGCCGTCAAGGCGACGCCGGGCTCGACCGACAAGATTCGTTCGGGGCTGGAAAAGTCGCTCGTCAAGATGGTCGAGCGCGGCAAGATGACCGCCGAGCACAAGGACTCCACGCTCGGCCTGTTGCAGTTCACGACCAAGGAAGAAGATGTCGCCGGTTGCGATCTGATCGTCGAGTCGATCATCGAGGATCTGGAGACCAAGAAGGCCCTGTTCCGTCGCCTGGAGGGCATCGTGTCGCCGGAGGCGCTGCTGACCACCAACACGTCCACGCTGTCGGTGACGGCGCTGATGGCGGTCTGCAAGCATCGGGCGCGGGTGGCCGGCCTGCATTTCTTCAACCCGGCCCCGGTCATGAAGCTGGTCGAGATCATCCACGCCTTCGAGACCTCGGACGACACCATCAGCACTCTGAACGAGTTCTGCAAGAAGCTCGGCAAGGATCCGGTCACCGTTCAGGATACCACCGGTTTCATCGTCAACCGGCTGCTGACGCCCTACATGCTCAGCGCCATTCGCCTGCTGGAGATGGGCACCGGCACCATCGCCGACATCGACCATGCCATGAAGTCGGGCGCCGGGCATCCGATGGGACCGTTCGAATTGGCCGACTACATCGGTCTGGATGTGGTGGAGGCGATGGCGCTGAACATCTATCAGGACATGCACCAACCGCACGTCTCCTCGCCGCACACCCTGACCCGCCTGGTCCAGCTCGGCTATCTGGGTCGCAAGACCGGCAAAGGCTTCTATGACTACTCGGTCAAGCCGCCGGTCCAAAATCCGCAACTGCGGCATCCGGTTGCCTGAGCACGATTCTGGAAGAGCCGCTCGCCGCGCCAGGGAAGGCGCCGTACGCCGGTTTCCCCGCTTATCCGCCACCGTAACGTTGCTCCAGCCAGGCGAACACGGCGCGCAAGCCCATCGCCTCGCCGCCTTCCGGTCGACCCGGCTGGGTCTTGAGATTCCAGGCCATCAGGTCGAGGTGCGCCCACGGAATCCCGTCGGGCACGAATTCCTTCAGAAACAGCGCCGCCGTGATCGCCCCGGCGTAGGATGACTCCGAGGCGTTGGCGAGGTCGGCGATCTTGCTGTCGAGCATTTCCCGATAGGATTGATGCAGCGGCAGTCGCCAGACCGGATCCTGTTCCCGTTCCGCCGCCGCCAGCAGGCCGGTGGCCAGCGTCTCGTCGTTGCAGAATAGCGCCAGCACCTCGGTACCCAGCGCCACCCGCGCCGCGCCGGTCAGGGTGGCGAAGTCGAACAGAAATTCCGGTCGCTCGCTCCCGGCCTCGGCCAGCGCATCGCAAAGAATCAGCCGGCCCTCGGCATCGGTGTTGTGAATCTCGACGGTCAACCCTTGGCGCGAGCGGAGCACGTCGCCGGGGCGGAAGGCGTTGCCGGAGACCGCGTTGTCCACCGCCGCCACCAGCGCTCGCAACCGCACCGGCAGGCCGCTGCTCATGATCAGCCGCGCCAGTCCCAGCGCCGTGGCCGCTCCGCCCATGTCCTTTTTCATCAACCGCATGGCGCTGGATGGTTTCAAATCCAGGCCGCCGCTGTCGAAGCAGACCCCCTTGCCGACCAGCGTCACCCTGGGATGGGCGGGATCACCCCAGCGCAAATCCAGCAGCCGCGGTGGATGGACGCTGGCCCGGCCAACGGCATGGATGGCCGGATAGTTGCGGGCCAGCAGATCGTCGCCGACGATCTGCTCCAGCGAAGCGCCGAATTCCTGTCCCAGCGCCTGCGCGGCTTCGGCCAACTGCTCCGGCATCATGTCCTCGGCGGGGGTATTGACCAGATCGCGAACCAGGGCGACCGCCGCGAGCTGTCGTTGAATGCGTTCGGTATTGCAGACGGGATCGGGCGCCAGTCGCGCCGGTGCTCGTTTCGGCGCCTTGTAGCGGGTAAATTGGTACGCGCCCAGCGCCCAGCCCAGCGTCAGCCGTTCCAGTTGCCGCGATTCAAGGACAGCGTCGAGGTAATAGTCGCCTTCCGGCAATGCGGCGGGCAATCCTCCCAAGGCCCAGAGATCGTCGCCGCTGTTGACGCAGGCCACCACCGCTCTCAATCCGCCTTCCGCTCCGGGCACCAGACTGAAATCGCCTGGTTTCATTTTGAAACCGGTCTCGGTCAGCCACCGACGCAGGGACTCATCCTGTCGCTCCAGCCAGGCGCCGGATTCGCTCTCGATCACTGGAATGACAGGGATGCAGCCGGGCGTGCGGCTGGGTAGCAAGCCATGGTTCATGAATGCCTCTCTAACGTGAACGTGGCAGGCGGCGCCCTGGCCGCCGTGCAGTGATTTTTACCGGGGATAGGCGCAAAATCCTGGCGCTTTGTTCCCAAACCAAGAGATCGGCACCTTGTATTCCATTCTCGACCAGCGTTTGAAGCGGCTGTTCAAGGCCGACCCGCGTTCGTTATTCGGCGGTCGCCTGCTCGGCCTGGAAAGGGAAGCGCTGCGGGTCGTTCCGGACGGCCACATTTCGCAAATCCCCCATCCGGCGGCGCTGGGTTCCGCGCTGACCCATCCCTGGATCACCACCGATTATTCGGAGGCGCTGCTGGAGTTCATCACTCCGCCGTTGCCCCGGGCCGAGGAGGCGCTGCGCTTTCTGGACGAGATCCATCGGTTTGTCTACCGCCATATCGGCGACGAGCTGCTGTGGTCGGCCAGCATGCCCTGCATCCTCGCCGGCGAAACCAGCATTCCCATCGCCGAATACGGTCGTTCCAACCTGGGTTTCATGAAGCACGTCTACCGGCGCGGGCTGGCCTGGCGCTACGGGCGGATCATGCAGGTTATCGCCGGCATTCACTTCAATTTCTCGCTGCCGGACGAATTCTGGACCGCGTTCCAGGACCAGGAAGGGGACCGTCGTTCGCTCCAGGATTTTCGTTCCGAGTCCTATTTCGGACTGATCCGTAACCTGCAACGCTTCGGCTGGTTGATCCTGTATCTGTTCGGCGCCTCGCCCGCGGTTTGCAAATCCTTTCTCGACGGCAAGACCACCGCGCTGTCCGAATTTGACGACCACACCTGTTACGGGCCCTGCGCCACCTCGCTGCGGATGAGCAACATCGGCTATACCAACCGCACCGAGAAAAAGAGCGGGGTCAACGTCTGCTACAACTCGCTGGCCGAATACGTCGCCAGCCTGACCCAGGCGACCACGACCCCGTGGCCACCCTACGAGCGGATCGGCGTCAAGGTGGACGGGGATTATCGCCAACTCAACGCCAACATCCTGCAAATCGAAAACGAGTATTACACGTCGATGCGGCCCAAGCAGCCGCCGCGGGGCAACGAGAAACCGACCTTGGCGCTCCGGCGGGATGGGGTGCGGTATGTGGAGCTGCGTTCGGTGGACATCGATCCCCTGGAGCCGCTGGGGGTGACGGCGGCGCAATTGCGGTTTCTCGAAGTATTTCTGCTGTTCTGCCTGTTGATGGAGTCGCCGCCGCTGGATGCCGAAGAACGACGGATGATCGACGACAACCAGATGGCGGTGGCGCTGACCGGCCGCGACCCGGCGCTGATCCTGGAGCGCCGGCGCGCTCCGCCGCTGCCGCTGCGGCGCTGGGCCGAGGACATGCTCGGACTGTTGCAGCCGATCTGCGAATTGTTGGACATCGGCGAAGATGATCGACCCTATTCCGCGGCGCTGGCCGGACAGCGGGAGGTTTTAGCCGATCCCGACCGTACCCCGTCTGCCCGGATACTGGCCGAACTGCGGGCCAGCGGCGAAAACTTCTTCCGTTGCGCCCGACGGCTGTCGGAACGGCATCGTCGCTATTTTGAATCCCGGCCGCTGGCCGGGGAGCGGGTGCGGTTCTTCACCGCGGCGGCGGAACAGTCCCTGCAAGCGCAGCGAGACATCGAAGCGGCGGACGATCTATCGTTCGATGAGTTTTTGCGACGCTATTTCGCCCAGATGTAGGTTTCAAGTTTCAAAATGTGGCACAGTCGATGCACATAATGTTATGTGAATGATGATTGCGTCGAGACCGCTGACGCGCGCAGTCACTGGCTTGGAGGGACGATCATGAACATCTATGGCATAAAAGGTAAGGTGATTAAAGGCAGGATGTTGCAGAGCTTGGAATGCGCCAATTGCGGTAATAAATTACATCGCAGCTTTGGAGTCCTGCGCTATTTCCATCTCTGCGGAGTTCCGGTTCTTCCCATCATGGAAAAAGTCGGCATCGAGTGTACGGATTGCCGATGGACTCTGCTGGACAGGCAGATTCCCGAAAAAGTCCGACAGGAAATCAACAGCAGCATTTTTGAAAGGAAGCATTTGCTACCGATCCTGGCGGGATAGCCGATACCGGACGCATCCACCTTCCGACGGCGCCGAACTGGCGAGCAAGTCGTTTTCGGTTTGAATGGGGCTTGCAACCGCGTGCTCCAGGACGCGCGGGCTACGCAGGGATCTGATCCGTGCCGACACTCAGCCATTCGTTCAAAAAGCCTTCGAACCACCGATCCAGCGCCGCGTCGTGGCGGGCATGATGATCGCGCTGTTCGGCGGCGGACTGGGCGCCGGGCGCGGCCAGTTCGCGCGCTCCTTCCACCAGCCAGTGTTCCAGAATGGGCTGATCCACTTCCGGGTGGAACTGCACGCCGAAGGCGTTGGCGCCGTAACGGTAAGCCTGATGCGGAAAGCGTTCGCCGGTCGCCAGCAATTCCGCGCCGGCCGGTAGCGCGAAGCCTTCGCGGTGCCAGTGGTAAACGTGCAGCGGCGCGTCGAACACGGCGTGTCCGGCCGGAGTCGGTTGGACCGCGAAATAGCCGATTTCCGCCAGTCCTTCCGGGTGTGGCCTGACCGGCGCGCCCAGGGCCCGCGCCAGTAGTTGCGCGCCCAGGCAGATGCCGAGAAACGGTCGTCCGGAAGCCAGGGCCAGGGGAATCCAGTCCAGTTGCGCCCGAATGCCGGGCAATTTGCCATCGTCGTTGGCGCTCATCGGCCCGCCGAACACCACCACCCCGGCGTAGCCGTCCATGCCCACCGGCAACGGTTCGCCGGCCAGCGGGTAGCGATAGTCAAGCTGGTAACCGCGTTCTCGCAACTTACGGCGGCAACGGCCGGCGCTGGCGTCGTGGGCTTGCATCACCAGCAACAGGCGCGGCGGTTCGGGGGTCATGGCTCCCTGTCCTCGTCGCTTGCGTCAACATCGCCCCGGGTCGCTCGTCGGTAATCCTTCAGGGTCTCGGCGATCAGGAACGCGAGTTCCAAGCTCTGCGAGGCGTTCAGACGCGGGTCGCATTGGGTGTGATAGCGGTCGGCCAAACCCTGTTCGGTGATCGCCTGGGCACCGCCCAGACATTCGGTCACGTCCTGGCCGGTCAGTTCAAAATGCATCCCGCCCGGAATGCTGCCTTCGGCGCGGTGGATGGCGAAGAAACCCCGCACCTCGTCGAGAATGCGGGCGAAGGGACGGGTTTTGTAGCCGGTACTGGCTTCGAACGTGTTGCCGTGCATCGGATCACAGGACCACACGACCTGACGGCCCTCGCGCCGGACCGCCCGGATCAGCGGCGGCAGGACGGTTTCGATTCTGTCCGCGCCCATCCGGCTGATCAGGGTCAAGCGGCCCGGCTGGTCGTCGGGATTCAACACGTCCAGCAGCCGCAGCAGCGTGTCGGAATCCATCGTCGGTCCCAGCTTGAGGCCGATGGGATTGGCGATGCCGCGGGCGAATTCGACATGCGCGCCGTTCAGTTGCCGGGTGCGTTCGCCGATCCACAGAAAATGCGCGGAGCCGTCGTACCAGTCGCCGGTTTGCGGTTCGCGCCGGGTCAGCGCCTGCTCGTAACCCAGCAGCAGCGCTTCGTGCGACGTGTAGAATCGCACCTGCCGTATTTGGGGATCGGTGGCGGCGTCCAGCCCGCAGGCGCGCATGAACGCCAGCGTCTCGCTGATGCGGTTGGCGAGATCGCGGTAACGTTCACCCTGGGGACTGGCGCGCAGGAAATCGAGGTTCCACTGCTGGACCCGGTGCAAATCGGCGAAACCGCCTTGCGCCAGCGCTCGCAGCAGGTTCAAGGTCGCCGCCGACTGGGCGTAGGCGCGCAACTGCCGGCGCGGATCGGGCCGGCGGGCGTCCGGGGTGAAGTCGAGATCGTTGACGATGTCGCCTCGATAGCTGGACAGGGTCACGCCGGCGCGGGTTTCGGTCGGCGCGCTGCGCGGTTTGGCGAATTGTCCGGCCATTCGCCCGACCTTGACCACCGGACAGGCGGCGGCGAAGGTCAGGATGACCGCCATTTGCAGCAACACCCGGAAGGTGTCGGTAATGGCGCGCTCGTTGAAATCGGCGAAGCTCTCGGCGCAGTCGCCGCCCTGAAGCAGAAATGCCCGGCCGGCGGCGACTTCGGCCAGTTGTTGGCGCAGGGCGCGGACTTCGCCGGCGAATACCAGCGGGAGCGAGGCCGCCAGGCGTTCCTCGACTGCGGCCAGCGCCGGAGCGTCGTCGTAGTCCGGCAGTTGCGCCGCCGGGCGCCGCCGCCAACTGTCCGGTGTCCAGGGGGCTTGGATAGATTGCGGGTGTTGGGACATCAGGGTATCCGAAAGTTGCGTATGATGCGGTGGGGAAGCGAGGGCGTGTCCCCGTCCGGCCAAACCCAGAATAACCGATCATCCTCTTCTGGAACCGGGCGATGGCCGAGCTGGGCGCCAATCGCGCCGGCCAGTTTTTGCGCTTGATGCCGGCCTTCGGCACGATACTGTCCATGCTTTTTCTGGGCGAACGGCTGTATGGGTTCCATGCGGTCGGCATTGCGCTGATTGCGTTGGGGATTCGGCTGGCGACGGTTCATGGGCGCCGGGCCGGCTGAGGATTAGCGTGGCAAGATGAAGTACAGCGCCACCGGCACCGCGACCAGACTGCCGAGATTGCCGATCAACACGAGGGTGGCGACTTGCTCCGGTTCCTGGTCGTAGCGTTCGGCGATCAGATAATTCAGCACCGCCGGCGGCAGCGCGGCGAATAACAGCAGTTGGCCGTCCTGCATGGGCGATAAACTGAGCCAAGGCCGCTCAGTCCGCCAGCAGCCAGTCGCGCACCACCGCGATCTGATCGTCGGCCATCAGCGCCGGCGCGTGGCCCATGCCGGGGAATTCGATCAGTTTCGCCTTGGGACCGCGCTCGGTCATGGCGATGGCGTCGGCATGATTCAGCACGTCGGAATACACCCCGCGCAGCACCAGGGTCGGGCAGCGGACGGCGTCCCACACCGGCCACAGGTCGATATCCTTCAACTCCATGGTCTTGAAGATGTCGGCGATGCCGGGATCGTAGCCGGTCGTGTAACGCCCGTCTTCCAGTCGCCGGGAGCTGTGGATGAGCATGTGCCGCCATTGTTCGTCGGTCAGCTTGCCGAAGGAGGCGGCGTAGACGCGCAGCGCGCGATCCATGGCTTCGAAGGTATCCCAGACGATCACCCGTCCGACGTAGTCGGCGATCCGTTTCAGTCCGGCGGCGGGGATGAGCGGCCCGACGTCGTTGACCACCAGCTTGTGAATCGGCGTGCCGGGATAACTGGCCAGGAACATGCCGATCAGGCCGCCCATCGAGGTGCCGACCCAGTCCACCCGTTCTGCGTCGATCCGCGCCAGCAGCATGGCCAGGTCGTTGACGTAAAGCGGGTAGGTATAGTCGCTCTTGTGGTCCAGCCAGTCGCTTTTGCCGCGCCCGACCACGTCCGGGCAAATCACCCGGTATTCGCGTTCCAGCGCGGCGGCCAGGAAGTCGAAGTCGCGGCCGGCGCGGGTCAGGCCGTGAACGCAGATCAGCACCTTGGGGTTGGCGGGGTCGCCCCATTCGGTGTAGTGAACCCGGTGGAAGCCGTGGGGACCGAGGGCGCGGTAGTGGCGGGATGTCATCGCCATGGGTCAATCTCCTGGATTGTCGTCACATCATTATCGGGCAAGCGGGGCAGGGTGACTATAATAGTCGTCATTCACGAGTGAGAGAGGATGCCGGCATGGCGACCTTGCACTACACCGAAAGCGGCCAAGGCAAGCCGCTCATCCTGCTGCACAGTGGCGGCATGAGCGGAGCGGAGTGGAAGCCGCAAATCCCGCTGTTCGCCCGCCATTTCCGGGTGATCGCGCCCGAT
>JRYG01000421.1_pt1 | contig 22642 bp, 14 predicted proteins | sample 235341 | NCBI WGS metagenome assembly JRYG01 (sample SAMN03074218, study PRJNA261478) | activated sludge metagenome | biome: Wastewater Treatment Plant; feature: Wastewater; material: Activated sludge; isolation source: activated biomass of a wastewater treatment plant treating hydrocarbon... ... | reverse complement strand
TCCAGCTCCCGGCGGATGGCAGCCGTCTCAGACTCCACTGCTGCCGGTTTCTGAACCACCAGTGGCGCAGGCGCAGGCAGGGTTGACGGTGCGGCGGGCCGCACCGGAGTGTAGGGAATCGCCTGCTGAGGCGGTTGTGCAGGAGCCGCCTGCTGCCCGTAGGCGGGTGGCAAGGCCGGGGCAACCGGGCGGGTCGGCGACGGTGCGGCACTGCGCTTGACACTGCGCCGAGGCGCGGCGTACGCAGGCGCTGCCACGGGTGCCGCGCCTGGCTGGGGAACAAGCATGGGCTGGATAGGCACAGCCTGACCGGGAGCGCCGTTGGGCACCACAATGTAAATGTATACCGGCGTTTGTCCGGCCATGTAGCCCGTGGCCGACTGTACCGCGTAGCCGGGGGGCAAGGCTGGCGCAGCACCGCCTACTGCGGGCGGAGCCGGAGGCACCGGCATCTGGGCGACGCCCCCCGCACCCGCCGGCACCGGATCTGCGCCACTGCCGTCCTCACCGGATTCGTCCGCGCCGGAACCACCATCCATTGCCAACTGAGTGGTCGGCGCAACAGCAGCGCGCTTCGCCTGGCCTGCTTCCGCATCCAACGCCGCCTTATAGTAGGCGGCGGCCTGGCCATTCTTGCCCTGCGCCCGCGCCAGGCGGCCAGCCGCCGCCAGCAGCCGGGGATTATTGGGGTTCTGCTTCAACGCCGCGTCCGCCACGGACTGTCCAAAGGAGAAATCCTTCAAAGCGGTTGCGGCCTGGATTGCGCCCAACTGCGCATCAAGGTTGGCGGCGTCGTGCCGGAGGAGGTCGCGGAATATACCCAGCGCTTGATCCTTCTCACCGGCACTTTGATGGATGCGGGCCAGGGCGATCCGGATACGCGGATCGTTGGGGCGATCCCGGGAAATTTCAGCCAGGGTATTGCGCGCCTCATCCAGTTGTCCGGCGTTCCGCTGCAGTTCCACCTGCCGCAAACCAAATCCCAACCGCAGTTTGTCAGCCTCCCGGCGCTGCCGCGTCAGAAGGGGCTGAGAGGAGATCTGCCGCATGGCCTCTCCGAACTCGGCGTCCTGCCCGGTCTTGAGCAAAACCGTCGCGTACTGGATGCGGGGGCCGAAAGCCGAGGCGGGCAAACGCCCCACCACCGAGCGGCTGACGCCGACAGCGCGAGGAGCGTCGCCCACCTCGGCCCAGGCATTCGCTGCCGTGGCGAGCAAAGTCGCATCGCTGGAGGCGCCATTCTCGGTCGTCAATGCAAGCCGGTTCGCCTCGGCCTGACGGCCTTGGCGAGCGAGCGCCCCGGCCTGGTCCACCTGGGCCAGCACCGCGAGCTTGTGCATCAATTCGCGGACGTCCCTCGAGCGCTCGGCTTGGGGAATGCGCTCCAGAACCGCAAGCGCAGCGGTCCACTCACCCAGTTCCTGATAGGTGACTGCCGCCGCATGCAGCGCATCCACCGACTTTCCTCCGGCGAGCGTCCGGGCGGTCTCGCGTGCTACGCCTTGGTGGCCGTCAAGAAGTTCCAGACGGGAGAGTTCGAACCGGCTCCAAGGGTCGCCCGGAGCGGCCAATAGCGAAGCGTCGATATGGCGGCGGGCATCCGCCAGACTACCCGCCTCTTCCGCCTGATAGGCCTTCAGCCGCAACGAGGCTGCTTGCAAGCCGGGCTCGCCACCCGCCTTCTGCAACTGGGATGCACTTAACGCGCTGAGCAATGGCCTGGCTTCACCGGCCCGATCCTGGGCCAACAAGGCGACGTACAGCGCCCGGGACAGGTCCGCCTGCTTGGGATTGCGCTGCAGCCCTTGCCGATACACCCTTTCGGCTCCCGCCAAATCACCATATCGCGCCAAGCTGTCGCCAAGCTCCAGATTGGCTTCGGTTTCCCTGGTGGGCAAGGCCACTGCGCGCTCGAGATACCGCCGCTGACTTGGCAAATCGTCGGCCCGATTCGCCGCCCAGGAATCCTCCAGATGGGTCCAATAAGTTGCCACATTCAGGGCGGGGCGCAATTGCGCCGAGCCACCGCTGTTGACCGCCTGGGAGAGCAAGGCGTGTGCTTCCCGATACCGCTGCTGGCGCAGGCGAACGACCCCCAAGCCGCCCAGGGCGCTTGCGCTCCGAGGATTGGCGCTCAACATCGCCTGAAAGCGAGCCCCCGCAGCTTCCGTCTGCCCTTTGTCGAGCAGCGCGTAAGCTTGTTCGCTGGCCAGATCCCGGCGCACCGGAGCCGCGGCCTGACTCCCCCGATCCGCCCCCGGTTTGCCCAGGTTTGCCATGCGCTCACGCACCTTTTGATTCAGGCCCTCGTCGGCCGAGGGCGCAGTGAGGTACTGCCGGTAGAGCCCGCCGTCGTTCTGGCGGCCATCCATCCAGAGCAATGCCTCACCGGTGGCGTGCCGCGCTTGCTCGCCGAGATCGGTTCGCGCCGAAAGGCTGTTGAGCAGCGCAATGCCTTCCCTGCGAGTCGCCTCCCGGTAAGTAAGCACTTGTCCGTAGGCCAATACTGTCTGCGCATCCTGAGGATTATCCCGGTGCATTTCGGCCAGGGCACGGCGGGATTCCTCCCAACCCTTGTCCGTGCCTCCCAGCGTCCAGTAGTACTCCCGAGCCAGATCACCGGCGGGGGGCTTGCCCTGGAACAGATTGCGGTAGATCCCCGCAGACTCGTCGTACTTCCGCTGGGTCGGAGAGGCCAGCTCCCGGGCGCGCGACAATTGAGTTTTGTCGGTGTTGTTGTACTGGAGCGCCTGCTCCAGCGCCCTGGTACGCGGATGACTGGGATTGGTCTGCTTGAGGCGCGACAGATACCCCCGCGCGCCATCCGGCCTGCCCGACTCCATCTCAACCATCGCCAGACCATACAGCGCATCGGCGTTGTTCGCGTCCGCCCTCAGAAGCTTCTGCCAGGCCTCCGCAGCCAGATCCCCCCTGCCCTTGCTCTGCCAGTAACGCGCCTGGTCGGTCAGAACCAGCACAGCCTGGGAATCCACGGCCAGGACCTGCCCCGAAAGGGCAGCGGTGATCAGCGCAATGATGTGTCGTTTCTTGTGGACTGACATGAGCCCCTCCATCCAGGTAGCAATCGCCCGTGTTTGTCGAATCTGAATCTGTTCTCAAACCATCCCTGCCCGAACAGGGCAAGAACATAGTCGTAATACCCCGGTGGCCGGCTATCCCCCCCACCGGTATTGGCACGATTTGCCGCCGGGTCATCCATGATGCTGACCACCCGTAGGTTCTGTGCCGTGGAAAGACGCAACTGACGCCGCACCTTGAGATAGGGAATCAGGGCTGCAGAGAACCCGGCCGGCCCTATCCCATCCCCGGCGCCGGAACCCGCGTGGGCAACCTGGGGCGGCACCCCGGTTTGGGCTGCCAGCCGCTCCATCCCCCGCAAGGCCCCCAGCAACTGCCCACCAAGCGGATCTTCCCGGTCGGTCATACCCGCCCAAAGATACGTGCGGATGGCATCGAAGCTGCCCACAGCCCCGGTAAGTGGATCCGTGCGGAACCCTTCGTTCTCGGACCACACGATCCAGTCCGGCGCGACCCCGTGCGGCGCAGCCGCTCGGATCAAGGACACCGTTGCGCCCGCCATCTGAGTCCAGGGCCCTGAGCGGTCCTCCTGCGCCAGTCGTCGCAAGACAGGGAGGGGCAGATAACTGGGATTGAACCGCCACAATCCCGGCTGACCGGACGCCTTGAGAATGTCCTCCGGGCGAAAGCCCTTGGCCCCCGGCAGTAGCATCGGCCCCACTCCCTTCAACTCAACCACCGAGCTGCTCTTGATCCGGTCGATCAACAACCGCCCGAGGGCTGAATAAGCCGACACACTCCACAGGCGACCAGCCTCGAGCAACGTGTATGCAAGCCAGAGGTCGGCATCGGTGGCGTTGTTGTCATCCAGAACCCCCCATGAACCGTCCTCCTTCTTGCCCCAACGCCACGCGGGAAGACGTGCGGTGAGGTCCCCCCCGGCCAGGTTGTCGCGGGTCCAGACCAACAGGCGCTCGAAGGCCTGCCGGTCATTGGCTACCAGCGCGAAGAACAACGCATACGCCTGGGCCTCGGACACGGATTCCTGCCCAGCCATGTCCTGGTTGATCACCCGGCCGTCAGCCTGGATGAAGCGCCCGGCAAAGCCCTGCCAGCGCGGCCAGGAAGCATCGCAATCCGCTCCTGCGCCGAACGCCGGCAAAGCCATCAGCAGGCTGAATCCACCCATCAGCATCCCCTTGAAGCTCCCTCGCAGCCATTGGGCTGCGAGGGCGACCACAAACCGGGCACGATCAATCGCCCCCACCCTGCTACGCGGTCCGCAACCGGCGAGCAGCGAGATTGGCCAGCCCCCGATGCAGCACTGCCGCCAGCAGCAACCCGCCGAGCAGTACGACGATCCAGAGCCTCACAGGATGCCGGGAGAAATACCAGGCGTTACGCTCGAACCAGGGCAAGCCACCGATGTAGTAGTGAGTTTCCCCACTCAACTGACTGACACCCCCTTCGCCCACGGTCACCGCACTGCCTTGGACGTTCGCCAATTGCACCGGATCTCCCAGGGCCGCAAGCGCCGGTCCGAGATTGCTCTCGCGATTCCCAACCACGGCGACCACGGACCTGCCGCTCTGCAGCGGTGATTCAAAACCGACGACCGCAGCGTCTCCGATCTGATGGCGGCGACCGGCGCCTTCTTTGGCGGTAGGCGAGCCGTAGGCTTTGAGCCACGCCACGAAACGCCCCCACAGGTCGGTCAGCCCCGGGCGGGCATCGGGATTCACCACGTCGTAGGTCATGTGGCGGGCCCAATCCTTCAGCAACGGTTGGGAAGCTGGCGATCCGATCAGCAGCAGATCCCGGTCAGCGACCTTTCCGATCTCCGAAGCCGTGCTCACCGCCAGCCCCGTTACCGGGGTACCTGTGGATTGCCCCATGCGCCCCATCAGCGTGAGCAGCGCTCCGATGTCGCCCGAGGTGGGCGATTCCGGCAAGATCGCGGCCGTTTGGCTGAGGTCCGCCACCCGCGTAAAGGGATAGCCCGCGTTGCCAAAAGCGGCGAGATCTGGCATCGGCAGATAGTGGGGAAAGTTGGAGAAATCCAGGGTCGACCCGGGATCAATTCCGCCCGCGGCCCCTACAAGCCCCTCGCTGCACGACATCTCCCGATCGGTGTCGAAAGCCAGTTCGACATTGAAGTGGCTCCGTCCAGTCAAAATGCGGGCAGGCACGAGCACCCGCTTGTGCGCAATCATCGTTCCGTCTGTCTGCGCCTGGGGAGTTTCCGTCGGCTCGTCGCCCCGGAACCATGACCGCCAACCACGATGTTGGGGCTGCAACCGGATCCCTTCGACGTAGCTCCCGTTCACTGTGACGTGCAGGTGGGTGTCGGCCGACACCTTGGACGGGTTGAAGCGGTAGGTGAGATCCAGGGGGACCCCCTCACTGCGCCAGGCGAAGATGTCCGGGGGCACCCGCATGTTGAGCCGAATCGGCTCCCCGCTGCTGCCGCTGAAATCCACCCCCCGTGCAGCCGCCAGATCCCCCAGCTTGACGGGACGATCCGTCGGCACCCAATTGGCGGCGTCGTAGTTCGCCACGGTTCGGGTTGTCTTGACCGCCTCCAGCGCCGAAGTATCACCACTCGCAGCAACACCGGTGGTGGTCAGACTGACTGCAGCAGCCCGCAACTCCCGGGCGTCCCTGCCCATGACCAGCAACAACTTGCCCTGTTCATCGACGGGGTTGTTGAGCAAGATCACGGAAGGCCCACTGATCTCAGGCAGCGCAACGCCGACCGGCCGCGCTTCAGGTGTGGCCAATACCACTGCATGCCCTTGCGGTAGTCGATTCAGACTGGTCGGAAAACTGGCCCCGCGGTAGCCCGCCATCGCTCCGAACCAAGAAGACAGTACGCTGGCGGCTTCCAGCGTGGCGCTCCCCGGCCGCTCGGCCAGGACAAACGGAAGGGTCAGCGGCCGGCTGTCCCGCTTGTCAAAAAACGGGAGCGGGAGTTGGGCAAGGTCATTGGCCAGACCAATCCGCAGCGACTGCAGCTCGATCGCGCTCGAATTGCTCACCGTCAACAAAGGCGCGCCTTTGCCGATCTCCGAGCACTCGTCCTGCTCGCTTACCAGTTGCATGCTGAGGCGGTTGTAATCCGTTACCAGACGGGGCTCAAACACGATGTCCTGGGTTTGGCTGACCCCGGCCTGATCCTTGGGCAGCGGGATCGCGGCAACTTCCTCGCCATTGACTGCCACCTTGAGAAATGCCGCTTTGCGCACTGCCTGCGCGGAATAGGAGTACACCAAGCGCAGTCGGGCACCATTGACCACCTCGTCGGCCCGGATGGAAAAAGGCAGCCCCACCATGGCCTTGGTGCGCCACAGTTTGAGAGGTTCCCCGGTACCAAGCTGACCAAAACCGAACACGGGACGCTCGACCGAGCGGGGCGCCACAACCCGGGGCATCGCCAGCGGAGCCGGGGTGCTATCGGCCTGCGCCAACCGTACCGAGGGAACCCCGCCTTTGCCCGGTTGGGCGGCATGCGCCGCACCACAGAACACGACCGGGAAAGCAAGAGCCATCGCAAGTGCTCCGGCCTGAATCACCCCGCAGTCCGATGCTTTGCGGAAACTGGATTTCCTGTTCATGAAGTGCATCTCCTCAGCGGGAACTGGCAGCAGTACGGTCAGCGCCAGAATCCCGCTCACGACCACCGAAAATGGAGCGCAACAGGGACCGAACCCCGAGGACACTCGCACTCAGGACCTCCCCGAACCCCCTGAGCGGCGAGTCCTTCTGCCTCATTTCCCCCCACCTGAGCCAAGCGTCCGCGCGAGAGAAGGTGCATTGGAGCAGCTCCTGCTGTTGGGCAAGACTCAGCGGCTCGAAGCTCAGGCCCTGGCGATCCTGCTCGCTGAACGCCACCTTGGCCGGGAAGCTGAACTCCCGCTCCCCCCGCATCAGGGTGACCACCACCGAATCCCCATGATTCAGATGCATGCGGGTTGGCGTACGCAGGCAAACGCCGCCCTCGGAGAAATCGGCGACTTCGCAGGAAATCGCCCGACCACTGTGAAGGGTGAGCGCGGCCGGCAGCCGCACGGCAACGCGATGGTTGGCCCGGCTCTGATGCACCTCCCGCGCCACGGCAAGCCCCGCGCCTAGCACGACCAGGTTGAAGCACGTCCAGAGCATGTTCATCACCACCGTATCCAGCTCATGTGCGTTCCACCACATGCCCCGGATGACTCCAAACACGAGTCCGATGATGTTCAGCACGAACAGGATCACCAAGGGCATCGACGTACCCCAATCGAAATACTCCCTGTCCACCCCGCTACCCTTGGGCGTGACCACAAAGGCACCCCGCTTCGGGAATAACACACCCACGATTGCAGCCCGCATGACGTGCCAGGCCAGCGTGGTTTCAAACACCTCGGCCCAGAACGAATGGCGATACTTCCCATTGAGCCGCGAGCCGGCAATCTGGGCGTGGAGCAAGTGTGGCAACGCAAACACGGCGACCATGAAAGCAGTCGCCTTGTACACGTGGGAGCCAAAGAACAGGAAAGCCAGCGGCGCCGTCAGAAACACCAAGCGTGGCAGACCGTAGAAGAAGTGCAGCATGGCGTTGGAGTAGCACAGCCGCTGCGCGAACGTCAGCCCACGGGCAAAGATGGGATTGTCGATCCGGAAGATCTGCGCCATGCCCCGAGCCCAGCGGGAACGCTGGCGCACATGGTCGCGCAACGTTTCTGTTGCCAGCCCCGAAGCCTGCGGGATGCCGATGTACGCGGAAGAGTACCCGGCTTTGTGGAGCAGGATTGACGTGTGCGCATCCTCCGTCAGCGTGTCGGTGGCGACACCCCCGACCTCTTCCAGCGCATCCCGCCGCATTACTGCACAGGAACCGCAGAAGAACGCCGCGTTCCACAAATCATTCCCGGCCTGCACCAGCCCATAGAAGAGCTCGTCTTCATTGGGAACCTTGCGAAAGGTGTTCAGATTCTTCTCGAATGGGTCTGGGGAGAAGAAGTGGTGCGGCGTCTGCAGGATGCCAAGGTTTCGATCGCGCAGGAACTGGCCCATGGTCACCTGCAGGAAGGAACGGGTGGGAATATGGTCGCAGTCGAACACCGCGACGAACTCACCCCGGGTGTTGCGCAAGGCGGCATTGATGTTGCCGGCCTTGGCGTGCTTGTTGTCGGAGCGGGTCAAGTACCCTGCCCCCGCCTCTTCGGCGAACTGCTTGAACTCCTGCCGTTTGCCGTCATCAAGCACGTACACCCGCAGCTTCTCCGCCGGCCAATCCAGCGCGAGAGCCGCCAGCACAGTGGGGCGAACTACATGCAGCGGCTCGTTGTAGGTGGGGATGAAGACATCCACGGTGGGCCAGCTCGCCACGTCTGCGGGCATTTCCACGGGTCGGCGCCGCAGCGGCCAGGCCGTCTGGAAGTAGCCGAGCAACATGATCACGAAGGCATAGACCTCGGCCGCGATCAGGCCGTACCCGAGAACGCTCTCGAATATCGAATCGAACCCGGCTGTCTCCGTCAGACGCCACCACAGGTAGCGGGTGGACACCGCAGTGGACAGCAAGATCAGGAGCAACGAAACCAGACGCCCGGGAATCTTGCTGAGCAGGATCGCTACAACCAGACCAGTCAGGCCAAAGATCAACTGCTCATAAAAATCCATCGGGACCGCGGTCACCAGGACGTACAGCAATAGCCCGATGAGGACCACCGCGAAACCGACCAGCCAATAGCCCCAGACAGGGGCTGCGGCGAATCGGTCTCCGTAGGAAGAGAGTCTTTCCGGTACGGTGTGCTGCTGTCGCGGTCGATGACCACCGCGACGCGGGGAGGAAGGTTGAGGGCTCATTCAGCCTCCGGATCAGGTTTTACAGAGAATCGAGCCGAGTCCCACGTACGCGGCCCCTCCTTACGGATTCGTCAGGAGTCACGCACATGCTTCTGCCCGCGCCCGGGATGCTGGCGCAGGCAGCAGGAACTTTGGATCGGGTCAGCGCCCCGCCAGACGGGCAAACACGCTGTTCAAGGAACCCGCCCCTGCGGGCAAGGGCGCGGATTCCGCCTCTTGCACCAGCGCTTGGGCAGGCTGTGGCGCAATAACCGTTGCTGGTGGCTGCTCCCCGTCCGTCACCGGCGCCACCCGCGCCGGAGTTGCCTGGCCGACAGGGCCGAACTCGCGATACCGATCGGCGTGCCCACCGAACTCGCGGAACAGATTGCGTACGTCCTCTGAAACTCCCATTTCCGACCCCCTTTTCATAATTTCCAGCTTGAATTGCTACCGTCCTGGCCTACCTGCCCAAGCGAAACTCCAGGAGCCCCGGCGTCACCGTCCCGCTGACCACCCGGCTCACCTTCAATACGTCGTCCGCACCAAGAAAGCGGAACCATTCGCTGTACAAGCCCTCCAGCAGAGCAGGCACCCAAAGGGACTCTTCATCGCCCAGGACAGCGGCCACCGGTGCCCGGAAGTGACGAAGGATCAACGATTCTGCCTGCTCGTCCAGTTCGACCCATCCCCACCCTGCCTCCAGCCAGCGAGCGTTGATGGCACGCTCCAGTTCGGCGATGGAAGCGCAGGGCCGCAGCGGAAGCGCCAACGCCATCTGAGCGCCCACCCGGCTCATCAGCAGACGCAAATCTTCAAGAGGCAAGCGCTCCCGAAACTCCTTGCCCACCGCCGCCAGCAATGCCCGCCACGGCTGGGGACACTGCCGGGCGGCCAAATAGGCGAGACTTTTCTCCAGTTGTTGTTCCGTCTGCAATCCCATGTTCATCCCGATTTCTACCGACAAAACACGCTGTTATCTGAGCCAACGGACCGCTTGTACTTCCGTTGCCTTCTTGTTCGTGATCAGCTTTGCTACTTAATTTATTTTTATCATTTTCCCTGAGGGATCAAGGTGTTATGCCTTGTCGGCCGCACCTTCCGCCAGCATAAGGATTTCCCACGTCAATACAAGGGGGCAACGGAACTCTCAGGCAGGAGTCATTTCGGGACGTAAAGTAGCAACGGAACATCAACGAGTTACGGACCGTTGCCGAAGCCAGAAGTGAGGAATCGGTAAGCAGGTGTTGCGAGGCCGAAGAGGAGAAGATCGACACTCGACGGGGTGGCAATCCGGCGGCAGGCTGCCGTCAGCAGAGTTATTCCCGCGATTTCAGCTATTTTTCGCTCAATCGATGTTCATGCAGCCGATGAACGAACGAAACGCCAGCACCGTGAAAGCAAGAAGGGGCTCGGTTGAGCCCCTTCGATACTGGCAGTGATGCGAACGAGCTTCGCATGCAGATCCGCTGCGGAATGTTGGAGACAGTGGACGGAGGACCCGGGGTCCAGGGCACTGTCAGGCGGGGGAAGTCATCCGGCTGCCGCACTGTCCCCCACCATCACTGCCTGTACCAACTCAGCAAGCGACCCGGCCTCCATCTTCTCCATCACCCGGGCACGATGGACTTCAACCGTCTTGATACTGATGCCCAACTGATCAGCAATCTGCTTGTTGAGCTTGCCTGCCACGATGAGGTCGAGGACCTCCCGCTCGCGCAAAGTCAGTTGCGCCAGGCGGCGACGGACGTCCACGACCTGCCGAAGCCGCGAGCGCTGCTCCCGGTCAAGGGCCATGCAGTGCTCGATCAGCCGGGTCATGTCTCCTTCCTGGAAAGGCTTCTCGATGAAGTCGACCGCGCCTTGCTTGAGCGCCGATACCGCCATGGGCACGTCACCATGACCCGTTATGAAAATCACCGGGAGCGTCGACCCCGCGCCGTTGAGGCGCTCATAAAGCTCCAGCCCCGACATTCCCGGCATGCGCACGTCCAGCACAAGGCACCCCGCCATGGCCGGATTCCAGGCTGCCAGAAACGCTTCGCCGGATTCAAACTGCCGCACCCTGTACCCTTTGGATTCCACGAGCCAAGCCAGCGAATCCCTCAGTGCCTCATCGTCATCCACCACGTACACCAGTTGTTCGGTGGCAGCCGCAGCCGGCGTTTGCCGAATATTCATATCAGCCCTCTTGAGGCAAGGTGAAATGGAAAACCGTACCGCCCGCCGGGTTGCTTGCAGCCCAAAGACGGCCTTTGTGGAACTCGATGATGGATCTGCAGATGTTCAAGCCCATTCCCATCCCCTCGGACTTGGTGGTGTAGAACGGAGCAAACAGCTTTTCCATCGCATCCGGGGCAATTCCATGGCCGCGGTCAGCAACCGAAACCTCCAGCATGTTATCTGAGCCAGCTTTTGCTGAGATTTTCAACTCCCGCTGATGCCTGGGTGTATGGACCATCGCATCAATGCCATTCTTCACCAAATTGAGGATCACCTGTTCGATCATGATCCGGTCGGCGAATATCCTGGGCAAGTCATGCGGTAGAACCACCACCAGCCGTACGCCCGCCTTGCGTGCTTCGATCTCCGCAAATCCCAGCGCATCGTCGACCACGTCGGCGAGTGCAACCTCGCTCCGATTCGGCTCGCTTTTTTTCACGAACTCCCGGACCCGGCGAATGATTTTTCCCGCGCGATCCGCCTGGAAACTGGCCTTCTGCATGGCGGCAAGCAGGTCCTCGGGACGGTATGCACCCGACTGCAAACGGTTTACACAGCCCATGCTGTAGTTGGCGATCGCGGCGAGGGGCTGGTTCAACTCATGGGCCAGGGTCGAAGCCATTTCGCCCATGGTGATCAGACGGGCGGTTTGCTGTAACCGCTCCTGCTGCTGGAGATTGACTTCCTCGATGTACTTCCGGTCAGTGATGTCGGTTGCCATCGCCATGCGCACCACACGCCCATCAACCCAGCGCGCCGCACGCTCCCTGAGGTGGTACCAGCGCCCCGAAAGCGCGTTCTGCACCTCACCGTCGAAGAGTTCCGCAGGCAAGCTTTGGCTGGCGGCCACGAGCGCGTATCCGTCCTGCTTGACCCCTTCCGGGACAGCGCCCACGGTGAGCGCCCTTCGGTTGCGCCCCACCGCATCAAACCCGTAGATCGCCTTGAAAGCCCGGTTGGCGTAGAGGATTTCGTCCGTTCCCGCGTCGGCCACGTGTACAGCCGTATCCAGCCCGTCCAGTACCGCCACGAAGCGTTCGTGCGCGGCTTCCAGTTCCGCGCGAATACGACGGGGCTCAGTGATGTCGTGCATCGCACCCATCCACCCCGTGTGCCTTCCCGCGCTGTCGATCAAAGGCGAGATGTAGAGCCGCACATCGATCCGCTGGCCGTTCTTGCGCATGATGCGCAATTCAAACCCGCTCTTGGGCGCTTCACCTTTCAGAGTCAGTTGAACCGCACGCTCCAGGTTGTGCTCCTCCTCCGGCGGCCAGTAGGGAAAGGGAGGACAACGACCCAACAGTTCTTCGGGGGCGAAACCGACCATTTCGCAAAATGCCGGATTCACGTAGGTCACGCGCCCTTCCCGATCAATCGCCCGCAATCCAGTTGCAACGGACTCCTCCATTGCCTTCCGGAAGGCGTACTCCGAACGCAGTGCGTCGTCCGCCGCCCGCCTTCGGGTAATGTCGTGGGCAACCGCGTAGAAGCGCTTCTGCTCCAGCACCGGATTAATGCTCCAGGCCAGCCAGCGATACTGACTGTCCGCACAACGGAACCTCACCTCGAACGCCACCCCCTGCCCGCGAGCCAGCGCGCGCAAGCTATCTACCGTTCCTGCCACATCCTCCGGATGCAGGAAATCGAGCAACAGCTGCCCTCGCAAGGCGTCTGGCGTCAGCCCGAGGATGCGCTCGAAGGCCGGGTTAGTGCGCCGGAAACTCCCGTCCACATTGAGGATGCAGAGGATGTCGAGCGACACGTTGAATAGCTGGTCCCGTTCTTTCTCCACCTGGACCCGGCGCTTGAAGTGGGTGCGTAGCGCCCAAAGCGTCCATACAACCAGGAGCGAGAGACCAAATATCAGCACCTGAGGGATGTGCCGAAGCCAAGGCGACTCCCCACTGAAAGAAACCGCCCGCAGCGTCAGCCCTTGCCCGGGAGGATCAAAGGGAATCGCGTAGGTCAGATCCTCATCCAGCGGCGTTGTGGCGGAGTTGGCTGCCAGCTGTGCCCCTTCCGGTCCAATGATGGCCAGCCGGTACTTGTCGCCAAACCAGTGGGGCACCAAATGGCGAACGATCCCGTCCAGGGAATACACCGCCGTTACCACGCCCAGGAACTCCCGCCCCCGTTGCACCGGCATGTAGAACTCGATGACGGGAACGCCACGATTCGTGGTGTAGGGATCACCATAGGTCGCCCCACCGGTGGTGTGAGCCCGCGAGAACGCCTGGGGTTGATTGCCGGCAAGACGGTCCCCGGCTATCCACTCCGTGTTGTCGAAGGGCGCCGTCCACCGGACCACCTGCTGGGCATCCACCCAGGCGATGTAGGTCAGGGCCGGGTTGTTGGCGATGTGCTGCGTGGCGCGTACCTGAAACTGTCCTCGATCCAACGCGCCTTCCGCCAACTCCCTCGCCAGTTGCTGGACGAAATCGTGATTCGATTGCAGATGCAAACGCATGGTCTGCTCGGCCCAGCGGGCATCCCGAGCCAAGGCACCGGCTTCGACCTCCCTCTCCCGTGCCTGCAGCCCCCAGACGAGCATCAGCATGGCCACGGCAAAGATCGCGACCGCCAGATAGGGCGCCGTCCAGTACCAGCCGGTGGCCGAGGGCGACGCTACGGACTGTCGAGGAGTGATGCTCGGAAACTCGCGTGGGGACATATCTGTTTGTTGTTGTGGGCCAACTTACGCACTTGCTGAGCGCCGGATTCCGAGGAACAAAGCCTGGCAATCCGGCGCTCACGGCCTGTATGGCACGGCTATGCCTCGATTCTTCCGGTGCATGGACCGTCGGGCCATTCGGACATACCCTGACCCAAGCCCGGTGAGGAAAAATCCGGGGACGAAGTGCTCGCGAAGCTCTCGCGCGCAACGCATGTTCGGGAAGCTCCTGATAGAGCGCAGCCACGCGCCGATGATAGCTTCCGCCGATCATCGCCAAGTCCGAGTGAAACCCCCCGTTGCCCCATGCTGCGCAGAGTCCGTCAATTGCTGTGTTGCCTTTTCCTCCTCCCCTTGACCAAGGTGTGGGGGACTGAGCCGGTTCGCATCGGCGTGTCGGGACCGTTCACCGGTGGGTCCAGCCCCATGGGCATCTCCATGTTGAACGGCATCCGTCTGGCGATCAAGGAAGCCAACGCTGCCGGCGGAGTGTTGGGTCGCCCTCTGCTCCTCGTGGAAAAGGACGACGAGGGCCGCAATGAACGTGGCGCCCAGGTTGTTCAGGAATTGGTGCGAAAAGACAAGGTAGTAGCCGGCCTGGGCATCGTGAACACCGGCGTTGCGCTTGCCTCTCAACGGCACTACCAGGAGGCCCGGATTCCCGTCATCACGTCAGTGGCGACCGGATCAATCATCACCCGCCAGTTTCTTCCTCCCCAGTATCCGGACAACTATGTTTTCCGGGTGTCTGCCAGCGATACCATCCAGGCAACGATGATCGTTGAGGATGCAGTGGAAAGGCGCCATTTGCGCAAGCTTGCCATCCTCCACGACACCACCAACTACGGGCAACTCGGACGCGAGGACCTGGAAGCGGCGCTGGCGCGCAAAGCTGTGCGCCCATTGCGGGTGGAGCGTTTCAACGTCGGCGACGTGGACATGACCCGCCAGCTCTCCCGCGCCCGGGATGCGGGCGCTCAGGCTGTGCTCACCTACGGGATCGGACCGGAACTGGCCGTGATCGCCAACGACATGGCCAAGCTCGGCTGGAACGCTCCCATCATCGGAAGCTGGACGCTCTCCATGTCCAGCTTCATCGATCGCGCGGGCCCCAACGCGGAAGGTGCAAGGATGCCCCAGACCTTCATCCAGGAGGGAGGAACACCCCGAAGGGAAGCATTCATCAAGGCATACCAGAACGCCTTCCGTTCGTTGCGCATTCCCTCCCCGGTTTCCGCCGCTCAAGGCTATGATTCCGCCCTGTTGCTCGTGGCAGCCATCCGGCAGGCCGGAAGCACTGAAGGGCCACGCATCCGCGAAGCCCTGGAAAACCTCAGTGAACGTGTGGACGGCGTCATCATGGCTTATGATCGCCCCTTCTCCCGTTCCGACCATGAGACGATCGACGATCTCCGCGTGCCGGTCATGGGAGAAGTCCGCCGCGGCCAAGTGATCTACGCGTATCCGGAGGAACGGCAGAAGCCACTTCTTCGATAAAAACCGTGTAAAGTGCCGCGGCTTGCGTGATCAGCCAAGAATCAAACGCTGGTTGCGTTGATAGAACTCTGCAATAAATTGGTTTCCAACCCCGGCCGGGACATTGACATCCCTCCCTCTCCCTCCCCGGCCGGTTTTTTTTCCTTGTACTACGTCGCCGCCTGCCAACTTGCTCTGGCGCGATGGTCTTCGCCATCGCGCTACGAACTCTTGCTTGATCCACTGACCTAGTCCTCAACAGTTCCAGATGGTCCGTGGCAAAAGGGCCCCGCAAGGCGCGCGGGCAGGCCTCCCGCCCCCCTGCATTGCCCTGAAGAAGCGCCTGAGGGCAACGCAAGACAGCGGCAAGGGTCTTACCAGCTTGGCCACATTGCGCCGCGCCGTATCAACCGCCTCAGAAATAGGCTCCCTGCGCTCACTGGGGAGAGACATTCTTGAACTGCAGCGGATCGCCCGCTGCTTACCCGCGTGCTGGCCCGCTCTGAATCCTGAGGGATCTGGCTGCTGATCAGCCCAGCGCTGCCTCCAGGCGATCGCACAGATGTTTGAGAACCTGGACTCTCGCCCTGTATTTGTCGTCTGCATCCACCCACTTCCAGGGGAACGCTTCGGAGCTCGTTCGCGCAAGCATCTCCTGTACTGCTACCGCGTATCGAGGTGCTTTTTCCCGGTTTCGCCAGTCGTCCGGTGTGATCTTGAAGCGCTTGAAGCGGGTGCTCTCTCGCTCCCGGAACCTGCGCAACTGCTCGTCCGGGCTGACTTGCAGCCACAGCTTGACCACCACAATGCCGCCTGCGTCGAGTTGCCCTTCAAACTCGGCGATCTCCCGGTAGGCACGACGCCACTGCGTTTCGGTGGAATATCCCTCCACCCGCTCCACCAGCACGCGCCCATACCACGAGCGATCAAAGATCGTGACGCAGCCCGGGGCCGGCAACTGACGCCAGAAGCGCCACAGGTAGTGGTGGCCCCGCTCTTCATCCGTCGGCGCGGCCACCGGTACAATCCGGACCTGGCGCGCATCGAGCGCCGACGCAACCCGTCGGATGGCGCCCCCCTTTCCCGCAGCGTCCATCCCTTCGAACACCACCACCAAGGATCTGCGACTCTGCGCCAGTTCCCGAGCAAGCCTGGCGAGACGCCCTTGGTACTTCTCAAGCAAGGCCTCATACCGGGGTTCGGCCATCAGGGGGCGAACCCCGGGAGTTGGCAGGGGAGGAAATTCGGCCATGTGCGCTTCCTCCCGATCAGCGCCCGTAAACTCCGGCGGATGGACAAGGCGCTGGCGCAGGGCATTCAGCAGTACCGTCCCCACATGGATCGCCCGTGCTCTCGGGCACGCGCCGTCCACCGCCACCCACGGCGCATCGCTCGTATGGGTAGCCACCAACAATCGCTCAACGATGCGCAAGTGGCGGCCATAGTGGCGCAGTCGCCGCCATTCGTCCTTGGTCACTCTCCAACGCGTATCCGCCTCTTCCGATAACTTGCGCAGGCGTTCCGCTTGGATGCCCTCATCCACATGAAACCAGAACTTCAGGATCAGGGCCCCCTCCGCAGCCAACATTGTCTCCAGGCCCAGGATATCCTGCAGTCGTCGCTCAAACGCTTTGCGTCCTACGCTACGGCCCAAGCGCGCTTCGATCAACTCACCACACCATCCCCCAAACAACACCCCCAGCCCGCCCCGGGCTGGCAATCCCTGCCAGTGCCGCCACAGCCAGGGGCGATGTCGCCCTCGCCTTGAAGGCGGCGGCAACGCAACGGTGTGAACGTGGCGAGGATCCATCCACTCGTTGAGCAGATGCAGCATTTCACTGCGGCCGGCGGTATCGAATCCGTTGATCAGGATGAGTACGGGAAATTGCTTTGCTTGCCCCACGTCCACCTGGGCATCAAGCAGATCGGCCCTCAGCAGGGCCACCCGGGCCTCGTACGCTTCGCGATCCAAAGGCGTCAAGCTAGGAGGGGGCAGCATGGTCCCTTTCCGGCTAGCCGTTGTAGACATCAAACGACCATCTCCCGAGGTCAGCTTTCGTCGTTTGCCGACTCCCCTCCCTTGGGGCCCCAAAACACCACCCAGGTGGAAAAATCAGAACTGAAATTCTCAAAGCGATGTTCAGCACCCGCCGGTACGAAAAAGGCGTCCCCCGGCTCGCAGGGATAGCGGCAGCCCTCGATCACCAGCTCCGAAAACCCCGAATGAACAAAGTAAAGTTCATCCTGCTCGTGTGGGGTTTGCGGATCGCGCCCAACCGGCGCATACATCTCCAGCGACATGCTGCCATGGCGCATCGCCCGCACAAACCGCTCCCCCGCCAGCCAGTGCTCCGAGGAAGGCCCCGGGAGACGTTCCAACAATTGCGCCGCGGACGTCTTGAAAGACTCCATTGTCCAACCTCCACTCACAGGCTCTCATCCCGATCGTTGGAGCCGACAGAGCATCTGGCTCCGAAACACGGGGATCGGCATCGTCGCCCACTCATCACCCGCTCGGCTGACTTGCTCGGCATCCGGCATCAGCCGGGCTCGTTGCATCAATAAACGATACAGATTTCGTCAGGCATCGCCGAAACGAGTATTCAGTGCGGACAGCACGGCCAAGCCAGCCGTTTCCGTTCGCAAAATGCGGGGCCCCATCCCAAGGGGATGCCACCCCTGCGCTGCGGCAGCACCCAGTTCCGCCGGGCTGAACCCCCCCTCTGGCCCAACCAGCACGGTCACCACGCCCACCGGGCGTGGCAGGTTTCCTGGCCTTGATTCAGCCCCTGGCGCAAGGATGTACCGGGCACCCAACTCCGGTCCGGCCGCCAATAGCTGTCTCAAGTCCTGGACCTCATCCACCCGAGGAATGCGGTTTCTGCCGCACTGCTCGCACGCCGCCACCGCCACCGCTTGCCAGTGCGCAACACGCTTCGCCGCCCTCTCTCCAGCGAGCTTGAGCACACTGCGCTCAGAAGCCACCGGCACGATTGCGCTTACACCCAGTTCGACTGCTTTCTGCACCACCCAGTCCATCTTGTCCGCCACCGCAAGACTCTGGGCAAGGTGGACCACAATCGGAGATTCGCGTTCCACTGGATCGAAGGCGATCACCTCCACCTCAGCCTTGCGACCCGCGCTGACGAGTTGCGCCAGATACTCTCCGCCAGTCCCGTCGAACAGCGTAAGGTGATCATACACTTTTAGGCGCAATACGCGAACTACATGATTGGAAATTGCCTCGGGCAATACCGAAATGACACCCGGACGTAGCGGAGTGGGGCAAAAGAAGCGTGGAATCATCGTGCTATTATAGGTGCCACCCACGGCGATGCTGCGGGGTCCCTCAATCCTCCAGACCATTCCTGATCGCGTTCCGCGGAGTTCTCCATGGTGAGCCTCAGTCCCCCTATTTGTGATTTTGGACAGCCCGCATTTGATTTTGATCTGCCCGGGGTGGACGGCTCCCGGCATACGCTGGCGAGCGTCCGCGGTACTCGGGGATTGCTGCTGATGTTCATCTGCAACCACTGCCCCTACGTCAAGGCGGTGATCGATCGAATCGTGCGCGATGCTTCGGCGCTGCAGGCCTTGGGAATCGGGGTGGCAGCAATCATGTCCAACGACCCGACAGACTACCCGGAAGACTCCTGGGACCACATGGTGCGCCTGGCCTCAGACAAGGGTTTCACTTTCCCTTACCTGCTGGATGAAACCCAAGCCATCGCCCGGGAGTACGGAGCTGTTTGCACGCCGGATTTCTTCGGATACAACGCCGACCTGCGGCTCCAGTACCGGGGACGGCTCGACGCCTCCCGCAAGGAATCGGCTCCGCCCGACGCCAAACGTGAGCTTTTCGACGCGATGGTCCAGATCGCCGAAACGGGAAGGGGCCCCGTGGAACAAATCCCGAGTATTGGCTGCTCCATAAAGTGGAAAACGCCCTGAAGGTGCAGGGCCTCTGGCCGTAAACTCCCACCGAGCCGTTCGTCTGCATCGGCCGTCCAGGAACCGACCATGAAAAAACGCAACTACGGTGTCTCCCCCCTTTGCCTGGCGCTGGTGGAACTCATCCGCCAATTGGCCCGGGAGGTCATCATGCCCAGCTACCTCAAGGCAGCACGCAGCCACAAGGCAGATGGATCGCTGTGCACCGAGACGGATATTGCGGCCCAGGCATGGCTGGCGGAGAGACTCCCGGTCTTTGCTGAGTTGCCCGCACTGGGGGAGGAAATGACACCCGAGGAGCAGCGGCTAACCTGGGAGCAGAGCAGCGATGGGCTTTGGATCATTGATCCCATCGACGGAACCACCAACTTCGTCAATGGCATCCCTTTCTTCACTACGTCCGTGGCGCTTTATCGCAACCAGCGCCCGGTGATCGGAGTTGTGTACAACCCCGCCACTGAAGAGGCCTTCTACGCAGAAAAGGGTTGCGGCGCTTACCTCAACGGCATGCGCCTGCCCCTGCGGCCCGCCCATCCCGACCTCAAGCAGGCCGTGGCCGGCATCGACTTCAAGCGCATCCCGCGAGAGCTTGCCGATCGATTGGCCACGCAACCACCGTTTTTCTCCCAGCGCCATTTCGGCTCCAGTTGCCTGGAGTGGTGTTACATCGCAGCTGGCCGGCTGGATGTGTATCTCCATGGCGGGCAAATGCTTTGGGACTATGCAGCGGGCCGCTTGATCGTTGAAGAAGCCGGAGGCGCGTTCTGCTCGCTGGAGCAGGGCGACTTCGATGCGGCATCCCCTTGGAAGCGCTCGGTCGTGGCGGCAGCCACCCCCCGTCTCCATCGGCAGTGGACAGCCGCCTTGGCAGGCGAGCCGCCCCTGATCGTCTGAGCACCCGCTCCAGTCAATGCGCGGAAAGGCCCGAAGAAAGCGTCGAGCCTTTCCCCTGACTCCCCTCGATCAATCCTGCCGCCTCGGACATCAAGAAGTCCACAAAACGTTCGCCGACCGGCATGAGTTGCTTCTCCGCGCGTCGGACCACGTACCAACGCCGTAGCACTGGCGTCCCGGGAACCTCCAGCAGAATCAGCCGCCCCGCCTCAAGCTCGAGCTTGATCGCGTGAGCAGAAATAAAGGCGATCCCCATCCCCGCCATCACCGCCTGCTTGATCGTCTCGTTGCTGCTCATCTCAAATAGGCTCGCAGGCTTGAGACCGGTATTGGCAAGGAAACGCTCAAACGCGCTGCGGGTTCCCGAGCCTGGCTCTCTCACCAACCAGGGTTCCGCCGCAAGAGAGACGGAGCGCACCGTTTCAGCGGATGCCAGCGGATGCGTGGGGTCCGCGATCACGCCCAGCGGGTGCTCGGCGAACGACCCGGCAATGGTAGGAAACTCACCCGGCGGCGCCCCCATGATGGCCAGGTCGATCTGATTGTCTTCCAGCATTTGCACAATCCTTTCCCGGTTGTGCACCTCCAGCCTCAGTTCCACCGGCCCATGGCAGGCCCGGAACACCGCCAGTAGCCTGGGCGCAAAATACTTCGCCGTGCTGACCACCCCGATCACCAGACGCCCCCCCTGCGCGCCCTTCAGGCTTGCGATGGCCTCCTCGGCGGTCCGAAGCTGTTGCCCGATCGCACGGGCATGGCGAGCCAACTCGCTCCCCGCAGGGGTGAGAAACACCTTCTTTCCCATCTGCTCGAAAAGGGGTAACCCGACGGACTCTTCAAGGCTGCGAACCTGCATGGACACCGCCGGCTGGGTCAGATGCAGTTCCTCTGCCGCACGGGAATAACTCAGTAGTCGCGCCACGGTCTCGAAGATCTTGAGCTGGCGCAGCGTCACATTCCGCAAGGGTTGTCCTTTCAGCGTATCCAGTAAACGGGTGGCCAATCCGGAAGTCACGATCAGCCCGCGCGCGTCTGCAGCGCAGCAGGAATTAGGCACAACATTCCTGGCGCATTCTCGCACAGTCGCCGACGTTTACTTATATAAACAATCAATACTACTGACTGTTACTTATACATTCGCACTCCTATAGTGCAGCCATCACCCGCACCGAAGGAGAACACAACATGGCAGTCAAGACGTATAGCGCCGGGGTGAAGGAATACCGGAGCACGTACTGGGAACCGGCCTATCAGGTCAAGGAAACCGACCTGTTGGCCTGTTTCAAGATCACCCCACAGCCGGGAGTTTCCCCGGAAGAAGCGGCAGCGGCGGTGGCAGCGGAATCGTCCACCGGAACGTGGACCACGGTGTGGACCGATCTGCTTACCGATCTGGACTACTACAAGGGGCGTGCCTACCGCATCGAAGACGTCCCGGGTGACGACAACGCCTTCTACGCCTTCATCGCCTACCCCATCGATTTGTTCGAGGAGGGTTCAGTGGTGAACGTGTTCACCTCGCTCGTGGGCAACGTTTTCGGCTTCAAGGCCGTCCGCGGCCTGCGCCTGGAGGATGTGCGCTTCCCGCTCGCCTACGTGATGACCTGTGGAGGCCCGCCCCATGGCATCCAGGTGGAGCGGGACATCATGAACAAGTACGGGCGCCCCATGCTTGGCTGCACGATCAAGCCCAAACTTGGCCTCTCGGCGAAAAACTACGGCCGGGCCGTCTATGAATGCCTGCGAGGCGGTCTGGATTTCACCAAGGACGATGAGAACGTCAACTCACAGCCTTTCATGCGCTGGCGCGACCGGTTTGCCTTTGTCGCCGAGGCGGTTCACAAGGCCAAAGCTGAAACCGGGGAGCGCAAGGGGCATTACTTGAATGTGACGGCGCCCACCCCGGAAGAAATGTATCGCCGAGCGGAATACGCCAAGAGCCTGGACATGCCCATCATCATGCACGACTACCTGACCGGAGGTTTTTGCGCCAACACTGGTCTCGCCAACTGGTGCCGGGAAAACCGCATGCTCCTGCACATCCACCGTGCGATGCACGCGGTCATCGACCGCAACCCCAACCATGGCATCCACTTCCGGGTGTTGGCCAAAGCGCTTCGCCTGTCGGGTGGAGACCACCTCCACACCGGAACCGTGGTCGGAAAACTGGAAGGGGACCGCCAAAGCACGCTGGGCCTGGTGGACCTGCTGCGGGAACGCAGCGTGAAGGAGGACCGCTCCCGCGGCATATTCTTCGACCAGGACTGGGGCTTCATGCCCGGAGTGTTCGCCGTGGCTTCGGGTGGCATCCACGTCTGGCACATGCCGTCCCTACTAGCCATCTTCGGCGACGACGCCGTGTTCCAGTTCGGGGGGGGCACCCTGGGCCACCCCTGGGGCAATGCCGCAGGTGCCTGCGCCAACCGGGTTGCCCTGGAAGCCTGCGTGCAGGCGCGTAATGAAGGCCGAGACGTGGAGCGGGAAGGCAAGGATATCCTCACCGCCGCCGCCCGCCACAGCCCCGAGCTGCGCGCAGCCATGGAAACCTGGAAAGAGATC
>JRYG01011498.1_pt1 | contig 22671 bp, 12 predicted proteins | sample 235341 | NCBI WGS metagenome assembly JRYG01 (sample SAMN03074218, study PRJNA261478) | activated sludge metagenome | biome: Wastewater Treatment Plant; feature: Wastewater; material: Activated sludge; isolation source: activated biomass of a wastewater treatment plant treating hydrocarbon... ... | reverse complement strand
ACCTACAACCTACAACCTATCGACGGTCAAAGTTTGAGCTCCCGGCCCATATAGAAATCGACAACCTTTAAATTAAACAGGTATTGATACTTCGCCCTGATGAGGTTCACCTTGGCCTGGTCGAGGTTATTGCCGGCGGTAGTGAGTTGCAGGGTATTAATAGCGCCGAGCGTAAAGCGTTTTTGGGCGTTATCGTAGGCTACCTGGGCGGCGTTGACCGAGCGTTGGGCGGCTTCATACGACAACTTTGACGAGCGCGAGTCGGCGATAGCGCGTTGAATATCAGACTTCAGTAACTGGCGCGCTTGCTTATCGGCCAGCTCTGCGTTGAGCACATTCACTCTGGCGCGTTCTATACCAATATTATTGCGGTGGTTGTTGTAAATGGGGATGCTCAGGCTGAGGCCGAATGCCTGGCCGAAGTTATCTTTGAATTGTGTGCCAAACGGCGTTTTCTCGAGGGTGGGTATCTCACTGTCAAATTCGAACGTAGTAGGAACGCCATTGATATAAACCGTTTGGGGAATGCGTATTGTAGAAAAGCCGCTGATGCGCTGACCCAGGGTAGAGTAATTGGAAGTAAGGCTCCCAAATACGGAAAGCGACGGCAGCGCATTGGCTCTGGCCAGTTGAACGCCTACGCCGGCGCTTTGAATGCGCAGGTCGTTGGCTTTGATCTGGGGTTGGGTGCCCAGCGCTGTGGCAAAAACCGATTCCAGGGCGAAGCCTTCGGGGTCGGCGCCGGCGGGAATGGTTACCTCCGGGCGCGAGATATTGAATTCTACGCCTGGATCCACCACCATCAACTGTTTGAGCACCAGATAATTGATGTTAACCAGGTTTTGGGCGTCGATGATGCTTTGTTCGTTGAGGGCGAGTTGGGCCAGGATATCGAGGCGATCATTTTCGGGCAACTGGCCGGCCTGGATCAGCTTGTCGGTTTGCTCCAACTGGCGTTGCGTTTGTTCGCGTTGCTTGCGGGCATTTTCGAGCTGTTCTTCTGCCAGCAATATGCTCAAGTAAGAACTGGCCACGCTCAGCGCCACATTATTGGCGGCGGCGCGAGCGTCGAGCTGGGCTGCTTCGAGGTCTATTTTGCTTTGCTTGATCGAGTTGTTGATCTGGTTGCCCCCATACAACAAAGCGCCGGCGTTTATCGAGTAGCTGTTAAAGCCGATACTCTCGGTTTTGAATTCGTTGGTGGTGGGGTCGATGGTGCGGCCAAACTGGTAACCACCGCTGATACTGCCGTTGAGGTTGGGCAGCCTGTTGAATTGCCCCTGCTTGACCGATAGCTCGGCATTTCGGGCGAGGTTCTGCGATTGTTTTACCGAGATGCTGTTTTGCGTAGCATAGTTGACGCATTTTTCCAGCGACCACGACTCCTGGGCTTTGGTCAGGCTTGCAAAACCAAAGACCAGACATACAGTCAGGGTAATTTTGTGAAACATGGCACGTGATTTATTCCCACAATAGTAGCAAAGCCCGGATGCAGGTACGAATTATTTATATTAATAGGGGGGAATTATGGATGAATGTTAGCTTTTTTACCGCCAGGGCTCCCCCCCAAACTTACACAACACAACTCAACTGCGAAACATTCATTTGGCGATCAACATTTTTTTTACGCCTGTAAAATCTCCCGCCCTCATGACAAAGCAATAAACGCCCGCCGGCAACTGACCCGCATCGAAATTGATATTGTGCATGCCGGCAGGTTGTACTTCGCTCGCCAACACCGCTACTTCACGACCCAACAGATCGTAAATGGCCAGGTGTATGAATGTCGATTCCGGTATTTGATAAGTGATGGTAGTGGTTTGGCTAAAAGGATTGGGATAACAGGGGAATAATTCGTATCCCTGTTGACCTGCATTGTGATTGCTGACATCGGTGCGCAAGCAGGGACACATTTTGAGCGCAAAAATATCTTCCAAACCCGAGGAGGAAAGCGACACTACATCGGCTTCAGGATCAAAATCGACGACGCTTTGGAAGTCGCCCGAAGTATACACGCAGCCCAAGGCGTCAACGGCAATGGCATTGCCTTTTTCCGCCGTATTACCCGATATTTGTTTGGCCCACTCATAGGCGCCGGAGGCGTCGAGTTTGGAGATAAACATATCGTAAAAGCCGGTAGCAGAGAAGTTGGCGACGCCCATGTCGGGGTCCAAATCGGCAGTGCCGGCAAAAAATCCGGTAGTATACACTTCCTGAAGGGCGTCAACGGCGATAGATAAGCCACGGTCGTTGGAACTACCGCCCATGTTTTTTGCCCATACCAGATTGCCGTCGCCGTCTAGTTTTAGAATAAAAATATCGTAATTACCTGCTGAACTCAAGGTAAACGCCCCTGCGCCCGGGTCGAAATCGGCGGTGTTGGAAAATGCGCCGGTGGTATAGGCGTTGCCCGCAATATCGACTGCTATCGAAACGCCCAGGTTGGTTCCCCCTTCGATTTGTCGCGCCCATAGCAGGTTTCCATCCGTATCCATTTTGGCAATAAAAGTATTAGACGGCCCTACCGGGGCGAGTTGGACAATCTCCGGCCCCGGGTCAAAGTCGCCGGCGCCCCAGAATTCGCCGGTGAGATAGGCGTTGCCCTGGGCGTCAACGGCGATTTTCTGTAAGCTGCCGGTGAGCGCTAATTGTTTTACCCATAAAAAGTTGCCGCCGGCATCCAGTTTTATAACAGCTGCATCGGCGCCGGGGGTAGAGTTCAGTGTAGCCGTGCCGGCGCCCGGGTCAAAATCGTAGATGCCGTCGAAGTCGGCGGCGGCATACAGGTTGCCGGCCGGGTCAATGGCAATATGACGGGGCGTGAAGCTCCAGCCGGGGGCGGCGCCTGCCAGGTGTTTTACCCATACAAAATTGCCGTCGGTATCCAGTTTTAAGAGGTATCCATCAGTGGCGGCAACGGGGCTCAGGCTGACAACCCCGGGCCCCGGGTCGAAATCAGTGGCGCCGGAAAACGCCCCCAGTATGTACACAAAGCCATTGGCGTCGACAGCGCTAAAACCCGCATCAACGCCGCTTCCGCCTATTTGCCCGGCCCACAGCAGGTTGCCGGTTATGTCTATTTTTGATACAAAGACATCTTCCAAACCCTGCGCGGCGAGGTTTAACGTGCCCGGCCCCGGGTCGAAATCGACCAACCCGCGGAAGGTACCGCTTGTGTATACGTTGCCTGCAGCGTCGGTATGGACCGATAGCCCAATGTCTGTATTGCCGCTACCCGTGGCGGCTACCCATTCCAGGCAGATATCTTCATCGGCAAAACAGGTTACTTCTATGGCAAAGGTGCAACTTGCCGTATTGCCGCAATTGTCGGCAGCAGTGTAGGTAATGGTAGAAAAGCCGGCGTTGAAGGTCAATCCGCCGGCGTCGCCCGTGCCGTTTGCCGTTGTAGCGCCGCCGATCTCGTATGTTACCACGGGTATGCCGCAGTTATCGCTGAGGGAGGCCCATTGCAGGTCGCCTGCCGCCGCCGTGCAGGTCACCGGGTCGGCTACCACCGAAAAGCCGGGCAGGCAAGTGATGAGGGGCGCTATGGGGTCAACAACCTGCACCTGGGTGATACAGGTACCTGTATTGCCGCACCAGTCGGCGACGGTCAGCGTTACCGGATAAATGCCGCACTGGCTGAAGTTATTTTGGCTTACGCCAAATGATTGAATCAGGCAATTGTCGGAAGAACCGCCGTCTACCATTTCGGGCGTGATGGCCGCCGTACAATTGGCATCCAATTCGATGCTCAAGCCGTCGTGGCATACAGCGCTGGGAGCGGTCTGGTCAGAAATGGCGATGGTTTGCACACAATTCGCCGCATTGCCGCAGGCGTCGCCGGCGCTCCAGGTGCGCAACACTGCCCAGTTGCAAGGGTCCGCCCCCGGAGTCGATATATCTGAATAGGCGATGGCCGGATCAGGGTCGCAATTGTCGGTAGCCGCGGCATAACCCGTCGCATCGGGCGTCAGGTCGAAGGCGCAATCTACTTGCAAATCGGGCGGGCATGTTATTGCGGGCGGCGTATCCTCGATGGTTTGCACCATGGCCACGCAAGTGCTGCTGTTGCCGCATACGTCGGTTACGGTAAGGGTGACGGGGAAGAGGCCGCAACCGGTGAGCGTCGCAGGGCTGACCGTCATGGATTGAATCTGGCAGTTATCCGTAGAACCGCCGTCGAGCAACATTGCCGACACGGGGCCCATGCAGTTGGCATCCACGACTACTTCGATATCAGAACACACGGCATCAGGGGGAATTCCGTCGTTTACCTGCACCATGCTGCTGCAAGTACTCGTGTTGCCGGATGCGTCTGTTACCGTGAGCGTTACCGGGAAGGAACCGCATTGAGTGAAGGTATTGGGACTAACGCTGTACGATTGCAACTGGCAATTGTCGGTAGAACCGCCGTCGATCAGCGCAGGGTCTATCGTAGCGTTGCAGTTGGCGTCGAGTTCAATGCCTGCGCCGGAGAGACACATGGCATTGGGCGCCAGCATATCTCTCACAAAAACCTCGAAAGAGCAGGAAGCCTGATTGCCGCAGGCGTCGGTGGCGTTATAGGTAACGGTTGAGGCGCCGGCGTTGAAGGTCAGTCCGCTTGCATTATTGACGCCGGTATTTGTCGTTGCGCCCGCAATGGCGAAGTTCACCGTTGGCGTGACGCAGTTGTCGGTTGCAGTAAGCCACTGAATGCCGTTGACGACGGCTGAACAGCCCGAGGCCCCGGCATCGACGGTTTGGTTGGGCGGACAAGCAATAGCAGGAGGGACTGGGTCGGTAATAGTGATAATTTGCACGCAGGAGGTATCGTTTCCGCACTGATCGCCGGCGGTCCATGTTCTTGTTATTATACCGTTGCATGGAATTTGCCCGGCGACCTGATCAGAAAAACTGATGACGGGGACCGCGGCGCAGTTGTCGGTGGCGGAGGCCGTACCGGTAGCGTTGGGCGTCGTATTGTCGTTGCAGCTCACCTGAATATTGGGTGGGCAAATGATAGCCGGCGCTTCAACGTCGGCGATGGTGATGATTTGTACACAGGTAGTATCGTTACCGCAAGTATCGATGGCCGTCCAGGTGCGCTCGATCTGTGCATTGCAGGGGAGTTGGCCCGTCATGGCGTCAGCGTAGCTGATACCGGGTTGGGGGTCGCAGTTGTCGGTAGCGGTGGCCATGCCGGTTAGGGTAGGGGAGGAGTTGTCGTTGCACCCGATTTGCATGGAGGGCGGGCAAGTCAATTGCGGCGGGGTGGATTCTACCGCCTGGATAGTGGTTGAGCAAGTGCTCGTATTGCCGCACCAGTCAGTTACGGTGAGGGTTACTGGAAAGTCGCCGCAACCGTTGATTGATGTGGGGTTTACGTTGGTCGACTGCAACAGGCAGTTATCGCCGGAACCTCCATCGATCATGGCCGGGGTTATCGTTGTCGAGCAGCCGGCATCCAGCGAAATGCTAAACCCCGGCATACAAACCGCGGCAGGCGGGATACTGTCGGCAATGGCAATGAGTTGGTCGGCGGTGGCTGTACTGCCGTCAGCGCAGGTGACTGTCGCACAATAATTATGCGATCCGCAAGACAACTGTAAATTGAGGCTTGGGGTTATCTGACCGGAACACCACGATACCGAATAGGGGGCGGGCCCCGTATTGATAGTATTCAGTTGTACTTGTCCGCAGTTGTTCAAATAAGTTACTTGAATAGCCGTCGCGCAATTAGAAGCGGGATTACAGGCGTCGCCTTGTTGCCAGGTGCGCAGGCTTCCGCTGAGATTAGCGGAGGCGGGTTCTGTATCCGTTGTGATACCTGGCAGAGGGGGAGTCTCAAAAACCGCGTTGCCGGGCAGCATAATATCGGGGACTTCTTCCGTCATGCAGGTATTAAGCGCCAGGTCGCTAACGGATAAAAAGGCGTTATACTGGCCGAAGCTTCCGGTGGAGGGAATTCTGCCGTCGACGTAAGCCATCTGGCTGGGGGGCATGAAAGTCGTGCTGCCACCCTGGTAGGCGGCTTCGCCGTTATCGAGCGTTTGCGACCATTGCAGTGCGGGGCCGCCTGCATCTTCGAGGAATCGATAGACGACCGGCTGATTCGATATTGGCGGCGAAGGCGTTTCGCCGGTAACGTATATGTCGCCGTTGGAGGCTTGCCAAACCTGGCGGGCCTCGGTCATCACCTCGATGGTAACATCCCAGAGTGCCGACAGGTCGGAGGTAAACTTGATCAGGTGGACCTGTTGGTTTTGAAAATCGGTGCCCACGGCATAAAAGGCGCCATTAGACGCCGGCGCCGCATCGGCGAATGCAAAAGGCAGGTTGGGCGTAACGCCGTCAATTAGCGCACCCGTTTTATTGGCGCGAAAAATCACGCCCTGGGTACCCCTAAAGCCGGCCATAATAAGGTCGCCATTGGGCAGGGCTTCAAGATCGCTCACAAACTCGTCGTCGTCGGCGCTCACAAACTTCTTTTTCCAATTGATATCGCCGGCTTCGTCCACATTGATCAAAAAAACATCGTCATTATTGGGCAGCGACTGCACCTGCCGTCCCAGTATATAGTAGGGATAGGCGGCATTATCGGGCGCCGGATTGCGTGCGATGCGGGTAAAAGCGTCGCGGTTGGGCTGGTCGTAAGCGCGCACCCAGGAGAAAGCGCCGGTAGAGGTTACCAGTCCCATTATCGCCCTGCTGGTATTGTCATCGGGCATCGACTGGCCAACCACAATCAGGTTGCCGGTGGGGGTCAGCACGGCGTCATTCCAGCGCGAGGCCGTGTTGAGGCTCAATGTCCACTGCAGTTGCCCTGTGGCGTTGAGCCGGGACACCGTGGCGCGGGCAGGTTGCCCGTCGGTAATTTCGCCCGTGCCCAGCACGTAGTAGTTGGCGCCGCTGCGAATGACCTTCGAGAAGGTTTCATCGAGGTTTGTACCGTATTGGCGTTGGAATTGGGCTTGGCTGGTGGTAAGGGTCAGCAGGAGAGCAAGGGCGATAAGCAGAGTTTTCATGATAGTATGCTTAAGTCTGCTAAGATACTACTGCCTGCTCGCAAACTCCTATTTTTTGCCTAACTTTACCCATTATGGAAAAAAAATCACCACCGCAACTCTCCCGCGTTTTGTTTTGGGATACCGACTACGACAGCATCGATTGGGACGGCAAGGCCCGGTATGTGATTGAGCGGGTGGTAACTCGCGGTAATTGGTCGGATTGGACGATTACTCGCGAATATTATGGTCTGGATCGGATTCGTACAGAAATGTTGCAATCCCGTGATTTAGACAAAAAGACACTCAATTTTTTGAGCATACTTTTCGATATTCCTCAAGAGCAATTTAGATGTTACAACTACATACAGTCCAACCCCGGACATTGGGTTTATTGAACAACCTTATGTCCGAAACTGATTTGGCCCCATTTACGCTTGTAGGCGGCACAGCCTTATCCCTGCAAATAGGTCATCGCATGTCTTTTGATCTGGATTTATTCGGGTTTCCTGAGATGCTGGATATTCCAAAAATTTCATCACTGTTGATGGATTACGGCGAATTAGAACAATTAACTGCTTCGAGGAATATTTATAGCGTCAAAGTAAACGGAATAAAGGTTGATTTTGTCCGTTATAAATACGACTGGTTATCTGACGTTCAAACACGACAACATATCAGGCTAGCCGGATTGGAAGATATAGCGGCCATGAAAATATCGGCAATTACCGGAAGGGGAAGAAAACGGGATTTTACGGATTTATATTTTTTGATAAAACAATTTTCATTGTCCCAAATACTGGGATTTTATGAACAGAAATATCCAGATGGGAATCGGTTTTTAGTAATGAAAAGCCTCCTCTACTTCGCTGACGCTGAAGAAGACGAAGACCCCGTGCTTTTCCAGCCTGCGGATTGGGCAATCGTTAAAAAGACGATAGAGGAGGAGGTGCGGAAGCTGTTCGTGTGATATTTACACAAAAACCTCCTTCAAATCCACCACCAAATCCGGGAAAATAGCGGCGCGCAGGGGGTCTTCTACCGTTACCGGGGCGAGGCCGATATAAATACCTTTTTCGTTGAGGACATAAACCAAAACCACTTTTTCAGCCGGGTTGACAATCCAATATTCCCTTACGCCTGCTTCTTCATAAACCCGGTATTTATCGCGCATTTCTTTAATGCTATTGCCTGGCGAGAGGATTTCCACGATCAGGTCGGGGGCGCCGGCACAGCCGCGTTCGTCGAGTTTGGCGGGGTCGCATATCACGCAGAGGTCGGGCTGCACTACGGTCGTATCCTGACCTTTTTTTCGGCTCACGGGTAGGCGCACGTCAAATGGGGCCGAATAAACGCGGCAGGTTTTTCCGACAAAAAAATTGGCAAATTGACGGGTTAATTCGGTAGAAATTTCCTGATGTATCCTGCCCGGCGCCGGACTCATCCTGAACAATCTGCCTTTGATGAGCTCTACGCTTTCCTGGAAGCGCCACAGCAGGTAATCGGCATAGGTATAGCTGCCCTCTGGGTCGAGTTGCGATATGTCGGTGATGATTTGCTTTTGGGTGGCCTGCATAAAACGATTTTCTTGTTGCGAATATAGCGGTTTTGAGGGAGAAAGGCAAATAAGGGTAGCTCATACCCTTCTCCTATTCCTTTACAAATTTTTCCACCCCGATCACATTTGCTTCAGCAATTGCCTTTATTACGTATAATCCCCCCGACAGGCCTGCTAGGTTCCATTGGTATTGGTTGGCGCCCGGAATGCCCTGTACTGTTTTTCTTTCAATCAAACGACCGCCGGCGTCAAACAATTGGAGTTGGACTTCGACTTCTGACTCTAGCTCAAAAGAAATCTGCAGATCGTTGATGGCAGGATTGGGGAACAGGCGCAAGTCGCTGTCAGACGACGAAGCCATTTCATGTGGATAAATGGGGTTTTGGGATAGATTTAATTCCGGCTCATTTGGACAATAATTTTCATCCCAATTCCAGATGACATAATCCGGCGCAATTACTTTTTTCGCAATAAACAAACCGGTTGCATACGTCGGTGAATTTGCCGATGATTTGCCCAAAGACAAGTTTTCGAGTGTGTGAATGTGCGCCGTTATATTTGCGCTTCGGCCAACTTTTACAGTTTCTTTGGCAAATATGTGTACTAGCGGGCCGTCGCTTTCATTAACCGTCGTGTATTTAGCCATATTCACCCCTCTGTTTATCAATAGTTTGGTGTTTTGTAAAAATAAAATTGTAGCGCCGTCTTTAAGCGTAAGCTGTTTTATCCGTACAATATCCTGCCCCGAAAATATCGCCGTTGAATTCACACCTACGATTATATTCCCATAATTATCCAATGTCAGCGCAACCGGCGCGCTATTATCCGGGATGGTGATGTGATTACTGCCAGGCGAATTATGGGCTTCAAAAGCCGGCAGAATTTGTGCGGGTACTACGCCGGCTGTGTAATTGTCTACCGTGCTTTGCCCCTGAAGTTCGAGTAGGGAGGCCCTCACAAAAGTAGTAGCCCCGGCGACAGTGGTTGCGTCTTCCAAAATAGCCCGTTTGTTGGGCCTGGCAACCCCTACGCCCCCCGATTGAACGGTATTGCGTTTCATATACACTTCTTCAAAGCCGATCACGGAATAGGCATATAGCAAAGATGGATCGGCAGATTTTAGTACTTCTACCGTAAAAGTACAGGAAACCTGATTGTTAGCCGGGTCGCTCACGGTAAATGTATTGAGCGTGGCGCCCAAGGGGAATTCCGTGCCGGAGGCCAGTCCACCGGTTTGGTTAAGGCTGTAGCCGCAATTGTCGCCGGTAAATACATCGTAATTTACGACGGCGGAACAAGCGCCCGGGTCGGTGTGTACGACCATATTATCAGGGCATACTATACTCGGCATCGGATAATCCGTAAGGTTGGGGTCGGCGGCGTCGACCAGGTTATTGCAATCATTGTCGATGCCGTCGCAAATTTCCGGGGCGCCGGGGTAAATACCGGGATGGTTATCGTTGCAATCGGCGTTGTTGCCGGCGTATCCAAACGGCTGGAAACATTCGTAAATGGGCTGCTGTCCCACGCCCCCAAAACCGTCGTAGTCGGTATCCGGGTAAAAGGCGCTTAAGGTATTGACGGTATTTAAGGTAATGGAATAGGTATTATTATCCGGATTTAAATCATTGGGAAGAACGGCGGAAACCGTTAATACATTTTCGCCGGGGTTGGACAAATCGACGCCGCTGAAAAGGACATGACCATAATTATAAAAAGGCGGATGGAGCAGGATAGGCCCAACCTGTTCCGGATTATTCAGCGGGCCGTACACGCCGTTGTTGGCGCCGCTTACGGTGAGTGTTATAGCAGCTGCATCGGCAAGAATACTGCCCCGGCCTAAATTATAAAACCAGACGTCTATCGTTTCGTTATTGCCGGGAAAACAACCGTCCGTAGACGGATCTATATCGTTAAAGACAATATCGGGGCGCGGCGTAACAATGCATATATCAAAATTGATGTATTGGGGAAAACGGGCTACCAAACGAACGATGTAGGTCAGGCCGGGCGTCAGGTTATTGAGCAAATGCGGGGTGGCAATAGCCCGCTCGCAATACAGGGTATTCGACCAGCTACCGGCGCAATCGGTTTCGAGCACCTGCAGATAGATATCCAGGTTGTCGGCGGAAGTTTGTACATTATAAAGCGTCACTACGTGTTCGGTTTGGGTAGCCGTAAACGAATAAAAAACGTCGTCGCCGTTTTGACAATCATTGGTATTGTACACCGCGTAGTAGCCGCCGAGCGTAGTGCCGGAGGTCAGGCTGAGGCATTGATTATCGGGCGACACCGGTAAAACGGTGGCTGAATCGCAGGCGTCATTTGCCGGTGTGATTACCGTCATCACGCATAAATTGAAATCAATACCTGAATTAACTGCGCCAGTGACCCGCACATAGTATTCATTTCCAGGGTACAAATAGTGCGCATAAATGCCCAATGATCCTTGCGAGCATTCGAACAGTTGAAATCCGCTGCAGTTTCCGTCGAACAGTTCTATTTCCAGGAATCCATTGCCGTACAGCAGTGCGGTATCGCGCAGTTGGATAAAGTGTTGGAAAGCCGTGGCGGTGAATTTAAACCACAGGCTCGTGCCTAAGTTGCATCCGGTTGTTGCGGCAGGCGGCAGTCCGGCGGTTGTGGCGGCAATGGATTGCGTGCAGACCATATCGGGGTTGACTACCAATGGAATAGCCGCTGTACATTCGCTGTTGGCCGGCACGGGCGGCGCCGTGCGTATGCAAAGTGAAAAGCCATGGGCGCTGGTTCCCCAACTAAACATGCGGATCAAATACGTTTCGCCATTGGTCAGACCGTATAGCACATTAGCCGGTTCTGCGGCTTCAAAACAGAATAAGGAGGTCAATTCGCCGCAATCGCTGCCGGTATAGACTTCCATGCCCAATAAATCGCCGGGATCGCCCAAAATCTGGCCGGTCACCTGAATATCAACTACATGCACGCTGCCGGTGGCTGTAAATTGGTACCAGACATCGGTGGTAGGCCGGCCCAGGCAAGAGAGCATTAAGCCTGTTGCGCTTAGGGTACTTCCCTGGTACGTTTGCGTGCAATCCAGCCCTGCATTGGGTTGAACAACTTCCGCCTGTGCGCAATTATCGTTGGCGGGCGGGTCGGGCAGGGCCTGGAGGCAAACCGAAAAATCCACGTAATCGTTTGCCCGGGTATAAATGCGCAGCATATACGAACTTCCGACATGCAGGTCGTGTAATATTCCTCCCAGATTGACGCCCTCGGATTCGCAAACCACCAGCGTAGCCGTCGTTTCGCAGTCGCCTTCCCAAATTTCTAAACCAGCATAACCGAAAAATAAATCGCTGATCAGAACCGAAAGCAACATCGTGGAATTCGTGGGCGTAAACGTATACCAAACGTCATTCACCGGTTCGCCGCCGCAGCCGGGGTTGCTCTGCGTGGCGCCCCGGGTAGAACCGGTTGTCGTCTGCTGGCAAACCATATCGGTGTTAATGGCTAATGGAATTGCATTGGCACAATCGTCATTGGGTTGTACGGGCATGCTATGCACGCAAATATCGAAGCTACTGGGTGCATTACTCGGCTCAAAAACCCGGATATAATAAGTATTGCCGGGCGTCAGATGGGTAACCGGCATTTCGCCGTTGGAGTAGAAATCCAGGGGACCGGCAATGGGCGTCAACGAGTTGCAGTTACCATCATACACTTCAAACTGGATGAAGCTCGTCTCATTCTGCAGATTGTCGACCACAATCATCTGACCGGGCTGTGTCGCGGTAAAGATGTACCACACGTCAAAGGCGTAATCAGCATTCAAATCTCCAAAAGGAGAAGGCGTAGCGCCTGTTGTAGTGCCCGCAACCGGCGTATTGCAGGTAAGTGCAGGGGCAACTGCCAGATTCACGGCTGCCAGGCAGGCGTCGTTGGCTGGAGGCATCTCTTCTGAACTGATACAAATGTTAAAGTTGATGTATTCAAATTGGCTTTCCAGGCGGATATAATACGTTTGCCCGGGAATGAGGTCGCCCATAGTAAATTGATCGGCGCCTTCCAGATTATAACGGCAATAAAGCGGGGTAAAACCGGTGCAGTCGCCGCTGTATATTTCCTGGCGAAAAATGCCCGGCTCCCCCGATTGTGCATTTACCGCATTATCTACGGTGATGGTGTGTACCGGTTGGGTAGCCGTAAAGGTATACCACACATCGGGGCCGTTGGAACCACATGCGCTAACGTCTGTTGCGCTTGAACTGTAGGTCGTTCCCGACACGGTCGTAGCGCAAATAGGCGTGGGAGCAACCGGCAGCGCTGTAGCATTTTCACAAAGATCATTTTCGGGGATGGGAAAAGTAGCAACGCAGAGGTCAAACTCGTGAAATACCTGATCGCTACTGCTTACCATGATATAATAGGTATTTCCGGGCACAAGGTTGGTCAATTCCAGCGTCGAATTATAAGAACCGCAGGCCAGGGGCGGGTAAACGCCGCAGCCGGGGCTGTCGAGCACGGCGATCTCAAAAAAACCGTTGCCAAAGCCCAATACCGGCGTGACATTTAAGACCTGTACCCGATGGTTGGGCGAAGTGGCGACAAAGGTGTACCACAGGTCGTATATATACTCCAACGAGCCCGCCGACACGCAGCCGTAGCCATCTCCAAAACCTGGTATTACACCGGCAGTGCTGCCATGCATCAGGTTGTCGCAATCCAGATTAGCACTCGGAACTATTGGTTGCGCCAGGCCGCACTCATAATTGGGCAAGGAAGGGGGAACAGTGCGGATACACAAATTGAAGTTGTGCGCCGAGCTGGGGTCAAACGACAATATCCGGAGGTAATACTTCACGCCGGTTTCTAAATTGAGGGCCTGTTGGGGTTGACCAACTCCCAGATTGGCTATAAAATACAAATTCCCGCAATCGTCGCCCTGGTAGATAAGCACGTTCAACTGGCCTGAACCACCCTGTACCGTTACCACATCCTGGAGATGGATTAAATGCTTGTCCTGGGTGCTGATAAAAGTATACCACACATCGGCTGTCCAGCCCACCTCATCGGGTGTGGCGCCCAGGGTAGTGCCTGGATTAAGCGCATTGCAATATAAATCGGGGTTAATTGCTGCTATCGTTGCTGCTGCGCAATTGTCGTTTACCGGCTGTGAGAAAATGCGGGTAGATGCCAACAGGCATGTAACAAATAACGTTTGGGGAAGGCTGATTTTCATATCGATGGTATTTGTGGTATTGTCGCAGACAAAAATAGCCCATGTATACCTATTCTGCCGGAAGAGGTGATATTCGGTTGAGATTTGGTGAGATTTGGCCTGGTGCTACGGATGGCCGACAATGAATACCTCTACACATCGGATGGCGCGGTTTGGTTGTTATTCTCTGTTCTCTGTTTATTGCCAGTAGAGACGCAAAATTTTGCGTCTCTACTGGCAAAGAAAAGGAACAGATAACCGACAACCGAGAACAGAGAATTTAACTCCTTTTCTTCGACCTATTCCCCGCCATAAATCCCCAGCCGCCCGAACCGAGCAGAAACCCGAGGTCGTACCACCAACCGCTGTTGTTGACCGCGTAAATGGCTACTTCGTCGTCAAACAAACTGGCTATAAAGCTGAAAGGGGTAATGAAGCCGTGTATTAACCCGTAGAAAAAGCCGTATTCTTTGCCTTTCAGGCATTCATTGATGGGTTCTACGTCGGCGCAGGATACGAGTAAAAAACAAAAAAACAGCGCTGTGAGCAGCAGGATAGGAGTGCGGTAATTTTTCATCGAAATGAGATTTTAGCCTAAAATACGAACTAATGGCGTTGCGGCCAATGTTTTTAGCCTATAGGCCCTGTCGATTCCTACCAAAGGGGGTGTTTTTCGGATGAAAGGGATACACCAGATGCATAGAAGTCTTGAACAGGATTTATAAGATTAAGGGATGTACAAGATAAAAATACCAAATCCTGTGCATCTTTTAATCCTGAAAATCCTGTTCAAGACGTCTTGGAAAAAAAATTCCGGATTAATGACCTTCAACGGATCTTGCTGCCTTCCCGGTAATGACGCCTCATTTTTCAACCATTTCCACCTCCCAACGTTCCTACTATTATGAACAAACTCAACGGAAAAACAGCCCTCGTCACCGGGGGTAGCAAAGGCATCGGCTATGGCATTGCCGCCAGCCTGTTGCAGGAAGGCATACACGTGGCCGTCACCGGCCGCCACCAGGACGCTTTGGACGCCGCAGTGCGGGAATTATCGGGCACGGGCACAGGTAAAATCATCGGCATAGTCGCGGATACCCGCGATTTCGAGGCTATGAAAAAAGCGGTAGCCCAAACCCTGGAGGCTTTTGGTCGCCTCGACATACTCGTCGCCAATGCGGGCGTGGGTCATTTTGCCTCCATCACCGAAATGACCCCCGAGCAATGGCATGAAACCATCGACACCAACCTCACCGGCGTGTTTTACAGCCTGAAAGCTGCGCTCAACCCGCTCATTGAGGCACAGGGATATTTCATCAGCATCGCGAGTCTGGCGGGCACCAACTTCTTCGCCACGGCATCGGCATACAACGCCAGTAAATTCGGACTGGTAGGCTTCACGCAGGCCGTCATGCTCGACCTGCGGGATGCCGGCGTCAAGTGTTCCACCATCATGCCGGGCTCTGTCGCCACCCATTTCAACAACCACGAGCCGAATGCCGCCGACGCCTGGAAAATACAACCCGAAGACCTGGGCCAGATGGTGGTGGACCTGCTGCGCATGAACCCGCGGACCTTGCCGAGTAAGATAGAGGTGAGGCCGAGCCGGACGGCGAATCGATAAGGAGGGAAAAAATCAGTAGCGCCGTTCTTTTTGCCGAAAGGCATTGGAAGACCTTGCAAGGTTTTCCCGGAAGTGACTTTGAAAACCTTGCAAGGTCCGAAAGAATTATTAAATCAACGGCGTCGCTCCTTTTGCGGAAAGGCATTTTTCAGATAAGCATAAAACGCATTCAGATCTCTGCCTGAAAACGTTCGGGAAATGCCATTCGACCACCTCAATTCAATCGTATCTTCGCTTTCACCTTCGTCAAATTCGTAGCTGATCAAATGTTGCCAGGGCAGACTGGTTGTTCCCACGGGCGCCCGATAGCCGGCTCTGGTCACCTCGATAACCAGCTGCTCCGAACCGGCATATAATACGCATTTGGCTTTTCGCCACAATACAATACCCAGCGCGACCGATAAGGCCAACATAACAATGACGTAATCGCGCAGCCAGGTAGTGTCATCGCCAAAAATGGCCATCACCACAAAAATACTGAGGAACAGAATTATCGGCCACCATTGGTCGGTATCCGGGTTTTGTTTGAGCGTGAATGTTGTTGATGTGGAACTCATTACGGGGGAATTACGACTGGCGCAGGCGTATTTGGCGCCATAACAGCCCTAACACTACCAATCCCAATACCGGCACAAACAGTATAGCCGGCCAATAACCCAATTGATCGTACAAAAACGCAACCGGGGCCCATAACCTGACGCTGTCTGCCCCTCCGGACTCCAATTGGTTCAAGTCGAATATTACCCATATTGACAAGATGATACAGGCCGGCAAAAATAAATACATCAATCTTTTCAGTGACGCAATTTGCTCGGCATCGGATTCAGTTTGTTGATTGGACGCTTCAGGTGGCGCGAGTTTATTCCATTTCATAATGATAAAGCATTTGGTTAAGAAAATCTGCAACAATGTTTTTTTGATTCATCGGTTATCCGTTACCAGTTTCAAACCGATAACAGACAACCGAGAACGGATAACTTACAACCTACAACTCCACCGCCTCCACTACCTTTAATTCAAAAGGCAAGGTCCCCAACTTGAGTTTATCTTTGATTTTTTTCACTTGTTCCACTTCAAAATTGCCGCTGATCTGGCATCTGCCACCCGAAATTTCAGACATGACTTGCGGTGCGGTGACCACATAACCATCAACCAAAATAGCAATCTCCCTATTGGAATCCTGGGCCAGTTGGCGCGTTTTGTTGGCCAGAATCAAAGAAGCTTCCGGTGTAAATACGATATCAATGGTAAACTGGGGATCCATACCAGATTCTTCTGTGGCCGAATTTTCAACACTTTGCACCTCACTGTCTGTGAGAAATGGCCCCATCTCAGTGGTTTTTTTTAACGCAAATAATTCAAAAAATGCCCCTCCTTCAGGGCTGTCTACCGCGTAAAACGACCAGGCCAATACCATATCTGAAGGCAAGTGCCCGGCTACTTCCGGTTGCCGGAACAGGCTGTCTAACAGCGACATATCTTGAGGTGCAACTTCTGCTATTACTGCCGAAGGATATACACTTTCGGGGTAAATCGGGGATTGGGTAAATATCAGTTTATCGCCAATATTGTACTTTTTTACCAATTCGCCGAATAGTAGCTTTACCGGTTCGTCGATATTCCTGAATGTTTCCCAGAATTCAAGTTGAGATCTGCCTGACAGGGCATAGAGGTAATAGTCGAGTCCGGGGTCCTCTTCCCCCTGCGCAGTCAATCGCCCGATAATATTAAACACAATTTGGCGCTTATCCGGCGCCACTTCGACAGACTGATAGATGATGCCGTAGTTGACAAGCTGCGATTGTAACAACTGAAAGACTTCATCTACTTGTGCCTCTTCGAGCACTTGCCCTTCCGACTCGATGCCGATGGTGATGCTGTATTTGGCTTGATCGGAGCTCCGGTGAAGGCCTGCGTTGTTGTTGCAAGCGGTGAGGATCAGGACTGCGAAAAATAGCCCATACGATATTTTTATCAGATGCATTTTACTGGTAATTAATGTCTTGAACAGGATTTAGAGATATACAAGAAGTTGTCGGTTGCCCGTTATCAGTTTCAAACCAAACAGACAACCGAGAACTTACAACCTACAACCTCACCACCTTCATCACCTTCACCACCCTGCCTTCCGACAGCACCTTCACAAAATACATGCCCGCCGGCAAATCGGCGATTTGTACTTCCATCTGCGAAGCGCCTTCAGGTACAGCGAAGGAGCGCAGCGCCTGCCCTAGCGAACCGGCGATCTCAACCCGGCCTTCCGGCCAGGGGGCGCCCTGCCAGTCGAGGGTGAATTGGCCGGTGTTGGGGTTGGGGTAGAGGCGGAAGGATATATCTTTTTGTCCAGAATCTGTACCTGTTATGACGACAAGGCTATCGCACTTGCCAAGTGTGTCAGCCATCCATATCGAATCAATTTGCAGCAGGTTAAGTGCACGGTCAAAAATCTCCAACTCATCTATGATAATATCCCAATGAGGATTGAAAGGATTGTAGCCGATGAGTAAAGGTTGGGAGGCATTTGTAGCATTGGTAGTGCCTGTGATGAGTGATGTGGAAGTAAATAGCGTTGGGCTGCTGCTATTTCCAACATAAAAATTAACACTTGGCGGACTGACGGTGACGGCGACAAAATTCCAATCACTGGGAATGATGGCAGGCCCCTGCAAAACTTCAACAGAAGTGCCTTTACCTATCACCAGCGTCGGGTAATAAGGTGACGAGCCTTGAATAGAGAAAGAATAGCCATTGTTCGTATTACCCAACTTGTTTATGATGGGCGCTGTTTGAGTTCCCATATCGGTATAAATCCAGGCGTCAATAGAAAAACTGCCGGCCCCGAAATTATGGGAAATTGTATTGCCAACTACTCCATGTATATTTCCCGGGCTGACGAAATGCAAGGCGTCTCCAACCTTGCCGGGCACCGGGGCAGGACCGCTCGGACTGCCAACGACACCACCAGGATTGGGTGTAGCATGGTGAGCACCCACAATATCTTTAATTTCAGGAGAACCAGATTGATCGTCCATTTTCCACCAGGAGATTAATCCGGCAGGTGGAATGACACAAGAATCCGACGCGACAGTTACAACTACACTCTCTGTTGTGCTGCGGCATCCATCATCAACTATGAGTGTATAGGTCGTTGTAGTAGTCGGAGAGGCTACGAGAGAAGGGGTATTTCCAGGTAAAGGCGACCAGTTATAAGTTGTGGCACACAGCGCATTAGATACATTCCCACTCAATACCACACTACTCCCTGCATTAATCGTAGGATTCGAAGGAGTGATATTGACCGTAAGTGGTAAAGGGGTACTCAAATCTTCTGTCAGAGAAAAATTATCAACCAAAAAGCCAAGATAGAAGGGAGTTGTTTGCTGTATATTTAAAATAGATGCAGGATTCGTGCCACAATAGGTAAAAGGAATTGACACATGCTGCCACGAAGTCGCAACCGAGGTAATATTGTGAACAAAACTATAAGTCAAAGCAGGAGTGCCTGGATACGAAGCTGTGTTTGTGAACCCTATCGTAATTGGAATAATGGTTCCATTGGGGATGTTATTGGCAGCATAATAATCGAATTCAAGCACATACCTGTGGCAATCCTGGACATCATCACAAAGAGAAAAATAATTATATAGGCCGGCCAGGTTTTTAAACCTTTCTCCTGTACCGTTATTTGAATTTGGGGCTGAAAATACACCGGGAATAGAGGTTTGATAGGCCCCGGCATCGGCTTTATACGTTGTTCCGTTGCAATTGATCCGGCTATCCTTGATTTTTTCTCCCGAACCATACGGCCCCCACTCATTAGACAGGTAGCAGTAGGGTTGTGCATCTGCAAAATGGATGCCCTGCCTGATCTTGCCCTCTCTGAAGAAACTTTCTTCCATGACGGAAGCATCAATACCTTCATTGGCGCCAAGCTGCTTGACCTCTGTCCCCTCTTCCAAATCCCCGTTCAGTATCAAATTGCTGCCAGGCGCACAACCTGCCAGATTGTTGGTTCCCCTCAATACATCAATGGTGTAAATATGATAAGAGCCGGCCTCTGTACCGTCAAATAACTTGAAACCAAATTGCGCCCTTCCGTAAAAATCAGGTCGAGGAGTGTAAGTAATAGTTTGCCCCGACACTGTCAACTGGTTGTGGTTGTTGCCGCCGTTCCCACAACCCCTGATATTTGTCAATGAACCCGGAAATACAGAAATGGGGTCGCCTTCGGGGTCAATAAGCATGGGGTCGGTAGCCAGGTTTATCGTGATACTACTGCTACCGGAATTAGAAATGGTAAAATCGGCAGGAATTGCATCCGGAAAATCAGCGTTGAAAATGGAATTATACCCTGCCATTTTACTTGAATATGGGGGAAGATTGGTTAATGTGGTACTAGTATAACCACTATTAATAGCAAACCCCAACCCCAGCAATTTATTGATCTCAACATCGGTAAATAGCCGTCTTAAAATGCCTTTGATACCAAATGGCCCCATGACGTAATTTTGTACGTCACCGGGCGAAATACGCGACCTTGTTGAATACAGCCACATTTGTTCATCTAAATGCGATAGTATTGATTTTGCAGCAAAAGGCCACCCAAAACCATTTATAAAGCTATGAGACCCCGAGTAAACAGGGTCATTATCAGGTGGGGCGGCAGGGCCTGTCCAGATAGCATNNGCATCCAACGCTGTGTTACTGGAAACAAAAGCAGGGTTGATATGTGGCGTTGAAACAGACCCGGTTACAAGTTTAGCGGCTGCGGTAAATGGCGGAGTCGCCCCCGAATAAAGGGTAAAGTCAAGGCCGGAGTATTGGTCGTTCCCCAATGTCGATACGGGATGGTTGTTTGAATTATAAAAAATTAAGCTCATCCATCCAAGTGTATGCCCAATTTCGTGCAACAACACGGAATAAAGGTCGTAATAACAATTGACCATAGGCTGCTGATAATCGTCCAGCCAGTTTATTGGAATTGGAGTTCCATTTACGTCAAATGTCTGATCAAAATTTACATTCAAAAAGGCATGGTAACCATTGGGGTTAGCATTGTCGATACCCGTTGTTATGTAATCGTAAGCAAACCCGTTAATCAAGGACGGCGTATTGGTATTGTTGTAAAATGGCCCCGCTATGGCCAGATAAGTTGTATTTGAAGGAGCAGGATTGATAGAACTATACGATCGGCCTACGTATAATCTTATGGGGGCATTTGCTGGAACATTACTGTAGTCAAATACGCTTTGCACATAGGTGAGTACTGCACAGAGCGTATTAATTCTGATCGCACCGAGATTTCCCGCAGGGTCTCCAAAACCTTGTTGCGGGGTAATCAAATCTTCAAAGTAAACATCGTATTTTCCACAGTGTACAATTGCATTTGCCGGAAAACTACTGACCGGAGTGGTGAGTACACTATTTGATGAAGGAATGCCTAGTCTTGGAAAAAAATCAGCATCCGCGCCACACTGGGCAATGTCTCCGTGAAAATCAACATCGGTTACCCAACCGCATTCTACATTTATATCAAAACTGCAAGTTAATGTACTATCGGCTTCAACATAGGAATAAGTAACAGTGGAGATTCCTTGTTTGAAAATAGTACCGCTTGCATCATTCGTTCCTGTGCCAATCGTTGCGCCTGTTATGGTATAAGAAATAGTTGAGAGCCCGCAATTATCGGGTATTTCCAGGCCGATATTATCAACTGTTGCCTCGCAATTAGCAGGAGGATTCGTTACGCCGGCTATAGAGGCGCTTTTGGGGCAGGTAATGGGACAGGTATTCTGGCACGCCCCCTTCACCTGCCAGTTCGTGCCATTAGCATCTGTTGAACCGTCGGGTGTCAGGTTGGTGAAATCCAGATACGTGAGATTGGGGCCTTCGAAAAGGGGAGCATAATCCACCAGCGTCACGGCACTCGAATCAGTGCAAAAGGAGTTCAACTCCAGGCCGGTAACGCCGATAAACCCATCCAGTTGCCCCAGGGCATTGGGGTTACCTTCCCGCCCGTCTACAAATGCGATTTTGTTATTGGTCAATAAAGCCATGGCGCCGGCGATGTAGTCGGTTTCGCCGTTTTCAAAGTATTTGGTCCATTGTATGGCGGGGGTATTGTCTAATTTTACCACTACCGCACGTTGCTGACCGGCAAAATTGCCCGTGCCGACTAAGTAAATATCTCCGTTGGCCGGATTTTCGACTACTTGCTCGATGGTGCTAAGGCCGCTGATCTGCCGGGTCCATACCGGAAACAGGTTGGCGTCAAAACGAATGACGGCGGGGTCGCCGCCTGATTGGGAGGTGCTCACGGCCAAAATATCGCCGTTGGCAGTGTAGTGCAGGTCGGTGAAAATAGACGGCACAGGATCTTGTACGGCAGTTATATTATTGAGGGCAAAGTCGAGGTAAAAGATCGCCCCTGGACCGCCGTTGTTGCCGGCCATGAGAAAACCGCTGGGCGTGACTTCCAGCGCCTGGTAAAAGCCGTGGGGGCCCGGCCCGCCGTACATATCGGCGTTGGTAACCGTGCCCGTTAAGTCGACTCGCAGCAATAATACATCCTCTTGATTACTGGGTATTGAGCCCAGTACTAAAAAATTGTTGTTATTTGGATTCCAGGCTATGCGCACAAAGCCCTCAAACCCTGCCCAGTCGTAAGTATCCAACCGGGTAAGCCCGCCGGATGCTGAAAATACGCACAATAAACTTTTGTTGGTATTGTTGGCAGGCAGCGTGAAGCCTGTCACAAAAAGGTTTCCAGCTGGGTCCACGGCTGCATCCGTCAGCGCAGAAGGCGTAATGAGTTTATACGACCAGATCAACTGCCCGTTGGCTGAGATTCGGGATACGGTACCGTAGCCGTCTTCGTTTCCCAATACGTACATGTAATTGGAGAATGGTATTACTTTCGTAAAATAATTATCCTGCCCATTGCCGTAGATGCGCTGGAATTGGGCGTTGACAATCCCGATGACTGCCGACCAGCAAATCAGTGCAAATAATAACCGGAGTTTAGTGTTATTATGCATAAATAATTGATTTTTAATAAAATACTAAAATTGTTCGCAGCCAAGAAGACCGCATTGAAGCAATAAGGAGAGCGTTGCTGTTATTGGTAAGATAAAAATAGACTACCTTTCGTTACCATGCTCAATTACATGATATTCGGTAGGAATGCGGTGAAATTCGGTAATCCGTTCTCAGCTTGGTAAAGACCTTACAAGGTTTCAAAAACCTTGTAAGGTCTGAACGCTGCCATCGGGGTCTTACATGGGAAAAGACCTTACAAGGT
>JRYG01003988.1_pt1 | contig 22937 bp, 18 predicted proteins | sample 235341 | NCBI WGS metagenome assembly JRYG01 (sample SAMN03074218, study PRJNA261478) | activated sludge metagenome | biome: Wastewater Treatment Plant; feature: Wastewater; material: Activated sludge; isolation source: activated biomass of a wastewater treatment plant treating hydrocarbon... ... | reverse complement strand
ATTTGAATTTTATCGAAAGACCTTCGATGATCAATTCCGCCAGGGCCATGTCTTTTACCTGCTGGAGCGGAATATCCATATCGCCTGTCCATTTGCCGTCTTTTTGCGACAAGTCGATGGACAATTCCAGCTTGGTACCTGGCAATTCGATGGCGCCTTTCCAGCGGCCTGCATAGTCCTGGGCGGACAAAGGTAGGAGCCAGATGAGGCTCAGTACGAGGGTTGTTAAGCGAGTTGGCATATTAATTTTTTTTTTACCGGTCAGACCGTGTACCGTGTACCGGTCAGACCGTTTCAAACGGTCTGACCGGTATCCCTACCGCAGCGAAATCCCATCAATCACCACATCTTCGAGCACAGCCTGGCCGGCATTGATTTTAACCACGGCGTAGGTGACTTTTGAGGTATCGCGGGCGGCTTCGTTGTATTGTTGTTCTGCCTTCGGGGCCCTGCTTTCTTCCATGTAAAAACGGTCGAAAGGTAAAGTGATAAACATAACAGGCGGTTTGGCGTATACGTCGGTATAACTGACTTTGGCCAGCAAGTAGTCGCCCCCGGCAGGAGGCATTTTCAGGGCATCGGTAAAAGTGGCGAACCCTGCACTGTCAGTTGATAGTTGAAGATAAACTTCTTCACCTGAGTACCATTGCTGCGTAGTATCTCGCAAGGTCAGTGAATTGGCTTCAAACCACAACTGCACATAACGCCCGCGGAAGGCGTCGACAGGGTCTACCGGCGCAGTCTTGAACTTATAAACCGTTCCGGCGTCAAGTATCTGCTCGCGTTGCCGGATCATGTTGGCAGGTACAATCCATTGTGCGACACAAGTGAGCACTAAAGCTATCAGCGCTATATTTTTCATTGACCTGATTTTATATTTAGGTTATTCCGACTCCGTGGAATTCCAATTAACTCTGTTTTGCTCTACGGATAAAATTTTCCGCTGTCGCAGCATCCAGTAATTGGCCATAAAAAACCCGATGCCTAGCGCCACAAAGGCAATGCCCCGCGTTACGAAACTGAACCTGTCGTCCAAAAAGCGACATACAATCAGCGCCGTCAGGATGAGCAGGCCATAATTAAGAATCCCCAGGTGATTGGCCTTGGCGCCATGCCAGATGGTGCTAACGCCGAGGGCAAAAAGCAATACATTGGTTAAAATAAAAGGCAGCGTAGTATTTTCGAAGCCAGTAAAAAAAATAACGGCAAATGCCAACGGCGTCCACAATTTGAGCTGACCGTCGGTCCAGTCGGGTTTTTCTTTATTTAAAAACAAAAGCGCGCCGCAGGCTATTGTCAATCCCAGCGCCAGCCAACTTTCAGGGGCATGTAAGGCTGCAAATAACGCGGTTTCCTGTCCCATTTCTTTCCAAAACCATTCAAAACTGGCCACCAATAACAAAATAATCATGCCCAGCGATCCGATAATCTCGTAGCCGTTAAAAATGTTTTTTAAGCGTTGGAAAAACGGCGTATGCCCCACGAGGTAAAAAACCCCCAGCAAGCTGAAATAGGCCACAAACATCAGGTGGACTTCCTTTTGCGCCAATATGCCCAACACAATAAGTAGTGAGGTGGGAATCAGCCAATTAAAGGCCAGGAAGAAATTGCCGGCGGTTGGCTTTTTTAATAATAAATAATAATGTGGCGCTAATAAAAGCAATAAGCCCCAATAAATGGGCGATTCCGATTGGGGATAGTTGAAATAGCCGATTTCGCAGGCGTAATAGGTGATGCCGATGAGGTACAAAATTCCCGCCATTGAAGAGCGGAGAATGTATACCAACGGCAGGCCCAGTAGAAGCCACGTAAGCAGGAATGACGAAATATTGCCGGGAATCTGGTATATCTGGCTTATTAACGCGATACATACGCCGATGGCCAGGATCAGAAAGGTGGAGGCGCTTTCGCGCCAGGCTACGCTGTCGTTGCGGCTAAGCAGGGCATAAGCTGCAGCGGCTTGCCCCAGGGCGAGAGGCGCAAATGCAATAGCGGTTTTTGCCGCGCGCGACAGCTCATCCCAATTATGGGCAACCAGCAAAAAGATGCCCAACCCTATCAGCAATGCGCCTAAAACGCCAAAAATGGAGAACAGCAGGTTAGGGTGTTGCCCCTCTTTTTCATCGTAATAGGCTTTGATGCGATCAGCCGTTTCTTGCGAGATCACGCCTGCTTCCAGTAGTTCAGGAAGCGCTTTGACGATTTTTTGGCTCATACCAAGGGATTTGCCTTAATATTACGAAAAATAATCCCGAAAAGTACGATTTGGCAAGTTTTCATAGACCAACACCCCGCTTTAAACGACAGGTTCGGCTTTGTATTTGGTATACGCTTTTACTATTCAGCAAATAGAAAACAAAAAGGCAGCCTGCAACAACATCCTACCCCCCCTCCACCTGCTCCAGCAGCCACTCCCGTTCCGTGAGTACCTCCTCATGTACAATAGCATGGCGAAGCGCATCGATGGCAGCCCGGTCGTAGAAATTAACGGCGAGCAACTTTTTGGTATAGCGCACCATATTGAGGTAGTTCTGGCGATGGTAGCCGAGTAGTCGTTTGCGGAGGATAAAATTTTTCATAGCGTCGAGGTGTGCCTGGAGGGGGTCCCATTCGTCGAGTTTGTAATATATTTTGATAAGCAGCGTTTTGGCTGCCAGATTGAGCAATAAATCGGCATAATCGGCTTTTTGCAGCAAAGCCAGCGCCTGGGCCAAATCGCCGCGCTCATAAGCCAGGCGAGCCAGACTAAAGCTGTACATACTCTCACTGTGCTTTTTTTCGAGGGCGTTTTTGTATTCGTGGATAAATCGCTCTACCCAATCGAAAGCGCCGACTTTGAGCCCCATAGCAACAATATTGCGATAAGCAAATCGAGACAGGATGCCTTCATTGAGTAGCAAACCGCTGGCAAGGCCCTCTTGATATAGTGAAAGTCCTTCCTCGGCAAATTGCTCGTGGCCTTCATTGAGTTTCCGGATGCAGTAATTGATTGCCAGCAGGATCAGGTCGCGCCATTCTTCTATTGGAAAAGCCGGCTTGTGTTCAAAAATCGCCTGTTTAAACACCTGAAAGTGGCTTGGATCCTCCTGGTGGGTGAGGGCATGGTACCCGTAATAATAAACGGCGACGGCCGGCGATTCGAGTAATTGGGGGCGTTGCCTGAGATCCTGCAACACGGCGTCGAGCAGGGCAAATTCGTAATCTGCCTTGTATACGGCCTGGTGAGCCAGGGCCAGGCATACAAGCCGCATTTTGCGGGCGATAAAACTGATGTCGAGGTAATCTCCGATTTCCTGCAAGTTGTGCTTGCCGGTGCGCAACTGGGCGGCTTCCCACTGGTAGCGTTCTTCGTGCAACTGGTATGTGTTGTGGTAATATCCGGCATGACGCAACGGGAGTTTGCGCTGCCTTGCTTCAGCATCGGTTACCGTTTGTACAAAGTGGTCGTCGAGTTTGCGCCGCCGGTATGCCCGGGCCAATTGCAGGCGCTCGCCGTGAGGATCTTCCTGCCAGCTTTGATAGGCGAGGTATTGCTCGGTAAGCTGCATCAGCCAGCTCATCAGTTGCCGCATAGCCTGCGGATCGTAGGGGCGGCCGGGAAACAACTGCTCGAATACCGCCTGCTTGTCCGGCGGCTGCCGCCAGGAAGGTAGCTGCTCCTCCAAATAATCAAACAAGCGCGCCACCTCGGCTCTTTTATTGAAAAAAGGAGAGCGCACAAATGCCGATAATTCCCTCCATTCTCGTTTTTGAAGCGTTGCCAGGGCGATAATCAGTTTGCTATTTTTCATAACCTAAATATATTTTTATTATACTATTTTTTATAAAAAATTGACTATCAGATTTTAATTTTAAATTTATAAACGCAAATTCATTATGATTGTCGAAATTTGTTGTTGTCTTGTGCGGGCTAATGTTGAATTTTTGTAGTAGAAAATCATGAACAATTATGAAAACAAGCTCTTATCTCTTATCTGCATTATTAATACTCGCGCTGAGCATAACCGCCCAATCACAGGGCTGGGAGCGCACCTACCCGCATTCGACGGGTCGAACGGCGGCTTTTGACGTCCTCAACACGGCCGATGGCGGCTTTTTATTGGGAGGCGAAGCCGACCTGCCCACCGGAGCGTCGCGTCATTATATCAGACTGATCAAAACCGATGCCAACGGACTATCCCAATGGGAGCAAGTATACTACGAAGGCGCTATTCGCAACGACCGCCTGCTGGGTATGGCCGCCACGCCCGACGGCGGGTATATGCTGGGGGTAAGCGCAAACGCTAACAATTCTCCCGGCTCAAATGGAGATATGGGCCTTATACGGGTAGACGCCCAGGGCGATACGCTCTGGACGCGGTACTTCAATGTGCCTTCGCTAACCGCTACTCCCAATATGTATATATCCAGCGGAGCGTTCACCGCTACTGCCGACGGCGGATTTCTGCTGGCGACGGCCGGGTTTGTGCAGCAAACCAATGCCGGACCTGTTTTTATTAAAACTGACGCCGACGGCAATCTGGAGTGGGTGCAGCATTACCTCACAGGAGGCAGCCCCAATCTCTACCAACAAATTCACGGTTTGGTAGCCTTACCCGACGGATACGCCGCGACAGGTAATAAAGGCGCTAATTTGCTGCTGATCAGAACGGATCTTGATGGAAGTATCCTTTGGCAACAGGAATATACCCTGACTACCTCCGCCGTCGGTTACGACCTCTGCGCTACCACCGACGGCGGCTTGCTCATCGGCGGCGGCGCCTCGGGAGTAGCCGGTTATGGCGCTATTGTACTTAAAACCGACAGCGACGGCAACCAGCTCTGGTGGCAGGGCGTCGGCTCGGGCGTCGGCAACGTAGTTTCCGTTGAACCGGTACCCGGACAAGGCTATATCCTGGCCGGCTCGCTCACCAATTTCTGGCAATCGGCAGGCGGCGCATTCCTGACCCTGGTTGACGAAAACGGCGATGCGGTTTGGGAACGTCTATATCCCAATACTGGAACGCCTGGCACTACCGTTCAGGGCTTCCAACTCGGCAGGGCTATCCCCAGGGGCAACTCGGGTTATGTGGTTGCCGGATTGGAACAAAACGATATGTATATGGGCCTTACCGACAACCAGGGCTATTCCATTTCGCACTGGATCATGGGCAATGTATACCAATCTTCTACCTGCCTGACCGACGACATCATTCGCCATATGCCGGGTTGGACAGTACGGTTGACTTCAGCCACAGGCCAAACACACTACACTACAACCGACGACGACGGCAATTACCGCATTTTGGTCGACACCGGTTTTTATACGGTAGTTACCATTCCTCCCAGCCTGCTATGGCAGCAATGCGGCGTGTATACCATTCATGCCGAAAACTTCTATGATACTTCTTACCAAAATATTCAGGTGATCGCACTGGCCAATTGTCCTTCCCTATCGGTAGATGTGGCTTCTTCAATCCTGCGCCGCTGCGTAAATAACACCTACCATATCCGCTATTGCAACAATGGCTCGGAACCAGCCCAGGATGCGTCGGTGGTAGTCACGCTCGACCCCCACTTCACCATCACTAATTCGTCGCTGCCCTATTTGCAGTTGGGCAACAACCAGTATTCTTTTGCTGTGGGCGACCTCGATGTATTTGAGTGCGGCAATATCCAGCTATCGCTTTACCTGGAATGCAGCGATGCCACAGTGGTAGGCCAGTCGCACTGCGTAACGGCTCATATCTACCCCGATACGATATGTCTGCCCGCGCCCAACGCGCCTTTTATTGACGTCAACGGCTTCTGCAACGGCGACCAGGTGCGATTCACCCTTCAAAATATCGGCAATACCGATATGGGGCAAACACAGGGCTATTACGTGGTCATTGAAGATGATGTGATGTACATGCAGCAAACGCCCTACAACCTCGACAGCGGCGAGTCGATCAACGTGGATCTGCCTGCCAATGGCGCTACGTATCGCCTGGAAACCCAGCTGAGCCCGGGCAATACTTCGTTTACCGGCCAGGAAGTCAGCGCTACAGTGGAAGGCTGCGGATTTAACGCTACCAACGTGTTCAGCACGGGTTTCGTCAACCTGTTCCCACTCAACGATAATACGCCCTTTGAAGATATCGACTGCCGCGTGAGCGTGGGAAGCTACGACCCCAACGATAAGCAGGCAGTGCCCATCGGCTATGGCGAGCCGCACTACATCAAGGCCAATGTGCCTATCGAATACATGATCCGCTTCCAGAACACAGGTACCGATACGGCTTTCCAGGTGATAGTGCGCGACACGCTGTCGCCCTGGCTCGACCCCACTACCGTACAGCCCGGCGCTTCCAGCCACAACTATCGCTTTGAACTCAACGGCGACGGCATACTCAACTTCCATTTCGACAATATTATGCTGCCGGATAGCAATGTCAATCTGGAGGCTTCACAAGGGTTTGTGAAATTTACGGTGTCGCAACTTCGCGACAATCCAATTGGAACGTTTATTGAAAACAACGCTGCGATTTACTTCGATTTCAACGCGCCTATTATTACAAATACTACTTATCACACCATTGGCGATAATTTTGTGGTGGTGAGCTACGAACCCGGCCCTGCAATGGCGTCTTACCAGCTCTCGGTATTCCCCAACCCGGCTTCCCGCCAGGTGGAGTTGCGTTTCGACCAGCCTGTTGCGACTCAAGATGGCCGATGGTTATTGCACGACGCCCGGGGGCAATTAATTCGCCAGGGAACGGCGCCTGCTTCCGGTACTACACTGGAGATATCCGACCTGCCCAGGGGCGTTTACTTCCTGCAATGGCGTGTAGAAGGCCAAATGGTAGCGCAGGGTAAACTCATCGTCCAATAGCGGCTTTCAGTCAAATCAATGTCAATACATGACAAAAGGCCGTCCAACTCTTTTGGACGGCCTTTTGCATTTTTGGCGCCGTTCCACCCTTCAAAAAGCGCAAAAACAACCGAAAATGGGCAACTCATTATAGCCAATTTGTAAAAAATTGACAATGAGATGCATAAAAATTGACAAAGCCGATAAAGTTCCCTACCTTTGTACTTTCATTTTGGTTTTTGTTATTCTCATTTAATTTGTTTTTATGAACATTTTTGTTGCAAAATTGAATTACGACACCCAGGAAGCCGACTTGCAGGACGCTTTCGAACAATTTGGTAAAGTTGACTCTGTGAAAATTGTCATGGACAAATTCACAGACCGTTCCAAAGGCTTCGGCTTTGTTGAAATGCCGAATGACGATGAGGCACGCGCTGCTATCAAAGAACTCAACGAATCCGAGTTGGATGGGCGTACGATTGTAGTAAAGCAAGCTGAAGATCGCGAAAATCGCGGCGGTGGCGGCTACGGCGGTGGTAACCGCGGCGGTGGCGGCTACGGCGGCGGCAACCGCGGTGGCGGCGGCGGCTACGGCGGCGGCGGCTACGGTGGTAATCGCGGTGGTGGAAGATATTAATATGTCTTAACCATTTCGTTTCCGCCTTCGTTGATGGTTTCAGCGAAGGCGGATTTTTTTTTGGCGCGTTGATCAATTATTCCTACCTTTTGTTGCGGAGGATGATACACAACATCCGCAACAGCTTATGAACGATCAACTACGCAGCCAGTTTCCCGCACTGTCCCGCCTGCATCAGGGCAAACCGCTTGTTTATTTCGACGGCCCTGCGGGCGCCCAGGTTCCCCAAAGCGTTATAGACGCCGTGTCGGATTACTATATGCGCTATAACGCCAATACCCACGGCGCATTTCTCACCACGCATGAAACCGACGATATGCTGCACCACACCCGCCAAGCTGTTGCGGCTTTGCTGGGGGCGGAAGGCGCCGATACCATTTCATTTGGACAAAATATGACTACCCTCAACTTTTCGCTCAGCCGGGCGATCGGGCGTGTTTTACAGCCCGGCGACGAGGTGCTCATCACCCAGCTCGACCATGAGTCCAACCGCGGCCCCTGGCTGGCCTTGCGCGAACAAGGCATCGTAGTCAAAGAGATTAAACTGCGCATGGACGGCACGCTGAATCTCGAATCGCTCGAAGCCCAACTCAGCCATCGCACCCGGCTGGTGGCAATGGGTTACGCTTCGAATATTTTCGGCACCGTCAATGATGTGGCCCACGCACGCAAGCTGGCTTACGAAGCCGGCGCCTGGCTTTTGGTCGACGCTGTGCATTATGCGCCCCACTTCCCCGTCGATGTGCAGGCGCTGGGCTGCGATTTTCTGTTGTGCTCGGCGTACAAGTTCTACGGCCCTCATGTAGGTTTGTTGTATTGCAAACCCGGCCTGCTCGACCGCCTGCCCACCGACCGCCTGCGCACGGCCTACCAGCACGCGCCCTACAGTATAGAGACCGGCACCCTCAACCACGCCGCTATTGCAGGCGTGAAAGCGGCGATCGAGTTCATCGCTTCACAGGGCAAGGGCAACTCGCTGAGGGACAGGCTGCTGTCGGCGTATGGAATTATCGGCGCGCACGAAGCCGCCTTGGCCAAACTTCTCTACAGCGGTTTATCGGCTATTCCGGCTATATCGGTGAAAGGACCGGGCATTCAGGCGCCGATGCGGGCGCCCACTTTCTCGTTTACTTTCGCCGGCAAACGTCCCGAGGAGGTGTGTACTCACCTGGCGCAACACAATATTTTCGCCTGGGACGGCCATTTCTACGCTATCCGCGCCACAGAGGTCATGGGGCTTCTGGAGCAGGGCGGCGTGACCCGGGTGGGCGTGGTGGCCTACAATACCCGGGAGGAGGTGGAGCAGCTCTTGTCGGCCCTGGAGGAACTCGGATAGGAGGGTGGGAGGGTGAGAGAGTGGGAGGGTGAGATATAGACGCATGACTTCCTCTCCCACCCTCTCACCCTCCCTTCCAGGCTAGCGGTTTTGTTGCTGCAGCACCGAAAAAATATCGTTGAGTTTTGGGGCGATAATAATCTCCGTGCGGCGGTTCAGGGCGCGGCCTTCGCGGCTTTCGTTGGAGGCTTTGGGTTGAAACTCGCTGCGGCCCGCAGCCGTCACCTGGTTGGGGTTGAGGGCGTAATCTTTGGTAAGCAGGCGCACAACGGCGGTTGCACGAATCACGCTGAGGTCCCAATTATCGGCAAAGGCGCCGCCTTTCATCGGCACATTGTCGGTATGGCCTTCAACAATGATATCGAGGTCGGGGTATTTAGACAATACGTTGCTCAGGCTCGACAGGGCGTCGCGGCCGCGGCGGTCGAGCTTGGCGCTGCCGCTTTCAAAGAGCAGCTTGTCGGAGAGCGCTACATATAACTTACCGTTTTTTACTTCTACTGACAAATCATCGGCAGTGTATTGGGCCAGCGCTATTTGAATTTTTGTGAGAATGCCGTTGAGCTTTTCATCGCGCTGGGCAATCGCTCTTTGCAGATCGGCGATTACCTGCTCGCGGGCTTCCAACTCCTTGGCTTTGGCGGCAAGGGCAGCCTCCATCTGTTGCTTTTGCGACAGGCGCTGGTCGGTGATGTCGTTGATTTGTTGTTCCTTGTATTTCAGTTCGGTAGTGAGGCGACCTTTGTCGTTTTCCAGCTGGCGCAAATTGGCGTTGAGATCGGTCAGGCTTTTGTCCTGCTCGGCCATACGAGCCTGGGCGTAACGCAAATCCTGTTCGAGTTGTGCGGCCTTTTTTTCGCAATTCTGTCGCTGGCTGACTTCCGTCAGGAATTTCTTTTTGCCTACACAGGCGGTCGTTAGTAGTGGTATGATTAAGAAGAGTAGGTATTTATTCATGGTTTTTGCTCAGTTTTTTTATTAACCACAGATTTAAACGGAGTAAAACCGAGTGCCACAGCGTCAACATCACGCTCTGTGCTACTCGGTTTTACTCCGTTTAAATCTGTGGTGAAAAAATTAAGTCAATCGGAAGCTCACCGAACCCAACAGGCCGAAGCTCGTATAGATGGCTGCGCGATAAGTACCGCGTTCGAGGCGTTCGGGCACTTCGTAGTTGAACACCAGTCGCTGTGTTTGTTCCAGCACCACATCTTTGGCCTGTTGCGCCTCAATTTCGGCGGAATTGTCATCCACCCGGATCGTCGTGCGGATGGGGTTGGCGGCCTTCACCGGCACACCCTGTTCGTTGGTGATTACCAGGTAAAGCGTGTGCATGCCGTGGTATTGCTGCGGTACGTCGATGAGGTCGAAGCTTACCGTGATATTGCGGGCGCGGCGCGAGCTGGTGGTAAGTTTGTCGTTGCGTTTGCCTACGTCTACGCGCAGACTGGTAGCTTTTACGCTTTTTGCGCGCAGCTTGTCCATTTCCTCTTGCAGCGACTTATTGGCCGTTTCCAGTTCGCTGGTGCGGGCAGTCAATTGTTGATTGCTTTCCTGCGACTTCTGCAGGTCGGAAGTAAGCTGGGTATTTTGCTCAATCAACTGTTGGTTTTGGGCGCGCAGTTCATCCATCATACCCTCCAATTGCGCTTTCAGGTTGCGCAGTTGCGTAATCTCGCGGCGCAGGATATCTGCTTCTGCGGCAGAGCGCTTGATGCGGCGCAGTTCTTCTTTTTGCGAAGCAATTGTATTTTTTGCATCGTTCAGCGCGGAGCCTACAGAGTCGTTGGAGGCGACCACCACCTGATATTCGGTTTGCAGGCTGTCGATTTCATCGAGCAGGTCGTATTTTACGTTGTTGAGCGAATCCACTTCGGCAGTGAGCCCTTCGTTGGCTACGCCCAATTTCGAGCTTTTGTTGCAGAAAAATACGCCGAAGGCCAATGCCAATGCGAGCAGTACGCCCAGCGAGATAGTTATAATACGCGAATTTTCCATAGTCTGGTGTGTTTGTTGTTGTATCAAAAAATAAGTATGCAAAAATAGAAAAACTGAGCGAACACCCAGTATACGTTAAGGATTGAACGCTGAAAAGGGGGGCTGTGGTATGGATGGGGAGGCGGTTCTAGGTTGTAGGTTGTAAGTTGTAGGTTGTAGGTTTGTGCGTTTATAGGTTTATGCACAGTTGCAGAGTCGCTTGCCGGGGATTGGTCATTTCGGCTTCGCTCAANNCTTACAACCTACAACTTACAACCTACAACTTCATCTTCTTCATCCTGTCCAAATCCCGTTTAGAATCTTTTTCCTTGATAGATTCTCTTTTATCGAATGACTTTTTGCCGGTGGCCAGGGCGATTTCGAGTTTGGCGAAGCCGCGTTCGGAGAGGTAAAGGCGGTAAGGGATGATCGTAAAGCCGCGTTCTTTGACGCGTTTTTCGAGTTTTCGTAGTTCGGTGCGACGCAGCAGGAGTTTTCGTTCGCGGCGGGGTTCGTGGTTAAATACGTTGCCGTGTTCGTATTCGGCGATAAACATACTTTTAATGAACAACTCGCCGCCCCGGAAAAAGCAATAGGCGTCGCTCAGGTTCGCGTTGCCTTTGCGAATCGACTTGATCTCGGTGCCCACCAACAAAATACCGGCCTCAAAGGTGTCTATGAAGGCGTATTCGTATTTGGCGCGCCGGTTGACGATTTCTACTGTTTTTTGCTTTTTCTCTGCCATGACGGTAGTCGCTTTTCACCCCACTAAACCGCCTGGAGGGCAATTTAGTTTCCCGGCTTGCGAAGATAGACAGAATTTTTAGATGCGCGGCATTAACCCAGTATTTGCCTGGCGGGAATACTGCCGGTAAATGGCGACTGGATGTTTTCTTCCTGGCTGTATTCTGAGATGCGCTTGTACTCTCCGTCTTCGGGTTGTGTATATACGCCTATTTTGAAGCGGGTAAGATCAACTATCCACAATTCTGGAATCTCCGCAGCGGCATAAAGCGGCAATTTTAGATGTTTGTCTTTTTCCAGCGAACTATCAGCCACTTCAATAAGGAGCAGCGCATCGGCGGCGGTTGGAAGCCCGGCAGCGTAAAAATCGTCGCGGGGTTGGAGGATGGCCACATCGGGTTCGGGTTCTGAGCGGTCGCCGATGACTACCGGGCCTTGAATCTGGACAATAGCACGGTCATGCAATAATAACGTCATCAGTTGGGTAAGCCTGTTCACGCAGGCGTTGTGAGATTTTCCAATTGGGCTCATAGGGATAATTTGGCCGTATAACAATTCTACCCGATCATCCTCACTGAGAATTCCGGCTTCCGCCATACGGTGGTAGTTTTCAACGGAAAACGAAAAAGGTTCGGCAAAATAATTAACTGGTGTTTTCATGTTTGCAAGTTAAGGCATTTTGCCCTTGCAGGCAAGGCAATTTCCATTGAAATCCTTACCTTTAGGCAAAACCAACCGTCTTATGAGAAAAATCCTGCCTGCGCTATTGCTGTTCGGTTTGCTTTTTGCCTGCGGCGAAATTCGCAAAATTGAATACGACCTGGTCATCCACAATGCCGTGATATACGACGGTTCCGGCGGCGCCCCGGTCAAGGGGTCTATTGCCATCGACGGCGACACCATTGCCGCCGTGGGCGACCTGCCCGGCGCGCACGGGGTTTACGAGGTAGACGCCAAAGGTATGGCCGTGAGCCCCGGTTTTATCAATATGCTCAGTTGGGCCACCGTGAGCCTCATTGCCGACGGCAGGGGCATGAGCGATATCAAACAGGGCGTCACGCTGGAGGTGATGGGCGAAGGCGGCTCGATGGGGCCGCTCAACGCGAAAATGAAAGCCGAAGAGCAACAATACCAGGGCGACATCAAATACGAGGTTAACTGGAATACGCTCGGCGAATATTTGCAGATGCTGGAAAAAAAGGGCGTCTCGCCCAATGTAGCTTCATTTGTGGGCGCCACTACGCTGCGCATCCACGAGCTCGGCTATGAAAACCGTCCGCCGACACCTGAGGAACTGGCCCGCATGCAGGCCCTGGTGCGCCAGGCCATGGAAGAAGGCGCACTGGGTGTGGGCTCCTCCCTGATCTATGCGCCGGCTTTTTATGCCGATACCGAAGAATTGATAGCGCTGTGCAAAGCGGCAGCCGATTACGGAGGCATGTACATCACCCACATGCGCAGCGAGGGCAACCGGTTGCTGGAAGGCGTCGACGAGGTGATTCGCATCGCCAAAGAAGCGGGGCTGCCCGCCGAGATCTACCACCTCAAAGCCGGCGGCAAAAACAACTGGGCGAAGATGGACAAAGTGATCGCTAAAATCGACAGCGCCCGCGCAGCGGGCATCCGAATTACCACCGATATGTATACCTATGTAGCCGGCGCCACCGGCCTCGACGCCTCCATGCCGCCCTGGGTGCAGGAAGGCGGCTACGGCGCCTGGGCTAAACGGCTGAAAGACCCCGCCATCCGCGCCAAAGTGAAAAAAGAAATGCGTAGCGACGCCCAGGATTGGGAAAACCTGTATTTCGCCGCCGGCGACGCGTCCAACCTCCTGTTGGTAGAGTTTGTCACCGACTCCCTCAAAAAGTACACCGGCAAAACGCTGGCCGAGGTGGCCGCCCTGCGCGGAACCGACCCCGAAGAAACCGCCATGGACCTCGTTATCCAGGATGGCAGCCGGGTTGGCACGGTGTATTTCCTGATGTCGGAAGACAATGTGCGCAAGCAGATCCGACTGCCCTACATGAGCTTCGGCTCCGACGCAGCGGCGCCCGCCGCCGAAGGCGATTTCCTCAAATCAAGCACCCACCCGCGCGCCTATGGCAATTTTGCCCGGCTGCTGGGCAAATACGTTCGCGATGAAAAGATTATTCCGCTCGAAGAGGCTATCTACAAGCTGACCGCTCTGTCGGCATCCCATCTCGGCATTAAGCGGCGAGGACTGCTTAAACCGGGCTACTTCGCCGATATCGTGGTTTTTGACCCGGCAACGATCACGGATCACGCCACTTTTGAAAAGCCGCACCAATACGCTACCGGCGTGCAACACGTGTGGGTAAATGGGGTACAAGTACTGAAAAACGGCGAACACACCGGCGCCAAACCGGGGCGATTTGTCAGAGGACCAGGCTGGAAAGGGAAATAATGCCGCCGGACTATTTTTATAACCTGCTTGAGCAAAATTTATCAATCGCCGGCGTCAGGGATATCGAGGCTTCTATTATTTTTTATACAAACATTTTGTTTAAAAACGTTTTATTTTTCCAAAAAAAAAGCGTTCTTTGCTATCCATAAAACTGTTGGAATACCGCATATGTCACAAGTAGCTTATACCGAAGATAACATTCGTTCATTGGACTGGCGCGAGCATATCCGCATGCGCCCGGGTATGTATATCGGCAAACTGGGCGACGGCTCCGCTGCCGATGATGGCATATACGTCCTGCTCAAAGAAGTGATCGACAACTCGATCGACGAATACGTGATGGGCTACGGCAAGCAAATCGATATTGAGATCCAGGAGGGAAAGGTCAAAGTACGCGACTATGGCAGGGGCATTCCACTGGGTAAAGTTGTCGATTGCGTAAGCAAAATCAATACCGGCGGCAAATACGACTCCAAAGCTTTCAAAAAATCGGTGGGCCTTAACGGCGTGGGTACCAAAGCGGTCAATGCCTTATCCGATTATTTCCGGGTGCAGGCCATCCGCGAGGGAAAAACCAAGGTGGCAGAATTCGCCCAGGGAGAAATGCTCAAAGATCACAAGATCAGTAATTCTTCCGAACCTACCGGCACTATCATTGAATTCCAGCCCGACGCTTCGGTGTTCAAAAAATTTCGATTCCGCCACGAATACGTGGAAAACCAATTGTGGAATTATGCTTTCCTCAATGCAGGTTTGAAACTGAACTACAACGGTTCGGTATTTTTTTCCAAAGACGGCCTGCTCGACCTGCTGTCGCGCCGAACCAGCCAGGAGAACCTCCGCTATCCCATTATCCACCTGAAAGATGAGGATCTCGAAATTGCCATGAGCCACGGCAACCACTACGGAGAATTCTACTATTCGTTTGTAAACGGCCAAAACACTACCCAGGGCGGTACCCACCTCAATGCTTTTAAAGAAGCCGTAGTGGAAACCATTCAAAAACACTACAAAAAAAATTACGACCGGCGCGACATCTTGTCCAGTATCGTAGCCGCTATAAGTATTCGCGTAGAAGAACCCGTTTTTGAATCGCAAACCAAAACCAAACTGGGCTCTACGGATATGGGCCCGCAGGGACCTACGATCCGCACCTTTATCGGCAATTTTATTAAAGAACAACTCGACAATTTCCTTCACCGTCATGCGGAAGTGCGCGAAGCGCTTGAAAAACGCATTATTCAATCGCAACGCGAACGCGAGGAAATCGCCGACATCAAAAAACTGGCCAACCAGCGCGCCAAAAAGGCCAATTTGCACAACAAGAAGCTGCGCGATTGCCGCCTCCACTTCAGCGACGGCCCCCGAACAACCGCCGAAGAATTGCGCCTGGCCACTACTATTTTTATTACGGAGGGCGACTCCGCCAGCGGCTCTATTACCAAAGCCCGCGATGTGCAAACGCAGGCGGTTTTCAGCTTGCGCGGCAAACCCCTCAATTGCTACGGCTTGACCAAAAAGGTGGTCTACGAAAACGAGGAATTCAACCTGCTCCAACATGCCCTCGACATCGAGGATATGCTCGACAGCCTGCGCTACAACCGCGTAGTTATCGCCACTGACGCCGATGTGGACGGCATGCACATCCGCTTGCTTTTGCTTACCTTTTTCCTCCAGTTTTTCCCCGACCTGGTGCGCAACGGCCACCTCTATATCCTCGAGACGCCCCTGTTCCGCGTTCGCGATAAGCAAAAAACGTTTTATTGCTATAGCGAAGAAGAAAAACAACAGGCGATCAAACAATTGCGCGGCAAACCCGAAATCACGCGCTTCAAAGGATTAGGCGAAATATCCCCTGATGAATTCAAGGACTTTATCAGCGATAATATCCGCCTGGAACCGGTGGTAATGAACGAGGAAACGAATATCGACGATATCCTGGAGTATTATATGGGGAAAAATACCCCCGCCCGCCAGGATTTTATCATCGACAACCTGCGCGTGGAGAAAGACGAGGTGGAGACGGTCGAAGAAGAACCAGCCGCCGGAGTTGAGATCGCTGCGATATAGCCATTCGAATATGCATAAAAAATCAGTTCTCTTTGCGCTTGTATGCCTGGCGCAGATGATATCGCATGCCCAGCCGCTTGCGGTGATTCCACAACCTGCCAGAATAGACCTGTCACCCGATTTAGCCCTTTTCGTATACCGGCAAGCCCGCTTTATCGCCGCAGACCCGCAACTGCCGGAAGTACGCGCTTTGGCTATTGAATTATCTGAAATACTTCAGCCTTACACCGGTTATCCATTGGATGTGACGCCGCAGGCCCTTAAAGATCAGCCGGGCGTCATTTTATCGCTAAATCAAGCGATAAAAGGCGATGAAGCTTACCGTATAAGCAGCCGGCCCGGACTGTTGCACCTGGAAGCGACTACTCCTGCCGGCTTGTTTTGGGCCGTACAAACCCTGCGTCAGTTACTGCCCGTTACGCCTGCTTTAGGGGCAACTTTACCTGCGATGACCATTGAAGATGCGCCTGCCTACCCCTGGCGCGGCGGCCATCTCGATGTGGGTCGACATTTTATGCCGGTAGCACAGGTAAAACGCTATATCGATATTTTGTCTTTTTACAAATTCAACGTCTTCCACTGGCACCTCACCGAAGACCAGGGCTGGCGGATTGCTATTGATAAATATCCCAAACTGACCTCCGTTGGCGCCTGGCGCCGCCAGGCCGACGGTAGCCGTTACGGCGGATTTTACACCAAAGAAGAAATCCGCGAAGTGGTGGAATACGCCCGCAAACGCCATATCATGACGGTTCCCGAAATAGAAATGCCGGGGCATTGTATGGCGGCCCTGGCGGCTTATCCGCACCTCAGCTGCACCGGACAGCCGCTGGAAGTGCCTTCGCATTGGGGCGTTATGCAAGATGTATTCTGCCCGGGCAAGGAAGCTACTTTTGCCTGGCTGGAAGACGTACTTTCCGAAGTGATCGAGTTGTTCCCGGCGCCTTACCTGCATATTGGAGGCGATGAGGTTCCCAAAAATCGCTGGCAAGCCTGCAACGATTGCCAACGCCGCATTAAAATGGAAGGACTGGCCGACGAACACGCGCTTCAGAGCTATTTTATTCGCCGCATAGAACAATTTCTGCAAAGCAAAGGCCGCAGGCTCATCGGCTGGGATGAAATACTGGAAGGCGGAGTCGGCCAACAGGCCCTCATTGAGATATGGCGAGGGAATGATCAAGCCAAAACCGCTGCCGCCAATGGCAATCAATTCATCAAAACCAGTTATTTTGACGCTCATCCCGGCACGTACACCCTCGAAAAAGTGTACCAATTTGATATCTCAACACCGGGGATTACGCCGGAACAACAGCAGCAATGCCTGGGGGCGGAATGCTGCGTATGGACGGAGCACATCCCCGATTATAAATTGGAACCCATGGTGTTGCCGCGCCTGGCAGCCCTCTCAGAAGCCCTCTGGGGGCCAGGCAACCGCAATTTCAGCCGTTTCAAGGAGAAGTTAGCCGGTCATTATCAGCGGTATGAACAAATGAGCTGGCAATATGGGCCCGAAGACCAGCCGCTGTTTGCAACTGCTATACGCTTCCTGCCCGCCACGCAGCAATGGGTAGTCAATACCAAGGCCGGCATGAAAGGCATTAGTGTCGATTATTGGCGCGATGGCCGGCGGCAAAACGCGGGCAACTTTACCGATTCGCTGATCATACAAACCCCCGGCGAATACACCCTTCAAGCCAAACGCAACGGCAGGCCTTTTGCCGAGCCTGTTTATTTTCACACCGACACCCACCTGGCATTGGGCCGGCCTGTTCAATATGAAGCGCCACCCAGCGCCTCCTACGGGCCCGCCGATAAAACGGGCGGCCTTACCGACGGTTTGATCGGCAGCACGGCCTTCAATGACGGCGTATGGCTGGGGTGGTGGGGCAAAAACCTCGATGCCGCTGTCGACCTGGGTAAATCGACAACCATTAGCGAAGTCAGCATCCATTTTTTCCAACAAAGCATGTCATGGATTTTGTTGCCCCGTCAGGTGGAAATATTGCTTTCCGACGACGGTCTTTCCTGGCGTTCCGTTTACCGGCAAAACCTGACAGTGGATGCCCGCGATAATTCCATGCGACAACAACTGGCATGGGTAAAGCTTCCCGCCCCCGCCACCTGCCGCTTTGTACGCGTCAAGGCCCTGAATTACGGCATATTGCCCGAAGGCCACAACGGCGCAGGCGGTAATGCCTGGATTTTTGCCGATGAAATTGTGGTGAGGTAAATATGCTATTTTCTGACTTTTTGTCCGAAATCTTGCCGCCAAGCGCCAAAATCGCTGCAGATCGCTGCATATTTGCACTATGATAAAAGCATGGCACGAAAGTTGACCATATGCAAAGGTTGGCAAGTTGAAAATCAACTGACAACTTGACACCTGAAAACCGTTCAAAAATCCAAACATCAACCATTGCGCAAGACAACCATGTTTGAAGAAATATTTGCCAATCAGTCATTTGAGGAAGATGCTGATTTTTTGCCGCTGATCTCGATGGGAGAAGAAGAGGAGACGCAGGAAAATGAAGAGTTTGCGGAAATTCTGCCTGTATTGGCAGTCAAAAACACCGTACTTTTTCCAGGAATTGTCATACCTATTACTGTTGGCCGCGACAAATCAATCAAGGCTATCAACAAGGCATACGAGGATGGCCGCACCATTGCCGTATTGTCGCAAAAAGACAGCAATGTTGAAGAACCTGCTACCGACGATTTATATACCGTCGGCACAGTAGCCAGGATTCTGAAATTGCTGCGCATGCCCGACGGCACCACCACTGCCATCTTACAAGGCCGACGCCGCTTTTCTTTAGTAGAAATGTTAAGGGAATCGCCCTATCTCGAAGGCCGGGTGCAGGCGCTCGACTACAAAAAGCCGGAAAACAAACTCGAATTTGAGGCGCTGACGGCCTCCATTCTTGACCTGGCGCGCCAGATTATCGAGCTGTCGCCCAATATCCCTTCCGAGGCGATGGTCATGTTGCGCAATATTTCCAATACCAGCTTTTTGCTCAACTTCATTGCGTCAAACCTCGGATCTAAATTGCCGATCAAACAGCAAATCCTGGAAATCAATGACCTGCGCGACAAAGCCGATACCATTCTGCGGCAGTTGCACAACGAACTACAACTACTGGAACTCAAAGACCAGATAGAAAACAAGGTTCGGGTTGACATCGAAAAGCAACAGCGCGATTATTTTCTCAACCAACAGCTCAAAACCATTCAGGAAGAGCTGGGGCAAAACCCACAGGAAGAGGAAATACTTACCATGCTCGAAAAAGCCAAAACCAAGAAATGGCCCAAGGAAGTTGAGGAAGCTTTTCACCGCGAGGTTGGCCGGCTACGCCGCATTAATCCCCAGGTGGCGGAATATTCGGTACAAATGAATTATCTCGAGTTGATTCTGGAATTGCCATGGAGCGACTTTACCAAAGATAACTTCAACCTCAAAAAAGTTAAAGAAGTACTCGACAAAGACCATTTTGGGCTCGAAAAGGTGAAGGCGCGCATTCTCGAACATTTGGCCGTGCTGAAGCTCAAGGGCGATATGAAAGCGCCTATCCTTTGCCTGGTAGGCCCTCCCGGGGTAGGCAAAACCTCGCTGGGGCGTTCTATCGCCAAAGCCCTCAAACGAAAGTTCGTGCGCATGTCGCTGGGCGGCCTTCACGATGAAGCCGAAATCAGAGGGCACCGCAAAACATATATAGGCGCAATGCCAGGCCGAATCATTCAGTCGCTGAAACGCGCCGGCGCCGGCAACCCGGTTTTTATTCTGGATGAAATTGACAAAGTGGGCAAGGATTTCCGGGGCGACCCCTCTTCGGCCCTGCTCGAAGTACTCGACCCCGAGCAAAACTCGACCTTCCACGATAATTACCTCGAATTGGAGTACGACCTATCGAAGGTACTCTTCATCGCTACCGCCAATTCACTGAGCACCATTCAGCCGGCACTGCTCGACCGAATGGAAATTATTGAAATCAGCGGCTACTCCCTGGAAGAAAAAATCGAAATAGCCAAACGACACCTGGCGCCCCACCAGCGCGACGAACACGGCCTCAAACCGGAACACGTCAAATTGAACAACGAGTTGATCGCCAAGGTGATCAGGGAATATACCCAGGAGTCCGGCGTGCGCTCGCTCGACCGCCAGATTGCAGGTATTATGCGCAATATCGCCAAAAAAGTGGCGATGGATGAATCCTACAACATACAAGTCAAACCCGAAGACTTACACGAAATGCTCGGACCCGCCCGCTTCGAACCCGATATGTATCAGGAAGCGCACGGCAGCGGGGTTGCCGTAGGCCTGGCATGGACTTCCGTGGGCGGCGAAATCCTCTTTATTGAGTCCAGCCTCAGCAAAGGCAAAGGCCACCTCACACTTACCGGCAATCTCGGCGATGTCATGAAAGAATCGGCTACCACCGCGCTGAGCTTTATTAAAGCGCATAGCGAAGCGCTCGGCATCGTACCCGAGAAATTGGAACAATCTGATATCCACGTGCACGTGCCCGAAGGCGCTATCCCGAAAGACGGCCCCTCTGCCGGTATTACCATGCTTACGGCGCTGACCTCCGCGTTTACCAACCGCCCGGTGCGTCCATTCCTGGCTATGACGGGTGAAATTACCCTCAGGGGCAAGGTGCTGCCCGTGGGCGGTATCAAGGAAAAAATACTGGCCGCCAAACGCGCCGGAATGAAAGAGGTTATCCTGTGCAAGGAAAATAAAAAACACGTAGACGAAATTACACCGGCTTATATCAAAGGCCTCAAATTTTACTACGTAGAGCGAATGGAGGAAGTACTTGATATTGCTTTGAGCAAAAAGGGGAAAAAATAATTACCTTTAACAAACTTTTTGCTCCCTTTTGGAGTCCTATTCTTAAGGAAAAAGCACAAGTAATGAGGTTAAAGCATTCGATTCTACTGCTCTGCGTTTTTCTGGCGCTCGCTACATCACTGAGCGCACAGGAGGAAAATAACAATCTGGTACAGTTTACCGGTATGGTGCTCGATGGCAGCACCGAGGAACTATTTCCGGTGCCTTATGCCAATATCCTGGTTAAGGACAAAGGCCGGGGTACTTATTCCGATTTTAAAGGATTTTTTTCCATAGTTGTTGACAAAGGCGATGTCATCGTCTTTTCCGCTATCGGCTATAAAACGGTGGAGTACAAAATCCCCGTTGACCTCTCCGACAATCGCTACTCCATGGTGCAACTCATGACCCAGGATACCATTAACCTTCCCGAAACGGTCGTATTCCCCTGGCCCAGTCGCGACCATTTCAAGCTCGAATTCCTGGCTATGGATGTGACCCCCGAACTACAGAAGAAAGCTACGGAAAACCTTGCCAACGAAACCCTGCGCAGAATGCGCAACGACGTACCCAAAGACGGCATTGAAAACGCCAACTATTACATGCGTCAACAATCGCGTGAATACTACTACATCGGGCAAGCGCCCCCAATGAATATCTTTAACCCGATCGCCTGGAAGAAGTTTTTTGACGCCTGGAAAAGCGGCGATTTCAAACGAAAAAATTAACGCTACTTCGCCGCTTGCCGCCAGCGCTCTAACCTGGGCATGCCCATAGTCATTAATTTCGCCAACCAGCGGGGGTATTTCATTTCAACCATTTTATTGACTACAAATTCGCGCATTTGCTCCAAATTCATGTTGTCAACAAACTTGCCGTCTTTGTAACAATAACTGCAATACATCGCCGATTTCGACCCATCGGCATTGGTACCCCCGCCCTGCGGGTCCTGACTGAGCGGCATCATGCAGCTCTGACAGAATTTATAAGTCTTTTCCATCTTGCCGGTTTTTCGATTCGCTATTCAAAAACGGTATTCATCACTTGCTTAATACGTATACCATCTTGCCTTTCTCTTCAATTTCCGTTTCGGGATTAGGCACGGATTCGTATAAGTACAGCGACTTTCCTTTTATTTCTAACACAAAACAATCCCCTTTAGGTTGATCCGAACCATTGAAAAAACAGATGAAATCATTGCTGTTTTGATAAGCGTCCATGAAATCGGTGCTGACGTGATAATTCGTATATTTATCAAACCCTTCGACTGTTCCGTCGGCATTCAGCGTCACGGCGCCCGGCGTTTTAGCGCCTTGCGATATTTGATAATCGCCGGCAATCAGTTTTTCGTTGACAACATACTGAAGCCCCCAGGCAAAGTCATCCTCAGGTTGATAATTCCTTATTTTGGTAAATGACCGTTTGTCAATCAATTGACCTGCATTATCAAAATGATAAAGCGTCAACAGCGTGTCGCCGGCAATATTTTCGTAACCCAACTCGTAGCTGTTGGCGGGCGCGTCGTAGTCAGGGATGCTGGTAGGCAGCGAATGAGGTTGGCGACCTGGCCGAAAATGCACGTAAAAGCTAAAACCCTCGTGATTATTCCAACTTGCGTCAATAAGCATGCTGTCACCCTCGGCTTCCGTACCAATAATAAGCGCCACAACCCCTTGTAATTTGGGATGCGATTTGTAAGGCGACTGGGTCTGCACAACATCGTTAATGTAATCCGTCATGGCCCAAACCCCATTAAATAGCGGGATAAATGCATTTTTCAGGCTATCGGCGGAGGGTGGGGCTGCTTCGGTTGATGAAGAAGGGTTTTGTTTGCACGCCGTAATCAGCAGTATGGAAAATGCAGCAATAACAAGGTGTTTCATAAAATGAGCAGTTTTTTTTAGCTTGCAATATTAGGCAGAAGCAACCGGATAACCAAGCGCCTGTATTCGATCGCAAAGATCCTTCAACCTAAAAATAATACCGCCCTATTGCCTGATCGAGGCAAAACTGCTATCTTTGTCGTCGCTTTGTTTAAAGCAGGTCCCTTAGCTCAGTCGGTTAGAGCATCTGACTCATAATCAG
>JRYG01000418.1_pt1 | contig 22943 bp, 23 predicted proteins | sample 235341 | NCBI WGS metagenome assembly JRYG01 (sample SAMN03074218, study PRJNA261478) | activated sludge metagenome | biome: Wastewater Treatment Plant; feature: Wastewater; material: Activated sludge; isolation source: activated biomass of a wastewater treatment plant treating hydrocarbon... ... | reverse complement strand
GCACCCGCTGCCCGGCAGGCGCCCCCGCTGGTCCCCGTGCCCCCCCGGGCCCAGCAGCCGCAACCCGACCCGCCGGCGCCCGCCGCGGCCGTGCCGGAATCGGCTCCGGTCGAGCACCCTGCGTTTGTCCTGCCCACCGCCGAGGACATCGAGCGCATCCACGCCGAGGCCCAGCGGGAAGGCCATGAAGCTGGCTACGCCGAGGGGCTCGCCAAGGGCCGGGAAGTCGGGCTGGCCGAAGCCCGCGCCCAGGGCGAACGGTTTGTGCACATGGTGGCGGAGCTGGACACCGCGCTCAAGGAGATGGACCGCCAGGTAGGCGACGAGCTGCTCGCGCTGGCCCTGGAGCTTGCCCGGCAGGTGGTGCGGGAAGAGCTCGCCCTGCGGCCCGAGCATGTGGCCGGCGTGGTACGCGAGGCCTTGGGACAATTCCCCCAGCAGCACGCCCTGGTCTGCGTGCATCCGGAAGACGCAACCTGGGTGCGGCAGCACCTGGGTGATCTGCTCCACCACGGCGGCCACCGCATTGCCGAAGATCCGGGCATCGCCCGGGGCGGCTGCCGGCTGGAATCCTCCGGCAGTCAGCTCGACGCAACGCTGCCCACCCGCTGGCGGCGGGTCGTGGAATCCCTGGGCATGAGCGATGCCTGGCAGAGCGAGCCGGACGCATGAGCGCCGCCCGCCCGGCTCGTTCCGAAGCACGTGCGCTGCCGCCTTGGGCGGTGAGATCGCCTGGCGCAGGAGGTTGGCTCCCGTGAACGCCCATACCGACGCCTGGTGCCAGTTCCTCAAGGGTTGCCGGCGCCTGCTGCCGGGCACCCTGCCCTACCAGCGTAGCGGCCGCCTCACCCGCATCAACGGTCTGGTGATGGAGGCTTCCGGCCTCAAGCTGCCCGTGGGCAGCGGCGCCCGGGTCAGTGTGCCGGGCGGCGGAACGGTGGAAGCGGAAGTCGTGGGCTTTCATGGCGAACGCCTGTTCATGATGCCCACCGACGATGTGTACGGACTGGCCCCCAGCGCCGAAGTGATGCCACTGGAAAACCCGCCCCCCCGCCCGGCGGTGGGTGAGCGCATCGAACCCCGCCGTCGCGCCAGCGACCGGGCCAAGCACTTGCCGGTGGGCATCGAGCTGCTGGGCCGGGTTGTCGATGGCGCCGGCCGCCCCCTCGATGGCCTGGGCCCGCTCAAGACCAAACAGAGCCGATCCCTGCAAAGCCGCCCCTTCAATCCGCTTACCCGCGCCCCCATCAGTCGCACCATGGACGTGGGCATCCGCACCATCAACGCCATGCTCACCGTGGGTCGTGGCCAGCGGCTGGGCCTGTTCGCCGGCTCCGGCGTGGGCAAGAGCACGCTGCTGGGCATGATGGCCCGCTTTACCGAAGCGGAGGTCATCGTGGTGGGCCTGATCGGCGAACGGGGCCGGGAAGTCAAGGAATTCATCGAGCAAATCCTCGGCGAGGAAGGACGGCGCCGCTCGGTGGTGGTCGCCGCGCCCGCCGACACCAGCCCCCTCATGCGCATGCAGGGCGCCGCCTACACCCATACGGTGGCGGAACACTTCCGGGACCAGGGCAAGCAGGTGCTGCTGATCATGGATTCGCTCACCCGGTACGCCATGGCCCAGCGGGAAATCGCCCTGGCCATTGGCGAGCCCCCTGTCACCAAGGGCTACCCGCCCTCAGTTTTCGCCCGGCTGCCGGCGCTGGTGGAGCGGGCCGGCAACGGGCCGGAGGGTGGCGGCTCGATCACCGCCTTCTATACCGTGCTCACCGAGGGGGACGACCAGCAGGACCCCATCGCCGACTCCGCCCGCGCCATTCTCGACGGGCACATCGTGCTCTCCCGGGCCCTGGCCGAGCAGGGTCACTACCCGCCCATCGACGTGGAACAGAGTGTCTCCCGGGCCATGCACGGGCTGGTGGACCACGCCCATTTCGAAAAGGTGCGCCAGTTCAAGCAGAACTTCTCCCGCTACCAGCGTTCCCGCGACCTGATCGCCGTAGGCGCCTACGCCCCCGGGTCCGACCCCATGCTGGACCGGGCCGTTGCCATGTACCCCAAGCTGGAAGCCTTCCTCCAGCAACCCATCCAGGAACAGCAGGACTACGCCACCAGCGTCGCCCGTCTGCACCAGCTTTTTCCCTGATCGTGCCCCCGGACAACGGGGGTGATCTCCATCCTTTTCTCCCTCAACCCCTAACGGCCACCGCCGTAGTTGCCTGAAGGAGGTAAAGGATGAAGAACTCGTTCGCCCTGCAGGCGCTCATCGATCTGGCGCAGACCCGCACTGATGACGCGGCCAAGCGGCTCGCCACCTTGCTCAGCACCGAGCAGGAAGGCCATAACAAGCTCGCCCTGCTCGCCCAGTACCGGGACGAATACCAGCAGCGCTTCATGGACGCGGCCCGTACCGGCATCAGCCGGGAGGAATGGCACAACTACAACCTGTTCCTGGACCGCCTCGACCAGGCGGTGGAACACCAGCAGAAGGTGGTGGACGTGTCCCGCCAGCGCACCGCTGCCGGCCAGGAAGACTGGCGGCACCAGCGTAACCGGCTCAAGGCCTTCGATACCCTTTCCCAGCGTCAGGCACAGGCTGCCCAGGCGCAGGAAGCCAAGCGCGAGCAAAAACAGCTCGACGAACATTCCGCCAAACTCTTCGCCTCCCAGGGCGGCGAAGGCAACTGACCCCACCCGCACCCGGAGCCCGCCGTGCCAGACATCTCCCTCACCCAGGCCCTGACCGCGCCGGCAGAGTCCGCCAGCGCCGGGCCGGCCAGACGCAACGCCGCCACGGCAGGCGCACTCGACGGAGCGGCCAGCACGTTCTCGCAAGCCCTCGACGCCCGCATGAGCCAGCCCCGGCAGGCGGCACCACCACCCGCCCCGGCCAAGTCGAGCGCGACGAAAGCGCCGTCGCCCCCGGAAAAACCCGTGGAGCAGCAAGCCCCGGGCAAAACACCGGCCGCCGAGCGCGACGCAGCCCCCGCCTCGGGCCCGGAACACGGGGACGAAGCCAAGGCGGCAACCAGCACGGAAGCGGCCAGCAATCAGGATGCCACCGCCGAAGAAGAAACGGCGCCCCAGGCTGGGTCCGCCGATCCGGCCCTGCTCCTGGGCCTGCTCGGACAATCCCTGCACAGCCAGGCTACCGCCCAGGAGACTCCACCCCTGGAGACCCTTGCCAACGCCCTCGCGCAAAGCCAGATCGGGATCGACGGTGCCGGTCAGCCCACGGGAGGAAGCACCGATCTGCGGGGCTCGGGGGAGCGCGGTCCGGCCAGCGAGCGGATGGAGGGATTGCTGGCCGAACTCACCACGCAACAGGACCCCGCTGCGGACACAACCCTGTTGCCGATGACCGAGGCGCTGACGCGGACCACGGCCGAGCACCAGCAGGCGGGAACCCCGGGGGAATCGGCCCCGCAGATGGACCTGGCCGGCCTGGCCAGCCATGGTGGCGCCGCCGCAGGCCACGCCTCCGCCCCGGCGCGGGCAGCGGAACTCCAGCAGGTGCAGGTCGCCACGCCGCTTAACCAACCTGGCTGGACCGAGGAGGTGGCGCAGAAGCTCACCTTCATCGCCAAGGGTGACGACCAGAAGGCCGAACTGGTGTTGACGCCTCCCAACCTGGGCAAGGTGGAAATCAGCCTGACACTGAACGGAGACCAGGCCAGCGCCCAATTCATCGCCCCCAGCCCGAACGTGCGCGACGCCCTCGAGCAGGCCCTCCCCCGGCTGCGGGAAATGCTGGCCGGCGCCGGCATTCAGTTGGGCGACGCCAACGTGTCGGCGCGGGACCCGGGCGGCCGGAACCCGTCGGGCGACACCCCCCGCGATGGCGGCGCCAACGGCCGGAACGGCATCGAAGCGCTCGGCTCGATGACCGGCCTGGCTCCCACCGCCCTGAGGGGTTTGGTGGACACCTTTGCCTGAATAACACCCTTCGCCCCGTTGCTTTTCGCCGCATCAGGCCCGCCGGGGCTTTTTGATAATGAGCTTTCTCGATAGGAGCCACTATGTCCAAAGCTGCCGCTGCCGCTGCACCCGCCCCGGCCGAGGGGGCTGCCCCGAACAAGAAGGGCAAGCTGATCATCATCCTGCTTGTCGCCATCATCGTCCTGCTCATTGCCGGCGGTGGCGCTGCATTCTTCCTGATGTCCAAGAAACACGCCGCCGAGGATGAAGAAGGCGGCGAACACCCGGCCAAGCACGCCAAGGCGGACGAAAAGGAACACGCCAAGCCGGACTACAAGCCCAAGGCAGGCACCCCGCCGGTCTTCGTCAGCCTCGACCCCTTCACCGTCAACCTGGCGCCGGACAACGGCTCGGAGCAATACCTGCAGGTGGTATCCGTGCTCAAGGTGGCCGAGGCCCCCATTGCCGATCAGATCAAGCAGGTGATGCCTGAACTGCGCCACCGTACCCTGATGCTGCTCTCCAGCAAGAAAGCCGCAGAGATCACCAGCACCGAGGGACGGGAGGAACTGGCCGAGGCCATCCGTACCGACGCCAACGACCTCCTGGGGTATGCCCCCAAGCTCGGGCGCAACGGCAAGCCCAAGCCCGTGGAAGGCCCGATCCTGGCGGTGTTGTTTACCTCCTTCATCGTCCAGTAACACTGCTACGCAGCGACGACCATGGCGCAGGATTTCCTCTCCCAGGAAGAGGTGGACGCCCTTCTCAAGGGCGTCACCGGCGAAACGGACGAAGCTGCGTCGGACGAGGCCGAGAGCGGGGGCGTACGCCCCTACAACCTGGCCACCCAGGAGCGCATCGTCCGCGGGCGCATGCCCACGCTGGAGCTGATCCACGAGCGCTTTGCCCGCTACATGCGGATCGGCCTGTTCAACTACATGCACCGCAACGCCGAGATTTCGATCGGCCCGATCCGGGTGCAGAAGTACAGCGAATTCATCCGCAACCTGGTGGTCCCCACCAATCTGAACCTGGTCCAGGCCAAACCCCTGCGGGGCACGGCCCTGATCGTGTTCGACCCGAACCTGGTGTTCCTGGTGGTAGACAACATGTTCGGCGGCGACGGACGTTTCCACACCCGGGTGGAAGGGCGGGACTTCACGCCCACCGAGCAGCGCATCATCCGCGGCATGCTGGAAGTGGTGTTCGCCGAATACGAACGAGCCTGGCAACCCGTATTCGAGATGAAGTTCGAGTACTTGCGTTCGGAGATGAACTCCCAGTTCGCCAACATCGCCACCCCGGCCGAAATCGTGGTGGCCAGCTCCTTCGCCATCGAATTCTCCGGCGCCTCGGCGGACATGCACGTGTGCTTTCCCTACTCCATGGTGGAACCGATTCGTGACTTGCTCTACAGCAGCATGCAGAGCGACCACATCACCACCGACAACCGCTGGATCACGACCCTGACCCAGCAGCTGCAGTGCGCCGACGTGGAACTGGTCGCCAATCTCGGCCAGGCCCGGCTGCGCCTGCGGGACATCCTGCACCTGAAAGCCGGCGACGTGATTCCGGTCAACATCCCGGACACGGTGGAGGCCAGCGTCAATGGCGTGCCGGTACTCAACTGCCGCTATGGCACCCAGAACGGCCAATACGCCCTGCGGGTGGAGAGCTTCATCGAACCGGCGCGGGATCTGGACCCCCCTGCCCAGCCGCACTGAACAAGTAGTAACGGGAGATCCTAAATGGCCGAAACCGACGCCGCCGAAGAACTGGACCAGATCAGCGAGGATGACTGGGCCGCAGCCATGCAGGAGCAGGCCACTGCAGAAGCGGAGCCGCCCCGCAGCGCCGCCGGGCAGCTCTTTCCCAACTTCGCCGACAGTGCCCCGAAACCGGACAGCCTGCAGGACCTGGAACTGATCCTGGACATCCCGGTACAGCTCACCGTGGAGATGGGGCGCACGCGCATTTCCATCCGCAACCTGCTGCAACTGGCCCACGGCTCGGTGGTGGAGCTGGACGGCATGGCCGGCGAACCCATGGACGTCCTGGTCAACGGCACCCTCATCGCCCAGGGCGAAGTCGTAGTGGTAAACGACAAGTTCGGCATCCGCCTCACCGACATCATCACGCCGTCGGAACGGGTGCGGAAGCTGCAACGATGACCCGCAGCCCGAGCCTCGTCCCGGTGACTTCGGTGCTGGCCGCCCTGGCGGCTCCCGCCGCCCGCGCCCAGAGCGCGGCCCCCGCCCTGCCCGACACCACCGCGTCCCTGATGCAGATGGCCGGCGGGCTGCTGATCGTGCTGCTCGCCCTTTTTGGCGTGCTCATGCTGCTACGTCGCATCGGTACGGTGCGCAGCCCCCTTGGCGGCAAGCTGCGGGTGCTGGGCGGCGTCGCTGTCGGGCCGCGGGAGCGTGTGGTGCTGGTGGAAGTCGCCGACACCTGGCTGGTGCTGGGCGTGGCCCCCGGTCAGGTGGAGGCCCTGCATACCCTGCCCCGCCAGGACGGACTCCCTGGCAACGAAAAGCAGGCGACGACACCCACCGACGCACCGAGTTTTTCTGCCTTGTTACGCAAGGTCACGCGTGACCGCAGCGGGAGCCCCCAGTGAAGCGCCTGCCCAAGACCGCACTACGCGCCCTGGGTGGAATTGCCGCCCTAGGCCTGTTGCCCGCCCTGGCGCTGGCCCAGGCCATGCCGGCGGTCACCGCCACACCGGGCCCGGGCGGCGGACAGACCTACAGCCTCAGCGTGCAGACGCTGCTGCTGATGACTTCGCTCACCTTCCTGCCGGCGGTGGTGCTGATGATGACGGGCTTCACCCGCATCGTCATTGTGCTTTCCCTGCTGCGTCAGGCCATCGGCACCCAGACAGCGCCGCCCAACCAGGTGCTGGTGGGTCTGGCGCTGTTTCTCACCTTTTTCGTCATGGCCCCGGTGACCGAGCGGGTGTACACCGAGGCCTACCTGCCCCTGTCCGAAAACCGCATCAGCTTTGAAGTTGCCCTGGAGCGGGCGGCAGTGCCGGTCAAGGGCTTCATGCTCAAACAGGCGCGGGAGCCGGACCTGGCACTGTTCAGCCGCATCGCAAAAGCGCCCAAGGTGGAGCGGGCCGAAGATCTGCCCATGCGCGTGGTGGTGCCCGCCTTCATCACCTCGGAGCTGAAAACCGCCTTCCAGATCGGCTTCATCATCTTCATCCCCTTCCTCATCATCGACATGGTGGTGGCCAGCGTGCTCATGTCCATGGGGATGATGATGATGTCGCCCATGATGGTCTCGCTGCCCTTCAAGATCATGCTGTTCGTGCTGGTGGACGGCTGGAACCTGATCATCGGTTCGCTGCTGGCGAGCTTTGGCTAACAGAACGGACCCTTCGCTATGAGCCCCGGCACCGTCATCGACATCGGCCGTCAGGCACTGGAGCTGACCCTGCTCATCTCCGCGCCGCTCTTCCTCGCCGCCCTGGTCACCGGGCTGGTCATCAGCATTTTTCAGGCGGCCACCCAGATCAACGAAGCCACCCTTTCCTTCGTACCCAAGCTGGTGGTGATCTTCGTCACTCTGGTGCTGGCCGGGCCGTGGATGCTGACCATGATGACGGACTACATCCGGCGCCTGTTCGAAGCCATTCCCAGCCTGATCGGCTGAGCACGACGAACGCCGTGATCTCCTTCAGCTCCGCCCAGCTTGACGCCTGGATGGCCGCCTACCTGTTCCCGCTGGCGCGCATCCTGGCCCTGCTCGCGGTTGCCCCGCCCTTCAACCACACGGCCCTGCCTGCCCGGGTCAAAGCCGCGCTCGGTATTGCCATCTGTGTCGCGCTGGTGCCCACCCTGCCGCCCCAAGCCGTGATCGCACCCGGTTCGTGGACGGGCCTGCTGGTCCTGGCCCAACAGATGCTGATCGGCATCGCCCTGGGTTTCGTGCTCAGGATCACCTTCGCCGCGGTGGAACTGGCTGGCGAGGTGGTGAGCATGCAGATGGGCCTGGGATTCGCGGTGATGTACGACCCCGCCCAAGCCAGCCAGAGCAGCGTGCTTACCCAGTTTCTGGGCCTGATCGCCCTGCTCCTGTTCCTGGCCATGAACGGCCACCTGCTCATGCTTCACGCACTGGCCCAGGGTTTCACCCTGCTACCGGTGAGCGGCCTTCCGGTCAGCGCCAAGGGGTGGCAAAGCCTGGTACGCTTTGCCACCACCCTGTTTGCTACGGGAGTCTTGCTATCGCTGCCGCTCATCGCGGCCCTGCTGCTCACCAACGTGGCGCTCGCCGTACTCACCCGCGCCGCCCCGACACTCAACCTGTTTTCCCTTGGTTTTCCGATTACCCTGGCCACCGGGTTTGGCGTCCTCGCCCTCTCGCTCAGCTACATGGCGCCACTGCTGGAACGCGCCTTCGACAACGCCCTGGACACCCTCGGCCGCTGGCACAGCCTTGCCGCGCCCCTCAATACGGGCCTCACCGGACCGTAATTCTCCTTATCGGGCGTCCCTGCCCGGCTTCACGGAAAGAGGAAAGAATGGGCAGTATTCACATCGCCTTCGAACAACGACTGGCGGAGCTGGAGCAGGAAATCGGCAAACTCAAGGCTTTATGCGGGCTCGCCGGGGACGACAGCCAGGTGTTTGAACAAGCACGGAACCTGGCAAGCCAAGCCAGCACAGCTCGTCACCTGCACCGGGAACTCCAGGCCCTGCTGTATCTGAAAACGGCTGTGCGCTTCGAGCGCTACCAGGACGCCCAGGCCCGTGCCGGCTGGCGGCCGGAGGTGGAGACCTCAGACACCTGAGGCAGCGGCATCGGCCAGCCAGATGCACTTGCCCTTGCTGTCCTTGTGGATAGCAGCCAGGATTGCTTCGTGGGCGGCAAGTTCCTCCTCCGTAGCCCGCAGCACCCGCAATGCGGTCCGGGGCAATTCGGGTAGCGCACCGTCCTCCTCGCGGCCCGGTCTGGCAGCCGGTTCGGGCTCCAGATCGATGATCAGGCTCTCCTGGCCACGGGTCATGGCCAGGTACACATCGGCCAGCAACTGGGCGTCCAGCAAGGCGCCGTGGAATTCACGGCCGGAGTTGTCCACCTCGTAGCGATCGCACAGCGCATCCAGGGAGTTGCGCTTGCCCGGGTGCATCTCCTTGGCGAGCTTCAGGGTGTCCAGCACCCCGCCACACAGGCTGCCCACCGTACCCGCGCCCAGGCGGGCAAACTCGGCATTGAGAAAGCCCACGTCAAACGGCGCGTTATGGATGACCAGTTCCGCTCCCTGGATGAAATCCATGAACTCGGCGGCGACTTGGGCGAACAAGGGCTTGTCCGCCAGGAAATCATTGGTGAGCCCGTGTACCGCAATGGCACCCGCGTCGATTTCCTTTTCCGGGTTGAGATATACGTGATAGGTCCGACCGCTGGGCTTGCGACTCAACAGTTCGACGCAGCCGATCTCGATCACCCGTTCCGCGCGCGGATCAAGGCCCGTCGTTTCCGTATCCAGCACGATCTGGCGCATCTCAGGCTCCCCGCACGCTGGCGATACCCTGGCGAGCCAGTTGGTCGGCCCGCTCGTTCTCCGCGTGACCGGCATGCCCCTTCACCCAGTGCCACTGCACCTGGTGCAGACCCGACAGCCGATCCAGCTCCTTCCACAAATCCACGTTCTTCACCGGCTTTTTGTCGGCCGTCAGCCAGTTCCGCCGCTTCCAGCCATGTATCCATTCCGAAATCCCTTTCTGGACGTACTGGGAATCGGTATAGAGCTGCACCCGCACCGGGCGCTTGAGCGCGGTCAGCGCCTGGATCACCGCCATCATTTCCATCCGGTTGTTGGTGGTCTCCCTTTCACCGCCGAACAACTCTTTCTCGTGGCCGCCGGCGCGCAAAATGGCGCCCCAGCCCCCGGGGCCCGGATTACCGCTGCAGGCCCCGTCTGTGTAAATCTCGACTTCTTCCATTGTTTCCCTGCCTGAAGACTGCCGCGCTTACCGTTGCGCCGGCCCCTGACGATTCTGCTGCCACACCACCGGCGACAGCCGCGGCCGTGCCGCCAGCCGCGCCCGCCATGCAGGCGGTGTAATGATGCGCATGCCCTTCACCCGTTTGACCGCCTGGAGCACATAGACGCCCCCGCCAATGCCCCACCAGCGGTCCCCCGCCGCTTCCATGAACTGCAGGCGACGCAACCACTTCTCGTCCCGCACCGCCGGCACGTAGCAGCCGAAACAGCCTCCCTGGGGCTCCAAACCCAGGAGCTTGCACCAGTCCTTGAGCCGGCCCACACTGAGATAGTCCCCATTCCAGGGGAACGCCCCTGTCCGCCGCGCCCGCCGCTGCCGCAGTCCCCACAGGCTCAGCGGATTGAAGCCGGTGATGACCAGATGCCCCTCCGGCATCAGCACCCGTTCCACCTCCCGCAGCACCTGGTGGGGATCGGGGGAAAACTCCAGCACATGGGGCAAGACCACCAGGTCGAAGCACTGACTGGCAAAAGGCAATTGCACGGAATCGGCCACCACCTGGGCAGCTCCGCCACCGTTGCACCGGGCCCGGAAGGGAATGCGATTGGCGCGCAGATAGTCGCAATCGGCCAGCCCCAGCTGCAGCGCGTTGAAACCGAAGAGATCGGTCACAATACGGTCAACACGCCCCATCTCCCAATCGATCACATAGCGCCCCTGGGCGCTGAGGATCCACTCGGCCAGACCGGGAATGGTCACGCTTCACCCCGGCAGGGCCAATACAGGCAGACGACCATGAACATTACCCCCATCCCCGCATTCGACGACAACTATATCTGGGCCCTGCACCAGGACGGCCACGCCATCGTCGTGGACCCGGGCGACGCCACTCCCGTCGCCGCCTGGCTCCAAACCAACCAGCACCACCTGACCGCCATCCTCGTCACCCACCATCACGGCGACCACGTGGGCGGACTGGCTGCACTCACCCGGGAGTGGACTGTACCGGTTTTCGGTCCGGCCAATGAAGCCATCGCCGGCATCACGCATCCGGTACGGGAGGGCGATACGATCCGCGCCCCGGGGCTGGACACCGCCTTCACCGTCTTCGATGTGCCAGGCCACACTGCCGGCCATGTGGCTTATTACGGCGCAGGTGCGCTTTTTTGTGGCGACACCCTGTTCGCGGCGGGCTGCGGGCGTCTCTTCGAGGGGACAGCGGCGCAGATGCACGCTTCCCTCGGCAAGCTGGCTCGCCTGCCCCCAGATACCCGCGTGTATTGCGCCCATGAGTACACCCAATCCAACCTGCGCTTTGCGCTGGCGGTGGAACCGGAGAATCAGGCACTACACCGCCGCGCGGAGGCTGTCGCCGCACAGCGGGCGCACGCCCAGCCCTCGCTCCCGACCACCCTTGCCAACGAGCTGGCCACCAACCCGTTCCTGCGGGCTGACCAGCCCCCCGTGCAGCGGGCCGCCGCCGCGCACGCCGGGCAACCGCTGCCTGATCCGGAATCCGTCTTCGCCGCCTTGCGCCAGTGGAAGGATCACTTCCGGGGCTGACTGCGATGGGCCGCTCAGGCCTCCTGCATCCTGATCCGTGAGGAGAGGACGATGCGGTTGCGCCCGCCCCGCTTGGCTGCGTAGAGCGCTTCATCCGCGATGCTCACCAGACGGGCTGGATCATCCTCCGCCGCCTGGGGCACCAGGGAGGCAACCCCTCCGCTGATGGTCACCACACGGGCACAACCGGAGCCCTCGTGTGGCTGGGCCAGCCCGAGAATGCCGCGCCGCGCTTCTTCCGCCACCAGAAGCGCGCCTTCCAGATCAGTTTCAGGCAACAGCAGGGCGAATTCCTCGCCCCCCACCCGCGCGGCCATATCGGCGGGGCGCCGACAGTTTTCCCGCAGGATCTCGGCCACGCGCATCAGGCAGCGATCGCCCGCCTGATGGCCATAGCGGTCGTTGAACTGCTTGAAGAAATCCACATCCACCATCAGCAGTGACAACGGCTGCTGGTTGCGGGCCGCCCGCCGCCACTCCTGGTCCAGCATCCGGTCGAACCCGCGGCGGTTTGCAATCCCGGTCAGGCTATCGACGATGGAAAGCTGTTCGAGCTCCCGGTTTGCAACCTCCAGCCGCTGGGTCAGCACCACCAGCGACTGGCGCATGGCCACGAGCCGCTGCAGCACCCGCACCTTGGCTTCCAGCACGGTCGGGCTGACCGGCTTGCTCAGGTAGTCATCTCCCCCGGCGGCCACTGCCTCCACCAATGCCTGATCGTCGCTGCGGCCGGAAACGAACACGATGGGCGTCCATTCCCCCTCCCGCTCCCGGGCACGCAACCGGCGGGCCACCTCGTAGCCATCCATCCCCGGCAAGATCAGGTCCAGCAGCACCATATCCGGCCGTTCAGTGGCAAACGCCTCGATCGCGCCGGGCCCGTCGTGGGCCACCACCACAGAGAAACCCAAAGCCTGCAGATGCCCCGCGAGGGTCAAGGCACTGCTTGGTACATCCTCGACTACAAGCGCCTTCATGAGCATGGGTTTGCTGGGGGCAATTTAATTTGTATTGGTTGGGCGGGACAGGCACGCCATGCAGTGACGGATCAGGCCCGGGAATTGCTAATTGAACTCCAAAGCGAAATTGACGCTCATATAGGGGCCCGATACCATACGTAATTTACCAGAAGCGCGCCGATACATGCTTTCCTTCCGCTCCGCGCTGCTCACCCGCCTGCTCTGCGCATTCTGTTTCACGAGCCTAGCATTCCACTCGCAGTCTGCCCTTGCTCTGGAAGAGAGCTTCTTTGGCGGCGCAGCAACCCGACATAGCGAACCGGCCCGCCCCCCTGCGCCTGTTCCACCGGTCGCCGAGCCGGAGACGCCACCCCCCGCCACCAACCCGCGGGAAGGCCTGGTGCTCGAAATCGCCGACGACTTTGCCAAGTTCTCCACCATCGACCTCACAGTCAAGCCCAACGACGTCTGGGATCGCATGCGTCGCGGCTTTGCCATGCCGGACCTGGGCACCGACCTGGTTACCGAGCGGCAGCTCTACTTCCTGAACCGCCCGGCCTACCTCAAGCGCGTGTTCGAACGCGGCCGCCTGTACCTCTTCCACATCGTGGAAGAGCTGGAAAAGCGCGGCATGCCTACCGAGCTGGCCCTGCTCCCCATGGTGGAAAGCGCCTACAACCCGACCGCGGTTTCGCCTGCCGGCGCTGTGGGTCTGTGGCAGTTCATCCCCTCCACGGGCCGGAACTTCCAGCTTGGTCAGAATTGGTGGATGGATGAGCGGCGCGACATTGTGGCCTCCACCACCGCGGCCCTGGATTACCTGCAGACCATCTACGAGATGCACGGGGACTGGCACCTGGCGCTGGCGTCCTACAATTGGGGCGAGGGCGCAGTGGCCCGCGCGATTGCCAAGAACCAGTCGGCGGGCCTGCCCACGGACTACTCCAGTCTGTCGATGCCCAACGAGACGCGCCAGTACGTCCCCAAACTGCAGGCGCTCAAGAACATCGTGATGCAGCCCCACCTCTTTGGGTTGCAACTTCCTCCCGTAGCCAACCAGCCTTACTTCGGCACGGTCACCGCGCCGGCCGACATTGACCTCGAAGTCGCCGCGCAACTGGCCGAAACACCGCTGGAGGAGATCATTGCGCTCAATCCCAGCTACAGCCGCAAGCGCGCCGCCAAGGACCAGCAGCTTGTCATCCCCCTGGAAAAGCTGAAAGTGTTCCAGCGCAACGTGGCCAAGCACGACAAGCCCTTCATCCGCTGGCAGCTCTACACCCTCGGTCGCGGCGAAACGGTGGAAACGGCCGCCTCCCGTTTCGGTGTCACCGCCGCAGCCATCCGTCAGGCCAACAATATCGGGCCGCGCAGCCGTCTGACCCCGGGCCGTTCGCTGGTGATTCCCTCTGGCGAACCTCCGGGTGAGATCGAACTGCCGCCAGAGCCTCCGCCCAGCCGCGAACCTGCAGCGCTGGGTCACGGTCTGCGCCCCGTACCCCTTGGCATGTCGGCCCAGACGGTGAGCCGGGAAAAAGCGACTGGCAAGAACAGCAAAGCCGAAAGCCCCAAGGACAAGCGCGGCAACGCCAAGGAAAGCAACCGCCCCGCCACCAAGGAAAAGGCCAGCGCAAAGGCCCCGGCCAAGGAACACAAGCCCGCCGCTCCCGCCAAGAAAGGCAAGTAAGCTTTCCGACAAGCCGCGGAAGGATCGGAACGGGCCCGTTGCCATAGGCAAAGGCCACGGCCCGCACATGGCGGCAAATCCCGCTTACGCCCTCACTCGGCCACCAGATGGCAGTGGACGATGCGGGAGGGCGAAAGCGCAGCCCCTTGGGGGTAGTGCTCACGGCAGCGGGCCTCGGCCATGGGGCAGCGGGGATGGAAATGGCAACCCGGCGGAGGGGCCAGAGGCGAGGGCAGATCCGCCATGCGCAAGGCAGGCCCCGGCGCCGGCCCGCCCGCATCCACCCGGGGCACGGCCGCCAGAAGCGCGCGGGTGTAGGGGTGCCGGGGATCACGCATCACCTCCTCCACCGTCCCTCGTTCCACCAGACGGCCCAGGTACATGACGCATACCTCGTGAGCCAGGTAATCCACCACCGCCAGGTTGTGGGTGATGAACAAGTAGCCCAGACCGTATTCCACCTGGAGCGAGCGCAGCAGATTGAGGATCTGGGCCTGCACCGATACGTCCAGCGCACTGGTGGGTTCATCGCACAAAAGAAAATCCGGCCGTACTGCCAGCGCCCGGGCAATGGCGAGCCGCTGCCGCTGCCCGCCGGAAAATTCGTGGGGATAGCGCTGGATTGCACCCGCTTCCAGCCCCACCCGCTCCAGCAGGGCTGCGGCATCGAAGTCCGCCACCCGGGCACCACCCAGGGCGCGCACGCCTTCCTCCAATATTTCCCCGACCCGCATGCGCGGGTTGAGGGACGCAAACGGGTCCTGAAAGACCATCTGCACGCGACCGCGAGCCGCCCGTCTGTGCTCACCGGAGGCAGCCACCAGATCAAGCTCACCCAGGCTGATCCTTCCGCCTGTCGGCCGGACAAGCCCCAGCACCGCTTTTCCCACCGTCGTCTTGCCGCAGCCGGACTCGCCCACCAGCGCCACCGTCCGCCCCGGTCGCAAGCACAGATCCAGGCCGTCCACCGCCTTCACGTGCCCCACCACTCGTTTGAGCACGCCCTTTCGCACCGGGAAATGAACCTGGAGGCTTTCCACGCGCAAGGTGTCGGCAGGCCCCGCGGATACGCTAATGGGCGCGCCGCCGCCGCTTCCAGGCGCCGCCCCCGGTGACGCGGGGGCGGCAGTGCCGGTCGGGTCGAACACATGGCACCGCACCCATTGACCATCCCCGCCTTGGTGCCAGGCCGGCGCATCCTCGCGGCAGCGAGCCCAGGCGTGCTCGCAACGGGGCGCGAAGCGGCACCCCTGGGGCAAGGCCGCCAGACTGGGTACCTGCCCGGGAATGGTGGCCAACCGGCCTTCCCGGCGGCGCGGATCGGGCAGCGCCTCGAACAGCTTGCGCGAATAAGGATGCAACGGCTGGCGGAAGAACGTATCGCGCGGGGCACTTTCCACCAGATGGCCGGCGTACATGACGCCCACCCGATGGGCCATGCCGGCGACCACCCCCAAATCATGGGTGATGAGCAACATGCCCATGCCCCGTTCCCGCTGCAGATCGCGCAGCAGGTCCAGCACCTGGGCCTGGATCGTCACGTCCAGCGCAGTAGTGGGTTCGTCGGCAATCAGCAAGCGCGGCTCGCCCGCCAGAGCCATGGCGATCATCACCCGCTGTTTCATGCCGCCCGAGAGCTGAAACGGGAAATCCGCCAGGCGCCGCACCGGGTCCGGAATGCCCACCGCCTCCAGCAGCGCCGCGGCACGCGCCTGAGCCGCCCCCCCGTGCAAGCCCCGGTGCTGGGCCAGCACCTCGCCAATCTGGCGCCCGACGGTGAGCACCGGATTGAGACTGGTACCGGGCTCCTGAAAAATCATCGCCAGTTCGCCACCGCGCACGCTGCGCATGGCGGCCTCGGGCAAGCCGCACAGATCCCGCCCCCCGATCTCCACCGCACCGCCGACCACCTTCCCCCCCGGCGGGAGCAAGCGCATGATGCCGGCAGCAGTCATGGATTTTCCGCACCCGGATTCACCGAGCAAAGCGAAGGTTTCCCCCTCCCGGATATCCAGGCTGACACCGTCCACCACCTGCAGTGCGCCCCTGGGCGTGCTGAGGCTCACGTTCAAAGCGTCCACCCGCAGCAGGGGAGCGCCCTCCGGCATCGACGGGTTCATCGTGCCCCCTCCCTGTGCAGGCGACGGCTGGGGCCGGCGCCCTGATAGCGGGGATCAAAGGCATCCCGCACCCGGTCGGCCAGCAAGTTGGCGGCCAGTACCATCACGAACATGAAGACGAAGGCCGACGCCAGGGACCACCACACCATGGGCTCGCGGGCCAGTTCCAGCCGTGCGGCGTTGATCATGGTGCCAAAGCTGGTGGTGTTGGGATCAACCCCGATGCCCACGTAGGAAAGCACCGCCTCCGCCAGGACAAGGCCACTGAAGTCCATCACCAGCGCGATCATCACGATGTGCATGAGGTTGGGCAGGATGTGGCGCACCATGATGCGCCCGCCCGATACCCCAAAAGCCTGGGCTGCCTGGACATATTCCAGTTCCCGAAGCTTGAGGGTCTCCCCCCGCAACAGGCGGCACAGTCCCGTCCAGCTGGTGAGGCCAAGGATGAAGCACAGAGCGGTCAGGCGGGCGTCCGCCCGCTCTGCCGCCGTGGCAAACCAGTCCGGATGGGTATCAATCACCACCTGCATCATCAGCACCGCCGCGGCGATCAGCAGCACACCAGGGATCGAGTTGAGAACGGTGTAAACATACTGGATCACGTCATCCACCCAGCCGCCAAAGTAGCCCGCCAGCAAGCCCAGCGCGATGGCCAGCGGCAGGGTCACCAGCGTCGTGATGGTGCCGATCACCAGTGCCGTACGCACACTTTTCAAGGTCAGGAAGAGAACATCCTGCCCCACCTTGTCGGTACCCAGCACGTGGTAGGCTCCCGCCAACCCCCACGCCACCCCGCCAAAGGCGCACACCAGCGCCAGCACCGCCAGCACACCTTCCCATGCGAGCGGCCAGCGACCCTGCCAGATCTGCCCCACGACCTGCGCCACCCCCATGCGCGCCCTGCGGGCCACAGCGGTGATCACGCCCACGGACACGAACAGCCACAGGACGGCCCCCGCCACCAGCCCGGCCGCCCCCCGCGTGGCCACATCCGTCGCCCAATCCCGGGCGGGCTCCGCCAGGCCGGCACCGCCAAACTTGAGTCGGGGAAAGTCCCGCTGCTGGGTGCCGTCCGGCATCTCCAGCGTTTCCTTGGCGAAAAGCTGATAGTCCAGCGGCGCGGAGTAGGTCTTCTCCATCCGGTTCCGCAGGGGGGCACACACCGCATCCAGCACGCTCAATACCTCCACCCCGTAGCGTGCTTCCGTCTGCCCGGGGGCATCCGGCAGGCGCGGGCGATAGTGAAGGCTATCGAGCACGCCCACCACCAGGAACACACCGAGGATGGTGGCGGCCGCCATGGCAGAACGGCTTTCTCCCACCTTCTGCCAGCTTGCCAGCAAGTGAGGCTGCCGCCGTGCCCACCAGGCACCGGCCACGCCGAGCACGATGAGCCCCAGGAACAGGACATCCGTCACCAGCAAAACGGGTTTGAAACCTGCATCCATGCCCGTCATCACTCCAGTCGGATACGCGGATCCACGAGGGTGTAGGAAATGTCGGTCAGGATCAGTCCGACGATGTAGAGCAGCGAACCCATGAACACCATGGCCCGCACCACGGCGAAATCCTGCGCATTGATGGCGTCGATGGTATAGCTGCCCAAGCCCGGTATGCCGAAAAAGGACTCGGTAAGCAGGCTGCCCATGAACAGCAGCGGGATGACCACCACCACCCCGGTCAGGATGGGGATCATGGCATTGCGCAGCACATGCCGGAACAACACGAGGGATTCGGAAAGCCCCTTGGCCCGGGCCGTGCGCACATAATCCTTGCCGATTTCCTCAAGGAAAATGGTGCGGTACCAGCGGGTGCTGCTGCCCAGGCCGGCAATCACGCTGATGATCACCGGCAGCACCAGAAACCGCGCGGCATCCGGGCCGCTGCCATAACCCGAGATGGGCACCAGATTCCACACCTTGCTCACCAGATACTGCCCGCCAATGATGTAGAAGAGGCTGGAAACCGACATCATCCCGACGCAGATGATCACCCCCCAGGTATCGAGGTAGCTGGCCCGAAAAAACACCAGCAGCAAAGCCAGCGCGACCGTGGCCACCAGACTCAGCATGAACACCGGAACCGCGATGGCAAGGGACGGCCCCATGCGGGTGCGAATCTCGTGAGCGATGTCCCGCCCGTCGTCCGAAGCGCCGAAATCGAAGGCAAACATCCGCACCGACTTGCGGTAGAACACCGTGTCCGTCACCTTGTCCAGGCCCTGCGCCGCCTCGTTGACGAAGAGTGGCTTGTCGTAGCCCCGCTCCACCTTCCAGCGTGCAATGGCCTCGGGGGTCACCCGTTTCACGCCCAGTTGCATCCGAGCCATGTCATCAGGGGTGTTGACCACGAAGAAGAGCGCGAAGGTGAGCAGATTCACACCGATCAGGATCGGGATGGCGTAGAGCACCCGGCGCAAAATGTAAGCAATCATGGGTTCTCCGGCACGCTGTTCCCAGGGGTTGGCCGACGTCGGGCCGAAAGCAGCAGGTTGCGCGGTGTGAGCCGGCGGTCGCAGAAGGTGCCAACCTCGACGCTGTAGCCCGCGCGCTCCAGGTAAGCCGCCATGTCCGCCACCAGCCACAGTTCAAGCGCACGGCGGAACGCGTGGCGCACCAAACCCAGCCGCAGCACCGCATGCCGGCGGGCCCAGCCCTGCGCTTTCCAGCCCGTCCAGTCAGCGGGCAGGGGGATCGGGACGCCCTCCCGCATGGCCATCGCGGTCACGAAATCCTCGAAACTGCCGCCAAACCAGCCCCGTGGAACGGGCTTGAAGGGACGGTACTCGGCCATGCCGGCGGCCCGGCGCATGGCGTCGAAACCCAGCCGCCAAGCCATTTGCCGCGCCACCTCACGCTGCTCGCGGGCAGGCGCGGTGACAGTCTCGGTCACGGCCAGACGCAAATCGGCCTCGGTCAAACGCAGCGCCAAACCCGGGTTGAAGGATCGGTACTCGCCCCCCGCCAGCAGCTTGTGGTAACAGCAAGGCGCAAGATCGAGCGCCACGAGGCGGGAAGCTGAACCACGGCGAACCAGTTCCCGGTGCAGATCGCCGCAGGCGTGCAGCGCAAGCACGTGCCCGCGGGGCTCGGCCTGCGCAGCCCTGCTCAGCACATCAACGCAGGCAAAATCCTGGGGCTGGCGCGCCCGGCTTGCCAAGGCTCTCCCCTCGGCGCACAGCGTGGCATCGATTTCCAGGCTCATCACCGGGCGCCCCCACCGGTGCGCCATCACCCGTCCCAGGTGCCCCTTGCCCGCGCACCACTCCAGGAGCTCGGCCTCGGGTTTCCCCACCGCGGCGGCAAACGCCTCAATCTGCGCCTGCTTGCGGCCCGGCACCCCCCACTCGATACGGGAATCCCGCTCCCAGCCCGCGCCGCCGGGACTGCACGGCCCCACCTGCGCCAATTCAGTCAGCTCCGCCAGCTCCGGACAGGCTTCGGCGAGCCACTGCTGAACGGGAGCCGGGTCATCGCTCAGGGCACTTACCTCTTTGTCGTCCAGCGCCAGAAGCCGCCTGGCGAGGCCGGGCAAGCGAGCACTCCACGCGGGTTCCGGCTCTTTGAACGGCTGCGGGCGCCACAGCCAGGAGGCGCCGTCGAGCAATCGGTCCAGGCTGACGAGCCGCGCCAGCCAACTCATCGCCCCACCCCCGCCGCGGTCGCCCGTTCGCGCCGCCGGTAATGCCCCACGGCCGGAAGCACGGAGAGACCCAGCACCACCAGCACAATCGCCAGCGGCCACAGTTTGGGGGTGTTCCATGCCGCCCGCTGGCGCTCTCGCAAAGCGGTATCGATGCGCTGATACTTCATGGTGTTGCGGATGATCTTCCCGGTCTTGCGGTTCTGCATCCAGCCATGCTGGAGGGTGTAGGCCTTCTCGTAGAACCCCCACACCCAGGGCGCGTCAGCCTGCAGGATCGCCACCATGCGATCGATGATGGCCTGCCGTTCCGGGCCGTTATCCATGGCTTTCATCCGTTCGAACAGCCGGTCGAACTCGGGGTTGGCATAGTTGGCGGCATTCTCACCTTGGGCACTCACCTTGCTCTGAGGGCCATAGAGCAGGAACAGCATGTTCTCCGGGTCGGGATAATCCGCGTTCCAGCCCCAGAAGAAGAGCTGGGCATTCCCCTTGCGGATCTTGTCCTGGAAGCGGTTGTAGTCGGTGGAGCGCACCACGAGCTGCACATTGAGTTTCTGGAACTGCTTGTTGAGCCAGTCGATGCGGGATTTGTCGCCCAGTCCTCCTCCAGTGGTGTCGAGGTTGATCACCAGTGGTTGCCCGGTCCGGGCATCCCGCCCGTCCGGATACCCGGCTTCCGCCAGCAGTTTGCGCGCCTCCTCCACCGGGCGTCGCCTGGCCTGGCCGTTCTCCCAGACATGGGTGACGGGATTGACCCCCGCCTCGCCTTCCCGGTATCCCCAGATGCCTGGCGCCAGCGGACTGTTGGCCACCATGCCCCGGCCATTCAGGAAAACCGAGATGAACTCCTCCTGATCAATGGCAATGGAGATGGCTTGACGCAGTTTGCGCGTGGCCTCGCTGTTGCCGCCGACCACCGGGTCCAGCATGTTGAAGCCCATGTACATCACGCTGGGTGCCACTGCAGTCAGCAGGCGGATACCGCGCGCTTGCATTTCGTCCGTGAGCGTGACTTCTCCGGTGCCCCCCATCTGCACCGCCTGGTCGAAATTGTCGGAGGCGACGCCGGAAATGTCGTAGTACCCCTGCAGGAACTTGTTCCAGTAGGGAATGCTTTCCTTCTCCCGGGTGAATACCACCTTGTCCACAAAGGGCAGGCGCTGGCCGGCGTCACGCAACAAGCCGGCTTCCGCGTCTCCTGGCTCGCCTTCGGCGGGATAGAACTCCTCATGGAAATTGGGGTTGCGGCTCAGCACCATGCGGCTGTTGGGATCGTTCTCCGTCAGCATGTAAGGACCCGTCCCCACCGGCCACCAGTCCAGCGTCAGGTTTTTCTCGGCCATGCCCGGCTGGGCGAAGAAACGGTCGGCCTCCACCGGCATCGGCGCAAAGAACGGCATCGCGAGCCAATAGAGGAACTGGGGATACTTGCCTTTCAGGCGCACCCGGTAGGTACGCTCGTCCACCACTTCGACACCCGGGAAATCATGCTGCCGGAAGTCGATCCACTCCGCCTTGCCCTTGTAGCGGGTGCGCAGTTCCGCGTGATACTCCTTGAGTCCAAGGATGTAGTCGGACATCAGCTCGAGCACCGGCGAATGCAGGCGCGGGTGGGCCAGCCGCTTGATCTGGTAAACATAGTCGGCTGCCGTCAGCGTTCGCGTGCCGGTTTCAGGAAAATCCGCCAGACTGCGTTTGTCCGACAGAAACGCCCGACTCAACCCGAAATACCGGGGCTCACCCTCCGCGTTCCGCGCAAAGGCGGGGTGAGGCTGAAACCGTATATCCGGCCGGATTCTGATTTCGTATTCCGACACTGCCACTCGCTGCGCATCCACATCCGCAGGCAACGCCTTGCCGGCTGCGTCCAGATAGCGCACGGTCGGCATCGCTTCGGCAGCACCGGGGATCAGCGTATAGGGGCGTTTCAGGTAGTGGAACTGCAGTGGCGGCTCATAGATCTGGTACAGGAAGGTCGCCTCGTCCTCACTGTAGGACTGCACCGGATCCAGATGCTTGGGTCGCTGGGAGAACGAGGAATAGAGAATGTTTCCCCCCGACTCCTGCGCCGGATGGGGGTTGTTCCACAAGTCGGCACACCCCCCCAGAACGAAGAGGACGCCGCACATCAGGATCTGCCTCAGTGCGTATCGCATCCGGCAAGTGTAGCGGAAGCCCGCGCCATCCGGACCTCCGGAGATGGGCGGATCGGTGAGGGTGCATTTCTCCGCTATAATCGGCGCCAATTTTTCCATAGAGACATAAACATGGGTTTTCTCACCGGGAAACGCATCCTGATCACCGGCTTGCTCAGCAACCGCTCCATTTCCTACGGCATCGCCAAGGCGATGCACCGGGAAGGCGCCGAGTTGGCGTTCACTTATCAGACCGACCGGTTCCGTCAGCGGGTTGCGGACATGGCCGCCGAATTCGACAGCCAGATGATTTTCGAATGCGATGTTGCCAGCGATGAAGCCATCGACCGGCTGTTCGCCGAGATTCGCGAGCAGTGGGACGGCATGGACAGCATGGTCCATTCCATCGCCTTCGCACCCCGCGAGGCATTGGACGGCGATTTCTTTGAGGGGCTGTCCCGTGAGGCGTTCCGTGTCGCTCACGACATCAGTTCCTACAGCTTCGCTGGCATGGCCAAAGCCGCCCTGCCCCTGCTGGAAGGCCGCAAGGGCTCCCTCCTGACCATGTCTTATCTGGGTGCGGAACGCACCATGCCGCACTACAACGTAATGGGCTTGGCCAAGGCCAGCCTGGAATCCGCCGTGCGTTACATGGCTGCGAGCCTCGGCCCCCGCGGCATCCGCGTCAATGGCATCTCCGCAGGTCCGATCAAGACCTTGGCCGCCTCGGGGATCGGAAGCTTCGGCAAGCTGCTCGCCTACAACGAAAAACACTCGCCGCTGCGCCGCAACGTCACGATCGAGGAAGTCGGGAACACCGCGGCATTCATGTGCAGTGACTTGGCCAGCGGGATCACGGGCGAGATTCTCTACGTGGACGGCGGTTTTCATTCGGTAGCGCTGGGCAATCCGGACTGACCGCAATTTGCTCCGCACAAAACAAAAGGCCG